>JAABUT010002535.1_pt1 | contig 17274 bp, 13 predicted proteins | sample 5559281 | NCBI WGS metagenome assembly JAABUT01 (sample SAMN10711880, study PRJNA513359) | rock metagenome | isolation source: Antarctica rocks | place: Antarctica: Victoria Land, Ricker Hills nord | collected 2016-01-04 | reverse complement strand
GACTGTTGTCGCCATAGGCGATCATGCCCAGGCGGTCGCTCATGCCCCACTCCGTCACCATGCGGCGGGTCTGGTCGGTCGCCATCTTGATGTCGCCCGAGGCGCCGTTGGACACCTTGTCGGCCCCGAAGATGATCTCCTCCGCCGCACGGCCGCCCATCGCCATGTTGAGTTCCGCCAGACACTTCGACTTGCTCTTCGAGTAGCGGTCCCCTTCCGGCAGGCTCATCACCATGCCCAGCGCACGGCCGCGCGGGATGATGGTCGCCTTGTGGACGGGATCGCACTCCGGCTCGTGCATCGAGCACAGCGCATGGCCGGCCTCATGGTAGGCGGTCATCTTCTTCTCGGCGTCGGACATGACCAGGCTGCGGCGCTCCGCCCCCATCATGACCTTGTCCTTGGCGTGCTCGAACTCCAGCATCGCCACCACGCGCTTGCCCAGGCGAGCGGCCAGCAGCGCGGCCTCGTTCACCAAGTTCGCCAGGTCCGCGCCGGAGAAGCCGGGCGTGCCGCGGGCGATCACCTTCGGATCGACGTCGGACGCCAGCGGCACCTTGCGCATGTGCACGCGCAGGATCTTCTCGCGCCCGTTCACATCAGGGTTCGGCACCATCACCTGGCGGTCGAAGCGGCCAGGACGCAGCAACGCCGGGTCGAGCACGTCGGGACGGTTGGTGGCGGCGATCAGGATGACGCCCTCGTTGCTCTCGAAGCCGTCCATCTCCACGAGCATCTGGTTCAGCGTCTGCTCGCGCTCGTCGTTGCCGCCGCCCAGGCCGGCGCCGCGATGGCGGCCCACAGCGTCGATCTCGTCGATGAAGATGATGCACGGGGCGTTCTTCTTGCCCTGCTCGAACATGTCGCGCACGCGGCTGGCGCCGACGCCCACGAACATCTCCACGAAGTCCGAACCCGAGATGGTGAAGAACGGCACGTTGGCCTCGCCGGCGATGGCGCGCGCCAGCAACGTCTTGCCGGTGCCCGGCGGACCCACCAGCAGCACGCCCTTGGGGATCTTGCCGCCCAGGCGCTGGAACTTCTGCGGGTCCTTCAGGAACTCCACGATCTCCTGCAGCTCGCTCTTGGCCTCGTCGATGCCGGCCACGTCGTCGAACGTGATGCGGCCCTGCTTCTCCGTCAGCAGCCGGGCCCGCGACTTGCCGAAGCCCATGGCCCGGCCGCCGCCCGACTGCATCTGGCGCATGAAGAACACCCACACGCCGATCAGCAGCAACATCGGGAACCACGACAGCAGGTAGTGCAGCAGCGGGTTGACGTCCGATTCCTCGGGCTTGGCGATGACGCGCACGCCCTTCTCGTTCAGCCGCGACACCAGCGACGGGTCCTCAGGCGTGTAGGTCTGGAAGGAGCGCCCGTCGGTCAGCGCGCCGCTGACGGTGCGCCCCTGGATGACGACATCGCGCACGCGCCCGCCGTTCACCTCGCTGATGAAGTCGGAATAAGCGACCTGCGTCGACGCGGTGCGCGTGGCACTCGGTTGGAACAGGTTGAACAGCACCACCAGAAGCAGTGCGATAATGACCCACAACGCCAGATTGCGACCGAAATTGCTCATTCATTTCCTGACCGTCGCCGGCCATCCAGTCCTGTCGCGCGGACCCTGCCCACCCGCTCGGGCAGCACGATCCTGGTTGGTTCTCCCGATCCTGACCGCGCACCGGCCAGGACCCCGCATTCTGCGGCGGCATACGGGAACATAGTGCGCCCGCACACTTTGCGCATCCCCATGCGTGGAACCAATCGGAGGGCAGCCGGGGCCGGGGCTTTGCCCCACAGGCGCCGGCTCGAGCAACGGGTGCGGGGCGCCCCGCGTCGTCACGCGAAGGCGCCGCAACGTCGTCACGCGGAGGCGCGCGACGGACCTGCCGGGGCCGAGAGCAAAGCCCTCGCCTTGCTCGCTTTCAGGCGATATCGTGCCCCTCGGAGGACCGGTTCATGCAAACATCGGCGAGTGTCAGCGGGCCGCTTGCGCGTCATGCCATGGCTTACGTTCTGGCGGGGGGACGTGGAACGCGGCTGCTTGAGCTGACGGACAACCGGGCGAAGCCGGCGGTGTATTTCGGCGGCAAGCTGCGGATCATCGATTTCGCGCTGTCGAACGCCTTGAATTCGGGCATTCGCCGGATCGCGGTGGCGACGCAGTACAAGGCGCACAGCCTGATCCGCCATCTGCAGCACGGCTGGAACTTCTTTCGGCCCGAGCGCAACGAAAGCTTCGACATCCTGCCGGCCAGCCAGCGCGTGTCGGAAGACAAGTGGTATCTCGGCACGGCGGACGCGGTGTTCCAGAACATCGACATCATCGCCAGCTACGACCCGAAGTTCATCGTCCTGCTGGCCGGCGACCACATCTACAAGATGGACTACGAGGGCATGCTGGTGCAGCACGTCGAGTCCGGCGCCGACGTAACGGTGGGCTGCCTGGAGGTCCCGCGCGAGGAGGCGCGGGGCTTCGGCGTCATGCATGTCGACCCGGCCGGGCGCATCCTGGATTTCCTGGAGAAGCCCGCCGACCCGCCGCCGATGCACGACAACCCGGACATGGCCCTGGCCAGCATGGGCATCTACGTGTTCGAGACGAAGTTCCTGTTCGAGATGCTGCGCCACGACGCCGCCGACCGGCATTCCAGCCATGATTTCGGCAAGGACGTCATTCCCGCCCTGGTGCGCAGCGGGCGCGCGTTCGCCCATCCGTTCGCGAAATCCTGCGTGCGGTCGGGCGCCGAAGCATCGCCGTACTGGCGCGATGTCGGCACGGTGGACGCGTACTACTCCGCCAACATCGACCTGACCGCGATCGTGCCGGACCTCGACCTTTACGACCGGGACTGGCCGATCTGGACATACGGCGAGATGACCGCGCCGGCCAAGTTCGTGCACGACGAGGACGGGCGGCGGGGCACGGCCATCTCGTCCCTGGTGGCCGGCGGCTGCATCGTGTCCGGCGCCAGCCTGCGCCATTCGCTGTTGTTCACGGGCGTGCACCTGCATTCGCACGCGTGCGTCGAGGGTGCCGTCATCCTGCCGCAGGTGGACATCGGGCGCCACGCGCGGGTGCGCAACCTGGTGATCGACCGCGGCGTGCGCATTCCGCCGGGCATGGTGATCGGCGAGGACCCGGACCTGGACGCCCAGCGTTTCCGCCGCACCGCCAGCGGCATCTGCCTGGTGACCAAGCCGATGATCGAGCGCCTGGAGACGTGATGCGTCCGGCGGGGCGTTGTCGGCGATGAAGGTCCTGGCGGTCGCCTCGGAGATGTTCCCGCTGGTCAAGACCGGCGGGCTGGCCGACGTGACCGGTGCGCTGCCCACGGCGTTGGCGCAGCGGGACGTGGCGGTGCGCACGCTGATCCCGGGCTATCCCGCGGTGCTGGGGCGCGTCCGCAACGCCGTCGGGGTGTATTCGCTGCCGGACCTGTTCGGCGGGCACGCCACCGTGCTGGCCGCGCGGGTCGAGGGCCACGAGATGCTGGTGCTTGAGGCGCCGCACCTGTTCGCCCGTCCCGGCAACCCTTATCTGGCCCCGGACGGCCAGGACTGGCTGGACAACGCGCAGCGCTTCGCAGCCCTCGCCCAGGTGGCGGCGCAGATCGGGCTGGGGGCGGTGCCGGGCTTCGGCCCGGAGATCGTGCACGCGCATGACTGGCAGGCGGGGCTTGTCATGGCCTACCTGCATTCCGCGGCCGCCCGCCGCCCGGCAACGGTCTTCACCGTCCACAACATGGCCTTCTCCGGCCGCTTTCCGGCCAGGCTGCTGGCCAGCCTCGACCTGCCGCCGAAGTCGTTCCGGCTCGACGGGGTGGAATTCCACGGCGACATCAGCATGCTCAAGGCCGGGCTGCATTACGCCGACCGCGTCACCACGGTGTCGCCCACCTACGCCGCCGAAATCCGCACCGCCGCGCATGGCATGGGTATGGACGGCGTGTTGCGCGCCCGCGGCGCCGCCGTCAGCGGCATCCTGAACGGGCTGGACACCGTCACCTGGAATCCCGCCACCGATCCCGCCTTGGCGGCCAGCTTCGACGCCGACCACATCGATGCCCGCGCCGCCAGCAAGCGGGCCTTGCAGGAGCTGATGGGCCTGGCCGCCGACCCGGACGCGCCGCTGTTCGGCGTGGTCAGCCGGCTGAGCTGGCAGAAGGGGCTGGACCTGTTGCTGCAGCAGGTCCCGACGCTGCTCGGGCACGGCGCCCAGCTCGCGGTCCTCGGCGCCGGCGAGCCCGCGTTGCAGGCCGGCTTCGAAGCGGCGGCGAACGCCCATCCCGGCACCGTCGGCTGCGTCATCGGCTACGACGAGGCGATGGCGCATCTGATCCAGGGGGGCGCGGACGCGCTGCTGGTGCCGTCGCGGTTCGAGCCGTGCGGCCTCACCCAGCTGGCGGCCCAGCGCTACGGCTGCGTGCCGGTGGTGGCGCGGGTCGGCGGGCTGGCCGACACCGTGATCGACGCCAACCCGATGGCGCTGGCGGCGGGCGTCGCCACCGGCGTGCAGTTCGACCGCGTCGACGCCGACGGCCTGCGCGGTGCGATCGGGCGCGCCGTGGCGCTGTACCGCCAGCCGGATGTCTGGCGCCGGATGCAGCGGAACGGCATGGCCGCCGACGTGTCGTGGCAGGGTCCGGCCACGCACTATGTCACGCTGTTCCGCGAACTGCTGGCTTCGCGCGCTTGACGCTGTCCGAGGGCCTGCCCGAGCCGCTTGGCGTGACGCCATCCGGCGACGGGGTGAACGTCGCCATCCATTCCGACCATGCCACCGCGATCGTCTTCTGCCTGTTCGACGCGGCCGGCGACGTGCAGACCGCGGCCTTTCGGCTGCCCGGCCGGACCGGCGACGTGTTCCACGCCCACATCGGCGGCGTGCCGGTCGGCGCCCGCTACGGGCTGCGCGCGCACGGCCCCTTCGACCCGCGGGCCGGCCACCGCTTCAACCCGGCCAGGCTGCTGGTCGATCCGCATGCGCTGGCGATCGACCGCCCGTTCCACCTGCACCCGTCGATGCTGCCGGGGCCGGACGACGCCGCCGACAGCGCCCCCTTCATGCCGAAAGCCGTCGTGACCGCGCCGGAGGACTTCGCCCCCGCCGGACATCTGGTGCCCTGGGACCGCACGGTGATCTACGAGCTGCACGTGCGCGGCTTCACCATGCGCCACCCGGATGTTCCCGAGGCGTCGCGCGGAACCTTTGCCGGCCTCGGCCATCCCGCCGCGGTGGCGCATCTGGCGCGGCTGGGCGTCACCACCGTCGAGGTGATGCCGTGTGCCGCCTGGATCGAGGAGCGCCATCTGGCGGCGCTGGGGCTGACCAACCACTGGGGCTACAACCCGGTGGCGTTGCTGGCGCCGGACCCTCGGCTGGCCCCCGGCGGCTGGCCGGAAATCCGCGCGGCGGTGGCGGCGCTGGCGGCGGCGGGGATCGAGACGGTGGTCGACGTGGTGCTGAACCACACCGGCGAGGGCGACGGGCTTGGCCCGACCCTGTCGCTGCGCGGCCTGGACAACGCCGGCGCCTACGCGCTGCAACCCGACCGGGCGCTCTACGTGAACGACACCGGCTGCGGCAACACCCTGGCGCTGGACCGTCCGGCGGTGCTGCGCCTGGCGATGGACGCGCTGCGGGCCTGGGCGCGGATGGGCGGCGTGCACGGCTTCCGCTTCGACCTTGCCGCCACCATGGGCCGCCGCCCGGACGGCTTCGACCCGGCCGCGCCCCTGCTAGCCGCCATCGCCCAGGACCCGCTGCTGTCGCGCCTCAAGCTGATCGCCGAGCCGTGGGACGTGGGGCCCGGCGGCTACCGCCTCGGCGCCTTCCCGGCCGGCTGGGGCGAGTGGAACGACCGCTTCCGCGACGACGTCCGGCGCTTCTGGCGCGGCGACGGCGGCATGCGCGGCGCGCTGGCGACCCGCCTCGCCGGCAGCGCCGACGCCTTCGCCAGCCGGCACCGGCCGTCGCGCAGCGTGAACTTCGTCGTGGCGCACGACGGCTTCACCCTGGCCGACCTGGTTTCGCACGCCGCCAAGCACAACGCCGCCAACGGCGAGGACAACCGCGACGGCACCAACGACAACTTCTCCTGGAACAACGGCGCCGAGGGCGACACCGCCGACCCGGCGATCCTGGCCGCCCGGCTGGCGGATCAGAAGGCGCTGCTGGCGATCCTGCTGCTGGCGCGCGGCACGCCGATGCTGGCGATGGGCGCGGAGCTGGGGCACTCGCAGGCCGGCAACAACAACGCCTACGCCCAGGACAACGCCGGATCGTGGATCGACTGGTCGCGCGGCGACAACCGGCTGATCGAATGGACGCGGCTTCTGATCGCCTTGCGCCGCGACCGCGCCGTGTTGCGCGGCGACCGCTTTCTCAGCGCTTCGAACGTGGCCTGGCACGGCGCGGACGGGCAGGTCCTGACGGACGCACGCTGGTCCGACGCCGGCGACCCGATGCTGGTGATGGTGCTGGCCGGGCAGGTCGCGTTGCTGATCAACCCCGGCCATGCCGCGGCGGAGGTGACCTTGCCGGCCGCGACGACCGGCTGGGTCGTGCTGGCCGACAGCTCGGATCGTATCCGTCCCGGTCCGCCGCATGCCGCCATGGCGCCCCGCAGCGTGGTGGTGCTGGGCGCTGCGGACAGCAAGGACGAGGCGAGCGCGTAAAGCAAGGCAAGCCCCAATAAATTAGGAGAATAGTCCTTGCAGCGCCAAAACTGATGTGGTCTTCTCCCGCAATGAGTTTGCCCTTCTCCTTCACCCCTCTGGCCCACTGGCTGACGCTCATCGTCGCCGGGCTGCAGAAGGCTGCCGCCGCCCGCGCCGGCCGCGACCACGCGGTGGCGCCCCTCGTCATGCTGCTCTGGACCCGCCTCGCCCGCCTCACCGCCCGCTTCGACGCCCTGGTGGCCCGCCTCATCGCCGGACACCCCGCCGCCCCAGCCCGCCCGCGCACCCGCCCCGCTGCCATCGCGCCTGCCCGCAAGGCACCGGCTGGCGGCCTGCGCCTGCCGCGCGGCCAAGCCTGGCTGATCCGCCTGCTGCCGGGGGAGGCGGCCTCCTACGGCTGCCAGCTTCAGGCCCTGCTCGCCGACCCGCAGATGGCGGCGCTCCTGGCCGCCGCTCCGGAAGCCGGCCGCATCCTGCGCCCGCTCTGCCGCCTGCTGGCGATCGCACCCGAGGGGCTGCTGGCCCTGCCATCCGCCGCCGGGAAACCGGCTCCCAAGCCGCGGCCCGCGAAGCCCGCCCCGCCGCCCGCGCCACCCTCCGCCATCTCGCTGATCTGGGCGGCCCTCACCGGCCAACCCCCCGGGGTGACGCCCGATCCCCCTCCGCGCAAGCCGCCATGGCTGAGCCTGGCCTGAGCGCACGAGTGAAGAAAGCAAGGCCAGGGCTCTGCCCTGGACCCGCCAGGACGCAGTGCGCCCTGGACCCCATGACTAAGGGAAGGAAGTGGCCTTGCGGCAAAGGGGGGCAACCCAGCCGTTGCCAACATCCGGAATGCCCCCCTTTGCCGTAAGGCCACTCTCTTGCTCAAACACGGGGGTCCAGGGCGCCCAGCGTCCTGGTGGGGTCGAGGGGCAAAGCCCCCGCCTTGCCTTACTTCCGTTTCGCGGCCAGGAACGACGCCATCCGTTCCGCCGGTTCCGCCGTGGTCCACGCATCCGCGAAGCAGTCGATGCCGCGTTCGATGGCGGCTTCCGGCGCCAGGCCCTCCCAATCGCGGATCAGCGTCTTCTGCAGCCGGATGGCACGCGGGCCGCAGGACAGGATGTCGGCCAGCACGCGGTTCACCGCCGCATCCAGTTCGGCCGCCGGCACCGCCTCCTCGACGAAGCCCCAGGCCAGGGCGGTGGCGGTGTCGATGGTTTCGCCGGTGAACAACAGGCGCCGCGTGCGGCCCCAGCCGATCAGCGCAGGCAGCAGCGCCGCCTCGATCACGCTGGGGATGCCCATGCGCACCTCCGGCATGCCCATCCGCGACCCGTGGGCGGCGATGCGCAGGTCGCAGGCGGCCGCCACCTCCAGCCCGCCGCCCAGGGTGAAGCCTTGCATGCGCGCGATCACCGGCACCGGCAGGGCGCGGATGGCGGCGCACAGCTCGTGCAGCCGGATGATGAACGCGCGGCCGGTCGCAGGCGTCAGCCCAGCCATTTCGCGGATGTCCGCGCCGCCGATGAAGGCGCGCTCGCCCTCGCCCGCCAGCACAACGGCGCGCAGAGCCGGATCGGCGGCGGCGGCATGCAGCGCATCGGTGGCGGCTTCGGCCAGGGCGCTGTCCAGCACGTTCAGCTTGGCGGCGTTGCAGACGGTAATGGTGGTCACCCGCCCTCCGGCGCGGTCGTCGTGGCGCGTGTCCACCCGTGCGTTCATCGGTAACGTTCCTTCCCATGCCTAGACTTCCGCCCGTCCCGCGCCAATCTAAGGCGCGATGATGGAGAACCAAAATGGCTGAACAGCAGATTGCGACGTTGGGCGGCGGCTGCTTCTGGTGCCTGGAAGCGGTCTACCTCGGCATGAAGGGCGTCACCGCGGTGATGTCCGGCTACGCCGGCGGACACACGCAGAACCCCACCTACGACGAGGTTTGCGGCAAGCGCACCGGCCACGCCGAGGTCGTGCAGGTCACCTTCGATCCGGCCGTGACCAGCTACGACGACCTGCTGCGGGTGTTCTTCACCATCCACGACCCGACCACGCCCGACCGCCAGGGCAACGACGCCGGGCCGCAGTATCGCTCCATCATCCTGACCCATGACGACGCCCAGCGCGCCACCGCCGAGCGCGTCATCGGCGAAATCGCCACGGCCGGCATCTGGGACGGCCGCATCGTCACCCAGCTGGAGCCGCTGGCGAAGTTCTGGCCGGCCGAGCCGGAGCATCACAACTATTTCGAGCGCAATCCCTGGAGCGGCTATTGCCGCGCGGTCGTGGCGCCGAAGGTGATGAAGTTCCGCAAGACCTTCGCCGACCGCATGAAGGCGGCCTGATTTCGCGGACCCGCCCGGAACCGCCGCCGGTTCCGGGCGGCTCAGGCCCGGCGCACCCCGTACATCTGCGGAAAGCCTTGGCGGACATCGCGCAGGGTCGAGCGGTACACCGTGGGGCCGGAGTAGTAGCCCAGCGGCACGTAGGGTGCGAGTTCGAACATCAGCAGCTGCATCTCGGTCGCAATCTTTTTCTGTGCTGCGGTGTTGGGCGCCGTCAGCCAGGCGGCGCGCAGCGTCTCCATCTTCGGCATGTCGGGCCAGCCGAACCAGGCGGCCGGGCCGCTGCGGATCGGGGAGGACGCCGCCGGGGACACGTTGCCGCTGCCGCCGAGGTTGGTGAGGAAGATGTTCCAGCCGCCCTTCTCCGGCGTTTCCCTGCTGGCGCGGCGCTGCACCACGGTGCCCCAGTCGACGGCCACGTAATCCACGTCCATGCCGAGCCGCTTCAACAGGTCGGCGGTCAGCTGCGAGTAGGCGTGCAGCGGCGGGATGCTGGTGGCGCCCAGCACCACCACCCGCTCGCCCTTGTAGCCGGCGGCCTCCAGGTTCTTCCTCGCCGCGGCGATGTCCTTGATGCGGCCGACCGCCTCGGTGCCCTCCGTGGTCGCCATCGGCGAGCCGGGAGAGAACAGCCCGACCGGGTTCCTGATGATGCTGGGGTCGGCCCCGGCATAGGCCATCATGAACTCGTCCTGATCCACCGCCGCCATCACCGCGCGGCGGATGGCCGGGTTGTTGAACGGCGGGTGCAGGTGGTTGAAGCGCATGCAGCCGATCGAGCCGTACGGGTCGATGGTCTGGATGGTCAGCGCCGCGTTGCGCTTCAAGGACGGCAGCAGGTCGATGGGCGGGTTCTCCCACCAGTCGATCTCGTTGTTGGCGACGGCGGCCGCCGCGGTGGCCGGATCGGGCAGCATCAGCCATTCCACGCGGTCGAAATGCACCGTCTTGGGGCCGGCGGTGAAGCTCGGCCTGCCGTCGGGCCTGGGCACGTAGGTCTCGCTGCGGGCGAACACCACCTTCGATCCGGGCACCCGCTCGTTGGCCACGAAGCGGAGCGGACCGCTGCCGACGACCTCCGGAATTTGCGCGTTGCCGTCGGTGCGGGCGATGCGCTCGGGCATGATGCAGGCGGAATACTGCGCCAGGGCGTCGCGCATCAGGGCGAAGGGCGCCTTCAGGCGGATGCGGACCGTCTTGTCGTCGATCGCCGCCATCTCCTCAGTCAGGCCGGCGAGCACGCCCACCAGGGCGTCGCGCTGGCCCGACCGGCGCAGGCTGGCAACCACGTCGCGCGCCAGGACGGGGGTGCCGTCGTGGAACTTCAGCCCGTCGCGCAGGGTGAGGTCCCACTGCCTGCCGTCGTTCTCGATCCTCTCGCCGGCCAGCATCTGCAGCTGCGGCGCCAGCATCTCATCGAGGCCGTACAGCGTGTCGAACACCGCCAGCGAGAAGTTGCGGGTGATGTCCGCGGTGGTCCAGACCGGATCGAGGGTGGCGAGGTCGGCGTGGGGCACGAACTTCAGCGTGCGCGCGCCCTGTGCGGCGGCGATGGACGGCGCCGCCAGCACGGCGGCGCCGGTCGCCAGAAAATCCCTGCGCTTCATCGTCGAACTTCCCCGATCCTCGTGCAGGGTTGATCCCCGCGGACTGTCGGGATGTTACGGGCGTGGACGGCGGGCGCACAAGGCCAACGAACAGTCGCCCGCCGACAGATGATCTTCGTCGAACCTGGAACGAAATAATTCAGGCAAACTTTCTACTTGTTAACGATTGAGCAAGCGTTATGTCGGTTGGAATGGGCTTGAATGACGACGCCGGAATGGAGGGCGAGCCATGTGTGCATGCGACGACCAGCTCCTGACATTCGAGAGCATGATAACGGACCCGATGTTCCGCATGCTGCTGACAGCCGACGGCGTCAGCCTGGACGAGGTGACGGCGCTGTATGTCCGCGCCGGCAGCGCCATCGCGGCACAGCGGCGCGCGGCGCCTGACCGGGGCCGACCGCGGCAGCCCAGCCAGGCATCCTGAGTCACTCCTTCCCGGGCCGCGGATCGACCAGGTTGACGGGACGCCCCGGCCATGGTTGACGGGCGGGCGATGGTTGACGGGCAGCCGGTGCGAAGCGCCATCGTCGGCACCCGAACGACCAGCCGCCAAGGAAGCGCCCGGATGACGACCCCTGCCCGGCCGAGGCTGATCTGACGCTGATCTACATCATCGCCGGCGAACAGAGCGGCGACGCGCTGGGCGCCCGGCTGATGGCCGAGTTGCGCCAAGCGCGGCCCGACGTGGAATTTGCCGGCATCGCCGGGCCGCAGATGCGCCAGGGGGGCATGTCCAGCCTGTTCCCGATGCGCGAGCTGGCGGTGATGGGGTTCCTGGAGGTGCTGCCGAGGCTGCTGCACCTGCGCCGGCTGCTGAACGACACGGTGGCCGACATCGCCGCGCGGCGGCCCGACATGGTCATCACCATCGACAGCCCCGGCTTTACCCTGCGCGTGCTGGCCCGGGTGGCGGCGATGGGCATCCCGCGCGTGCACTACGTCGCGCCCCAGGTCTGGGCCTGGCGCGAAAGCCGGGTGCGGCACTATCCGGGTTTGTGGGACCGCCTGCTGTGCCTGCTGCCGTTCGAGCCGGCGTTCTTTGCCCGCCACGGCCTGGAAGCGCGTTTCGTCGGCCACCCCGTGCTCGAGTCAGGCGCCGGCCGCGGCGACGGCGCCCGCTTCCGCGCCCGGCACGGCCTGCCGCCCGAAGCCCAGCTGGTGGTGCTGATGCCGGGCAGCCGGACCAGCGAGGTGGCGCGGCTGCTGCCGGTGTTCGAGGCCACCCTGGCGCTGCTGGCGATCCGCGTGCCGGGCCTGGTGCCGGTGGTGCCGGTGTCGCCGGACGTCGCCGACGCGGTGCGCGCCGCCACCGGCGCCTGGCCGGCGGTGCCGGTGGTGGTGACCGAGATCGCCGACAAGCACGACGCCTATGCCGCCGCCACGGTGGCGCTGACCAAGTCCGGCACATCCACCCTGGAACTGGCGATGGCCGGGGTGCCGATGGCCGTCACCTACCGGGTCAACCCGCTGACGGCCGCCATCGCCCGACGATTGTTCATCGTCAGGCACGTCGCCCTGGTCAACCTGCTGGCCGGGCGGGAGGTGGTGCCGGAACTGCTCCAGCAGGACTGCACCCCCATCCGCCTGGCCGCCGAGCTCGTCACCCTGCTGACCGATCCCGCCGCCGTCGCCGCCCAGCGCGCCGCCTTCCGCACGGTCATCGCCAGCCTGGCGCCGCCGGAGGGCACGCCGTCGGCGGCGGCGCGGCAGGTGCTCGACCTGCTGGATGCCAGGCAGGGCTCGTACGCGTCGTAGGTTTCAGCCCAGCAGCCCCGATCGCCGGGCCTTGGCCTGGAACGCGGCCACCGCCTCGGTCACCGCCAGCGCCGCCGCCAGGGCGCGGCGGCCGGCGGCGGCGTCCACCAGCACCGGCGTGCCGTCCAGGATGGCGGCGACGAACGCTCCGTGCTCGGCGGCGATGGCGTCGTGCTCCGGCCAGGCCACGGTTTCCGTCCGGGCGCCGTCGAGGCCTGCGCCACGTTCGGTCACGGTCATGCTGCGGGCGGCGAAGTCGACGGCTATGTACGCGTGCTCGCCGAACAGCCGCATCCGGCGCTCGGTGTGCGTGGACACCCGGCTGGCGGTCACCGTCGCCACGCAGCCGTTGGCGAAGTGCAGCCGCGCGTTGGCGATGTCGTCCAGCCCGCTCGCCACCGGCCCGCCCACCGCGTCCACCCGCTCCAGCTCGCTGCCGACCAGCGAGAACAGCAGGTCGAGGTCGTGGATCATCAGGTCCAGGACCACCGACACGTCGGTGCCACGTGGCCGGAACGGCGCGATCCGCACGCTCTCGATGTACAGCGGCTTCGTCATCCGCGCCTTGATGGCAGCGTGCTCGGGGCCGTAGCGCAGCAGGTGGCCGACCTGCAGCACCAGCCCCGTCCGCGCCGCCAGGGCCGCCAGCGCGTCGGCCTCGGCCAGGGTGGCGGCGATCGGCTTCTCGACCAGCACGTGGCGACCGGCGCGCAGGGCCGCCTCGGCGAGCGCGAAATGGGCGGCGGCGGGGGCTGCGATCACCACGGCATCGCTTTGCCGCAGCAGCGCCGCGTATGACACGGCCACCGTGCCGGCTTCCTGCGCCACGGCAGCGGCACGCCCCATGTCCAGGTCGGCGATCCCCGACAAGGCGACACGCGCGCCGCCGGCCAGCTTCAGGGCGTGGAAGCGGCCGAAATGGCCGGCGCCGGCGACTCCGATGCGCAAGGGGGCACGCATGCGGGGTTCGGTCATCAAGGTGCCCTTTTCCATGCCGCCCCATAGCAGCGCCGTCGCAATTCGGCCATCGCGGCGTGGTTGATGGACTCGCGCCGGTTGCGCCTCCGTCGCGTTGCAGTCATTTTCCGCGGCTTCGGAAAGCTGTTACATGTTGCGCGATCGCCTGCCTCCAAGGAGCCACGCCGACACGATGATGTGCCCGCCATGATGTATTTCAGCCGCCTCAAGACCGTCCTCGTGTTGGGCGTGTGCCTGCTGGCGGCGCTGCTGTGCCTGCCCAACCTGATGCCTGCCCCGGCCGCCTGGCTGCCGTGGCGGGCGATCAGCCTCGGCCTCGACCTGCGCGGCGGCAGCTACCTGCTGCTGGAGGTCGACATGTCCGCCGTAGTGCGGGAGCGTCTGGAAAGCCTGGCCGACAGCGCGCGCCAGGGCCTGCGCCGGGCCGGGGTGGCGCAGTTCACCGTCGCCGCCCAGCCCGACCAGAACCGCCTGCTGGTGCGCGTGCCCGACGCGGGCAAGCAGGACGCCGCGATGGCCAGCCTGCGCGAGCTGGCCGGCACCAGCCCTTCCAACCGCCCCGACCTGGACTTTGCCGCGCAGCCCGACGGCCAGATCACCGTCACCTTGTCCCCCGCCGCGCTGAAGGAGCGGGCCAGCGGCGCGGTGCTGCAGTCGATCGAGATCGTCCGCCGCCGCGTGGACGAGACGGGCGTGGTGGAGCCCATCGTCACCCGCCAGGGCGACAACCGCATCGTCGTGCAGCTGCCCGGCATCGAGGACCCGAACCGGGTCAAGCAGCTGCTCGGCAAGACTGCCCGCATGACCTTCCGGCTGACCGACGAGAATGCCAACCCGACCGCCGTGACGCCGCCGCCCGGTTCGGAGTTCCTGCCGATGGAGGGCCGCGGCCAGCAGCGCATCGCCGTGCGCCGCCGCATCGAGGTCGACGGCGCCGACCTCACCGACGCCCGCGCCGGGCAGAACGGCCAGACCGGCGAGTGGGTGGTGAACTTCACCTTCAACGCCGTCGGCACCCGCCGCTTCGCCGAGATCAGCCGCAACAACGTCAACCACCCCTTCGCCATCGTGCTGGACGACCGCGTCATCAGCGCGCCGGTGATCCGCGAGCCGATCACCGGCGGGCGCGGCCAGATCAGCGGCAGCTTCGACGCCCGCGGCGCCACCGACCTGGCCGTGCTGCTGCGCGCCGGCGCCCTGCCGGCGCCGCTGACGGTGGTGGAGGAACGCAGCGTCGGGCCGGAGCTGGGCGCGGACGCCATCCGTGCCGGCGCCCTGGCGCTGGCCGTCGGCTTCGTGCTGGTGATGGCCTACATGGCGGTGTTCTACGGGCTGTTCGGCTGGTTCGCCAACATCGCCCTGCTGTGCAACCTGGTTATCATGCTGGCGGTGCTGTCGCTGATGGAAGCGACGCTGACCCTGCCCGGCATGGCCGGCATCCTGCTGACCCTGGGCATGGCGGTCGACGCCAACATCCTCATCAACGAGCGCATCCGCGAGGAGGTGCGCAACGGCCGCACGCCGCTGAACGCCATGGAGACCGGCTTCCGGCGCGCGTTCTCCACCATCGTGGACAGCAACGCCACCGCCATCCTGGCCCACGTGATGCTGTTCGCCTTCGGCTCCGGCCCGGTGCGCGGCTTCGCGGTCACCATCACCGTCGGCGTGCTGACCAGCCTGTTCACCGCAACCATGCTGGCGCGCCTGTTCATGGTGCGCTGGTACGCCGTGCGGCGCCCCGCCGCGTTGCCGGTATAGGTAAGGTCATGTTCATCCGACCGCTGTTCCGCATCGTTCCCGACGACACTAAGCTGAAGTTCATGCGCGGCCGCTACATCGGCCTGATGGTCAGCGCCGTGCTGTCGACGATGTCCGTCATACTCTTCTTCTACCCCGGCCTGCATCTGGGCATCGACTTCAGCGGCGGCATCGTGATGGAGGTCCGCACACAAGGCCCCGCCGACTTCGGCCGGCTGCGCGCCGGCCTGGCCGCCCAGGGCATCACCGACGCCGGGGTGCAGCGCTTCGGCGACGACGCCGCCGTGCTGATCCGCCTGCCTACCCAGGCCACCGAGGCGGCGACCCAGCAGGTGGTGGCGAAGGTCCGCGCCGGGCTGGACGCGGCCCTGCCGGGAACCCGCGTGGTGCGCACCGATGCGGTCGGCGCGTCGGTGTCGTCCGAGCTGTTCCGCGACGGCATGCTGGCGCTCGGGCTGAGCCTGCTGATGATCATGGCGTGGATCTGGTTCCGCTTCGAGTGGCAGTTCGCCGTCGGCGCGGTCGCCACCCTGGTGCTGGACCTGACCAAGGCGATCGGCTTCCTGGTGCTGACGCGGCTTGAGTTCGACCTGGTGATGGTCGGCGCCATCCTGACCATCCTGGGCTTCTCCACCAACGACAAGGTGGTGGTCTACGACCGCATGCGCGAGAACCTGCGCAAGTATAAGTCCATGCCGCTGCGCGACCTGATCGACCTGTCCATCAACGAGACCCTGAACCGCACCGTCGGCACCTCGATGACGGTGTTCCTGGCCAGCCTGCCGCTGGCGCTGTTCGGCGGCGCCACCCTGTCCGGCTTCGCGCTGATGATGCTGTTCGGCATCGTGGTCGGCACCTCGTCGTCCATCTTCATCGCAGCCCCCATCCTGCTGTTCCTCGGCGAGAAGAAGCTGCGCCGCGACAGCCGGGCCGCACCCGCGCCGCATCCCGCGACCAGCAAGTGAAACCTGTCGCAGCCGCACGTCTGGCCCGGCGCAGCCTGCTTGGCGCCCTGCTCGCATCGGCCGCGATCCGACCGGGCCGGGCCGGGCGCAGCTTCGGCGGGCCTCGGATCGACCTGATCGTCGGCGCCGCCGCCGGCACCTCGCCCGACCGCGGCGCACGCGCCTTCGCACCCTTCCTGGAACGCCACCTGCCCGGCAGCCGGGTTCGGCTGGTCAACCTGCCGGGCGAGGCCGGGGTGGTCGCTTATCGCGCGCTGGCCAGCGCCGCCGCATCCGATGCCGCCAGCCTCACCATCGGCTGGGTGGCGACACCGTCGCTGTCGGCCCGCCTGGTGGACCGGCCGGACACAGCTGGCCTGTTGCAGTCGCTACGCCTGGTCGGCGCCGTGCAGAAGGAAACCATCGCCTTCGTGTCGGCCGCCCAGGGCGCTGTCGCCTCCGTGCAGGACCTGGTGGCGGGCACGGCGGGCGATGCGCCGGTCCTGCTCGGCACCCCGCCGGCCGGCAGCCCATCGCATCTGGCGGCGTTGCGGCTGCGGGCGCTGGTGCAGCGTCCGCTCGACATCGTGGCCTTCCCATCCGCCGTCGCCGCACGCCAGGCCGCCTTGTCGCAGAACGTCGCCGCCGCCTGCCTCGGCCTGTCGGACGCCATCGACGGAATTCGTGCAGGCACGCTGGCGGGCCTGGGGCTGGCGGCACGCCGCCGCAACGAGAGCCTGCCGGACCTGCCGACCTTGCGCGACTCGGGTCTGGCCCTGTCCGCGTCGATCCTGCGCGGCCTGGCCGTGCCGGCCGGATTGTCGCCGGAGATGGAGGCGCCGCTGCATGTGGCGCTGGCTGCGGTCATCGCCGACCCGGAGTTCACCGACCACGCCCTGGCAGCCGGGTTCGCCGCCGTTCTGCTGGAAGGCCCGGCCTGGACCGCGCAATCCGCCGCCGAGCGCCGCGACCTCGCCCGGCTGTGGCAGGCCAGCCCCTGGACGACATCGTCGTCCGGGTGATGGTTTCTGGACATACCGCCGCGGCGAAGCGTCGCAATCCATGAAGAAAGTTGTAAATTTCACACGTCCGTGCAGTTAGAGCGTTTTCAATCTGACTGGATATATCCGCAGTGTCGGAAGTAGTTGATGCATTCATCTCGGGTCAGGGATTGTGAGATCTTGCCGAGCGCTCGCCACAGCGCATCGACTGTGCGGATGGCTG
>JAABUT010002534.1_pt1 | contig 17279 bp, 25 predicted proteins | sample 5559281 | NCBI WGS metagenome assembly JAABUT01 (sample SAMN10711880, study PRJNA513359) | rock metagenome | isolation source: Antarctica rocks | place: Antarctica: Victoria Land, Ricker Hills nord | collected 2016-01-04 | reverse complement strand
GAAAATTTACTGACAAGTTCTACAAATGCATATTCTTGATAAGACTGATCGAGTCTTCAGTGAGAGCGACAAGAGAGACATTCGCAATGTAAGATATATTTTAAAATCAGAAGAAACTTGACTGATCGCTTGACTTCGTGCAGTATATCAAACGTCTTGAGATTCAGTTTCGTCTTCGTACACTTTTCATGAAAAAACTCGTCAAAGATTGCAATGATCTGTATCTTTGACTTTAGTATTGCAAAAGAAACGTCACTGTATGAACAGAAGATGAAAGTACAATCATGATTGAATTCATACAAAGTCAGACTGCGACAATCTATGATCAAAAAGAATCGAAAGCGACATTTTTGAAAGATCGATACAATCGTCTTTAATTCACGGTTCTTCGCCTCTTTGAATCAAAAGAACTCAATAACTAAGAAATCTGCGACGCGTTGTAAATACAATATTTCTGAACGAGTCAAGATTGTGCGATGAATATGTCAGTCAACGATCGACCTCACAGATGAGAAAATACTCACTCGAAGAATCAGAGGCATAGAAGCTTCAAGCTCTAGCGATCTTATATTATCGGCAGGAAATTCAGCGTCATGATCGATCAAAATAAAGCGTCGAACAAGAAGAATCAAAAGTGTCTTCAGATGATTTGAAAGAGAATATTACGGATTCATTTCTCATTGAGTGCAAGTCAAAGCAGTGCATCTTTCGTCTGAACGAGAAAAGCAAGCTTTACAAGAATCGAATTTGAAAGTATAGTACGACAAACAAGATGAGAAATGAGGTTGAGAAGCGTTTGAAGAAGTTCGCATCAGATGACAAGGTTTCTTGTTCACATTCGAAATGCAAAGCAGTCAAACTGATTCTGTCAAGTGTCATGGCTTTCAAGAATCATACTGTGAAGGTGCATAAGATATTGTTGCGTGTCTAGACTCTACTTGCTCTTCCTATAGTCTATTTCTTTACTCGGTCTCACTGGTTTTGCATGATATCTATAAATACCGTAATACCTCGATATCCGCAAAGAAAAAGAAAGACCACTAAACCACACAAGCTTCCCCATTCCAAAAAAAATAAAATCCAACGTCTCGCAAACCCAAACACACACCCAAACCCAAAATCCAAAATCCAAAATCCAAAACTCAACCACCTACAGTAATCCCAAGCAAGCTCTTACCATCTTCCAAACATCCGCTCTCCTGAATCTTTCGGATCCTTCCACATCTCTCCCCAAACCCTCAAACCCCCCCCCTTTTCTACCAAATCCCCTTTCCCTTCCCCCTCCAACGAACGCTCCCTTTTCCTCATCTCCCAGACACCCCCTCCCCCCTTTCCCCCTCCCCCCCCCTAATCCCCATCTCTCCTCACAATCCCCATCTTCTTAAAACATTCACTCCGAAGCCCCCCCAACCCAACCTGTTTAAACCCTCGGCACATACCTGCCAGCGCGGTAAATCCGAAACCGAAAAGCGCTGGAATAAAAAGCCGAGGGTCGAGAAGGCGGATTTTTGGAAAGGGGGGGGGGATTCGGCAATGGGGGTATGCGAAGGGGGGTTCGGTGCGGGGAGGGGGGAGAAAAGGAAATCAAAGAGGATGGATGGGATAAGGCCTTGGAGCCTCGACGATGACAACGATGAAGTTTTGCCCCGGGATGGAAATACCCAAGGGCAACAATATCGTTATCCGTTGTTTTGTCGGGAAGCGGGGAAAAGAAAGGGGGAGATGGAGGCAGGGGTGAGATGATCTTTCGGTGAGGAGGTGGGGAGGGTTTACTGTTTGCGTTGCCACAGGAACTGGATCGAAAGGATATATCTTCCTTCGTATCCAAATGTTTGGTTGTGCAGGCCCGATGGTCTTGCGCGTGCATCACTATATTCCCGCCTTGAGCGATTTGATTAATGTCTTTCCAGTCACTCGGGACGCTGAAGAATGTTGATCTTGTGCTCTACAGTGGGACGTCCAAATTGTGCTCCGCAGGTCCTACTCACGCAAGAAAATCGGAGCCATTCCTAGATGGACCAAGACGTTTCCGGGTTCGGCTTCTTCGTCCGGCAGATGGCCATGCCTGAATATGCGATGAACGGTCATGTAGCCCAAAGTGGCGAGTCCATCGGCTAGCAATGAACGGCACGCCGCAGGAGGTAGTGGTTGGCGTTGGCCGAGGTTTCTTTGCAGAGAAAGGAAAATTGGATGCAAGTGTGGGCGAAAGTGAATATCTATGGTTGGTTAACGAATACACGGGACCAATTCCAGGATGAGGTTATAGTCCTATGGTCGTTCAATGAGCACAATAAAGTGTTCACTCGGTTAGAGCAGCCATCGAAATGAGGCTAGATCAATCGTCAAGACTCGACGTGCAGACGGAGAAGGAACTCGAACGGCCAGATTCCGTGCTGTGATCCAAGCTCGAACAAAATAGTTGGCACAAACGTTGTCTTCCCTGGTTAGTCACACCAAAGTATAATCTGTAGATCTTTCAAAGACAGCCAGTGTTCGACATTACGATACAACCAGATCGAAAACTCGCTACTGTAGGACCATCGTCTTCCTACACCAAAGCCTTGCACGCCTCTCTAAATCTCGAAGCGTATGTTTCGCAGAGTGAGCCGTCTTGGTTCTGGCAAAACAGGCAGTGCCACGCTGCTGGATATCCTGTCCAAATATGTACTCGGTATGACATGCAGATCTTTTTATGCATCGGGGCTCCAATGTTTCGCTGCAGTAGCCTGTTCTGGGGCGGCGGGTAACGGCAGAACAAGCAGTGCCATGCATCAGCGTTTCTGTGTAACCACCGGAAGAACAATCCGTAACGGACCCCAATTGCATGTGCAGGAAGTCACGCAGGTAGCCGGGGATGGAAATAGAGTTTTCCGAGTCGAGTCTTTCGATGCGACTAAGAGGCTGTTATGTAACTACTACGGAAATGAAAAGGGGGGGATGAGAGTGAGAAAGAGTGGACAGATCACAACTGACAAAAACAGACGTGAACAAGAAACAACGCTGCAAGGCAACTAGTGTATGGGTTTGATAAGATCGATTTGTATCCAAAACATTTGTTCCTCTCGACTCACCGCTACTCAGTGTACTCTTCGATCGCCTCCTGCAAAATGTAAGCACCAGCCGTTTAGATTGTGAGCAAGCAAAGAGCCTACCCATCTCCCCAAACCCCCTGCTCTTCTCTGAATAGTTGTAGGCGTTTAGTCCTTTGTCCTATATTGATGTTGCGTGTCTTTTCATGCTCAGCTATACTTACCCTGAGCAAGTTGTGTGTACTCACGTTCAGAGCATTCTTCAAACTCTCTCCTAGGCACTGGATTTCACTGTTGTGGTATGCGATATTTGCTTCGTACTCCGCGAAAATTCCTATCTCGTAGCTCCGGTAGCAGTCAACGCAGAGGGAAGGCTCACTCAGCTGCTTAGTCCAGATGACCGTGATGCCGGCACCGCTACAACCGTCGCCTTCGGCGTCTTCACATCGTTCGATAAACACAGTGGCCTTGACATGGTTACACCCCACATATGCTTCTTCGTATGCTATACACATGGCTGATGTGGTATCAATCCGCCAGAATGTTGTGTGTTATTGTGCAGAAGATTCAAGGAGGTAGCTAGCTGTTGGTGAATGTAAGAGAAAGGATATCATTAATAATATCAGAGGATATATTATGTTCTCTCAAATCTCAAATACAAAGCCATTGTTCGTTCATCCTTGTTCGATCTGCTTTAATCAAGCCCTGTTTTGACAAAGGCTTCGTCCATTCTTGCGCGGTGGGCCATTGGCAGTAAGTTGGGACTCAACCAAAGAGAAGCGAACCTCCCCAGCTGCCGACTATATACAGGGCGTAAGTTGAGGGCTCTTGTTGGTGCTAAGTGAAATGCTATAGTAAAGAAAAAGCAATGGTCACGTTTTGCAAAGCTCAATTCATGGCGAAATTGTCAAAGTCCACAGATGCAGGTTTCGTAGTTATGCAGGTCGAGATGGGAAAATGGGCTATGGAAACAGTGTAGAATGGTATAGTAGGAATCCACACACGATGTTTCCCGTCCTACCTATTCAAGCACACAGCTGTGCAGCCGTGCGTGTATTTTGGCTGTAGTCCATGTGGAGTCCTCTATGCATTAGAAGTTTCCAATACAGTTGGATTGGTTGCTGGTAGGCTAGCTTGTCTCAGGAATCAGTCCAGTGGTATCCTCGGCGCTCTTGCTGGGCTATTTGGCTGCTACAGCGCTTCGATAATATTGCAGTTGACGGTATCATTGTCAACGAAGGCAAGGTAGATAGATATTGGAGGATAATTGGCGTGCCCATAAGCAATGCTTGAAAGCTCGGCACATCTCGCAATCGATAAGATCTACGGGTACTCGATCAGTCCCCGCCTTTGGCACGCTCCCGACCGCCGCACTCTTCTCTTGAATTGGTGCATACAAGAACACTGTCCAAAATAGTCATGTGAGTGGTATTTGCATTAAGTCCTTGACTTCGATAACAACAGACTTTGAAAGGTATGTCTTCATCCTTAGAGCGGGTCGATTCTGCTAATCAGTGACAGCTTGAGCATGCTTTAGTAAATCGCCAACATGCTTCCACCACGTAAAGTCATCATGCCTGGGAGGACCAATGGTCTAAGCGTCAGCACTGCGAATCATGCTTCCAACTTCGGTGCTCTGATCTTCATCCATGCCGAATCTATTCAGCCTTGCCTCCTGCGCGCTCGTTCTAATCTCCTCAGTCGTCGCCACTTCTCCTACAATGGAAAACGCCAGTGGAGCTTATGCAAAGAGCCAAAGATCTATAAACGATCCGAAGCCCGATATTATCCATCTACAAGCCAGGCTTTCAAGAGCTTCCATCCCAAGCCCTCTTCCTATACTGAACATCTCATCAATCGGTATCTTTCAGGCCACGGCTGGCGTCTCTCGAGCTCTTGGGGAAGCGCGAACAAATCGCCCAAGGACAAAAGCAAGGGTGACGAGGAGGAACACTATGATTGGTATACTGATCAACTGAAGAGAATTGAACAGAGCATGGACCGTTTCGAAGAAATCAAGAGGAGAATTGATAGTGATCCTTTCGGAGCACTATTTGGTCGAAGATTAGAGGAATTATATCCATGGAAGTGGAGATCTTCCATCAATCCCAAGACCGCTAAAGCCGAGGCGGAGACACCGAAGTCCAACTCTATAAACCAAGCCTGTCCGGCCGAGCCGAGTAAGAACTTGAACAATGCCAGCAAGAATCAGACGGATATAGAGTATTACCATTCAAGTACTAATGCCCGGATTCCTTCAGCATTTGGCGCCTGGTCTGGACCCAGAAAACCCACAGACGAGGGATACGACATTGATCCTATAACTATGCGAAAGGTGCCAAAGAAGGCTCTCTGTTCAGATTTAGCTGGTCCGGGCGCTCGTGAAAACCGCGATGAGAGTATCAATATTCCTGTCAAACGCTTTGTACCGGCGACTTCGACGGTGCATGGCCGCGACTCGACAGAACCCTTGAAGGGTAATTCTTCTCAACTACCGTCCAGTGACAAGCCTATATCTTCTCAAGTCAATGCGATACCGAATTCACAGGCAGATGGTCATACCCAGGATTGGCTTGCACAGGAAGGGTTTGGCGCCAAAGGTCAAGCAGCTAGTATGCCCGCAGTTGGTCCAAAGACCGAGTTGCAGACGGGTAAGAATATAGAAACTGAGTCATCTCCTTCGAAGATTGAGAGTGCATTAGAACGGCATCTGAGGAGGCATGACTCTTGTTTCGAAAGAAAGCCCACCAGTCGTTTAAATTTGGAGTACGACGCCAGGGAAAACAAAACGGAAGATGTTGACTTGCTCAGACCCAGTGATGTGAGAGCAGCTTCAGGTCTACGTGGAAGAACTCCCAAAGAGACGGCAGAGGAACAGCAAGAACGACGGAATAGTCTTACGGCTGACTACGAAAATCGTGTACAAAGCCTTGAAAGGCAATTTGTGGAAGAAATTGCAGCACACAATGCGAAAGGAAGCAACGTTAATGATGCGAACGACAAACCAAAAATGCCGACACAAAGCTTCAAAGACCTTCTCAAAGCGCTCAGATTCAAAAATCCAAATACACTCGATAATATGCTTGAGTACGTAACCAATGCTGAGCATGCAGCCAGAAAAGCTTTCACCGAGGTGCGCAATACTCAGGATGAAAAATCACAAAATACCACCACTGCAAAAGGTTTGGGAGCGCAACCTGCAGTAGCACAATGGCCAGAGCCAGGTGAAGGTGACATGGCTAGCAATGTTCATGAATTTGCTGGTAGAGATCGTTGGTACAAGCGGAGGGCTCCCCATGCGATAGAGCAGTCAGAAGCGAGGACTATGCAAGCCGCCAAAGATAGGGCTTTGTTCCGCGAGATTAGAGGCATCTACGAAGACACATACGGTGTTATTGACACAAAACACCGCCAGCAGTCTTGTACTCTACCAGCAGAGAATCGTTTTGAACGCGATGCACAGCATACAGTCGATTATGAGAAGCAGCCGTCGTTCGAAGATGGTATAATTACCTCAGAAGAACACGAAATCTTATCCAAGCGCAACAAGACAGAGACACCAGAAAATTGTGATCCACCCAATCTCGAAGGGATGGCTATGATCCAAAGGTTATTTGAAGAGTTGCATGAGACACAAAGTCTCTTCCAGGCCCACAAAATACAATTGGAGGGTATTTCAACGAAGGGTGGATCCAGCAACCTACTACAGAGCTTGAAGGAATCCGAACAGAGAGTCTTGCAAACTCTGAAGACTGCATGGGCTCTTCTCAAGACAAGTGCGGCTTTGCCAAAACAGCGTATGGACGGAAGCTCGAATAGGGATACTGCAACCAATGCGTCCAAAACTGCCGAAGGAAATTCTCAATCACCACCAATGGCACAGCAAGGCCCATCAAACGTTTATAGGATTCTGGCTTATGATCCATATACGCAGAAGGTGACCACTGCGAAGACTACATCATTGAAAGGTTCGCCGAACGAGAAGTCTCTCACACTTTCCGAGGCACTTTCCAACCTCACGAATCCTGCCAAATTCGTCCCATATTTTGCATCCTTGAACAAGTTCGGATATGAAATCATCTCTGGCGGCGCCAACATCCTGGTGTTTAAGAACATTAGATCTCAAAACGCTTCGGCGATGGCTGTAGATGACTCGCATGCATTCTCCGAGGCCACCACGAGACACGCGAACCCTATTGATGGCACAGCAACCCAGACGGGCAATTTTGCTTCGCCCACTGGGTTCGTCAACCACGATGCCGTCCTCCCTCCTTCGGCTCCAGAATTTGAGCAACAAGAAGTGCCCTACTCCAAGCAAGTTCAATCCGGTGAAAAAGTACGACGGGAGGAACCAGTGTTCTCTGGCTCTGCCCGCACGCGTTGGCAAGATGATTATGATCATGGGCCAAAGTCTAAAGCGAAGCTGAAGAGCAGGCTCCGAAGAGCAGCAAGACGCAAGAGAACATGGAGGCGTATGGTCTGGGTTGGAGTCTGGACAGCAACATGCTGTTATGCGGTTGGCTTGGCGACTGAGCATCTCCGGGTTTAGCGTAGCAAAGCAACGTTTCTTAGGATGGCGAGCTCAGGAGTTGGATCTGAGTCGTCGTGAATGGCTTGACTCACGACTCTGGGATATGGGAATGGGTAAGGGCTGGAACAGGACGGTGTTTAGATTTTGTGATTGGTCAGGATATGGGGGGTTACACTGGGGAAATGTAAGGGAATACCACGGCGCTGGGTCGACAGTTGGCGTGGCCTACAATATGGAACGCAAGGTTTGTGCTCCTGGTTCGGGAAGATTCTCATCTCATCCATGGATATACCGCTTTAGATAGGAAGCATCAGTATGATCAGGTTAGTTCTTCAAATTCACCAAGCCAGTGTTGCCGACAGATGCTGTTTTTGGGACCATGTGCTTGCTGTGCGCTCAACGTTTTGAGTTGGACTTCTGCATTGCTGCCTCACAACGATCGATGCATCCATGAATGGACCGATCGACTAGACCGCCTTTTCAACAAGACATCTCAAAAACATAAGATCTCGCCTCAATCTCACATGATTGTCCATGTACCTTTTTCCGCTCCCACGTTGTACAACAGCAATCTGCACGTCAGAAGCACGCACTGTCGTTGAGCGAGGCTCAACAAAGTATTTTGACGTAACACGTGTCCGAGCAGGCCCTCGGTTCGGGGTTCCGGTCCAGGAACAGGACAGGGGCTTTAAACCGTTACCGTTAAAGCGGCAGTCCAAAAGGCCGGTACTGGAAAGGTTAAGGTACTGCAGGCGCATTGCATCGAAGGACGAAGGTTCATTTTCATGAAAGCAACAGAACGGTACGGGCTTGATTGATATGAACATTCTTTTCGTCAATCGTTCCGATGCTTTTGAAGATAACAGAGTCCTGTATTCTACTGTACCTTAGGTACCTCGCTCAAGTACTAGTAGTACGTATGCCCCGTACGGATCACTTTACCTGGCTGCAGCTTCAAATGACAATCAACCTTTACAAGCAGCTAGAAAGAAGTACATTACCGTCTCCCTTACCTTAGCCTTCGGTTCTCCGAGCCGTCTTCTAAGCGTTGAAGACGATTCCACACCTCCTTGTCGCTTGACGCTTCAAATACTTTACGCATCGATGAAGAGGTGACAAATACTCGCAGCGCGTCTATGGCAATCGCATCATCTTTGTTCGAAAAGTGCGAAGGAAGGGAAAACGGCCATCTATTTACGGAGCAGAAAGCCGCAAGCTGCTCCTTTTCCAGCTCAGCCTTGTGCTTCAATGCGCTTCTGATTCCAGCCAGTCACGGCCCTGCATCTCAATAAGACCGACACCCGGACCACTCATGTGTGATCTCCCGCTGTGTCGCGCTTCTACTATCCCAGCATAGCGGAGTGTACTACTACGTACGGAGATAGTGCCCTTGCAAAACGCTGCAAAGATCCGTCAACTCCATCTTCTGGACAGCCACAGTCCTGAGTCCTCCCGCTTTTGAGATCTTCCTCTCCGGACGCTGCCAAAATTGGCGGTCCACCTTCTTGCGGATTATGAGAAGGCGGCAATCAACCCGCGGGGCTGGCCCTTCCAGGATTGGTGTATTAATGCTATTCTGTAGAAAGCTTACGCTTTGAGCCTTGATAGTGCATCTGTCGCTGCTTTTTAGATGAGTACCTTCACCTCGTCCCTGGATGCACATGTACCGTAAAGTCACCCTAAGTAGGTAAGGTAATTTCCACTCAAGGTAGCAGATGGTGATCCGACCCAATTTTGACACTCTTGACTGACCCGCCCACTTTCTTGAATCTTCATGCTTTTCTAGACATGCAAGACGGACAAAGCGATGTCTTTGTCATGAGGTTGAGCACAGCCATCGCGATTCGTACCCACTGCAAAAACGGGACCAGAAGGGTTGATGGGTGGTTTCCATGTATAGACGTCGACACTGCCCGAAAGCACGGTAAGGAAGTAGTCACTACTTTAGTTGGGCCAGAAGCGCCAGTATTAAAATATTTGTGGTTCGGTGGTACTGGTACCTGTTGTCACTCCCAAAGAATATTCTACGGCACGCAAAAGTAGTGTACCGTTTTCTGTTCATTTATGCCCCAGAACAGTGGTCGCCGCTCTTAGTTTCAATGCATTTCTTTCGTCGCATCCGCCCCGGGATCCGAAGAGGTTGTGCGCCATAAGGTATTCCACCCCCCCCCCAAAGCAGCCAGGGTGCTTGCCAGCACTAAGGCAGGCTCCAGTAAAAGCAGCATGCTCCTTGCCTTGATTGGGTAGACGAGGACTGGCGCTGCAGCAAACCTCTCTCCCTCAATCTCCTGTCTCCACCCTAAGAGTCTCTCCCTCAACAACCAAGTCACCGCCCTCCTCCCCCCACCGCCAACGTCTTTTCGTCGCCATCAACTGCCCTATATTGGATGACAGCAACGTGCGACGTGTTCGATCGCGCAGGCAATCAGTCCCGTCGCTTGAGAAGGATAGGGAGTGGGTGTGTGGACCTAATTTCCGACAACCCAACCTAAGGCTATACTTTTGCGACCTTAAATTCCTCCACGCTCTTTTAACCCCAGAGGAAGCTTACACCACATTCGTTTTACGACTTCCCTCAGTCGCGACATTTCAGGTATTGACGGCCTTTGATAGGGATCAGTAACGTGGTGGAAAGCCAATCCGAAATCCCCTTATCTCGGCCACACGAAACGACCCGGCAACTCCTTGCGTCCAGTACAATCCTCTTTCAACCACAACATCAGTGAAGGAGGCAACAAGCTCAGGAGGAACAATCGTGAGGCTTTTGGCGTCTTCTGGACTTCGTCGCACTTGATCTGCTCTTGGAAGACACGGTGGAAGTTCTTTGTTGAACTGTCCTTGCTATCCACGTGAGAACCCAAAGTACAACCGCCAAATCGATCGCAATGAGACGTATGCGAACAAAGGGTTGAATTGGATCTGTCAACAAAGGGTAGGACGTCTTGAACCAGGTTCAACGACGTCGCCAGACTTGAATTCGACATCTGTTCTTGAACACGATTTTGTGATCCGAGTACACTGTGGGAGAGTTATCCTTACCTCGAAGTCAGAATTAGTTATCAGAAGACTCCTGTGAAGGACACAGGTACCGGCATCGCGGCTTTTAGTCGCTTTCTTTTCAGGACCTTTGTTGTCCCTTCACACTCATTTAGAAATATTGGTGTTTGTTGAAGCGAGCTCAGCTGCGTCAGTAAGTCTCCACACATGCACTCTCCTGCTCATCCACTTCAACAATCTCTGGTCTGGGAAAATGTGACTAACCCTGTGCCTTGTAGCCACATTCTTTTCAGATTTGGCTTGTCATATTCACTCGTTTATATTTGACCCAGTCAGTAAGTAGTTATGGCCTACAACCTATGGGATTCATCTGATGGTTATAGAAATCTGCTGCCATTCGATTCTTCCACTATCTCGACCATCTATTAATAAAGGCCTACTTGAAAATTGTCAAATAATTAGCAATTATGATTGGAAGGCCTTCTCTAGTTCTGGCGGTATGCCTGGCGATCCTCTCAATATTTAATCCGGCAATATGTTTTGCTGCAGCGGCGCCAGCAGGCGTCGCGCCAGTTGAAAGACCAAGATATTACTATCCAAGACATATCAAACGTCAGATTGTGACGAACAACACAATGTCCTCGGTTCCATCTACCACGGAGCAATCGACGACAACAGATAGCACTTCGCAAACTTCGCTTACCGACACAACGTCAAGTCTGTCCAGCACCTCCGGGACCACAACTTCACTGTCGACGACTGATGCATCGTCATCGAGCTCGCCCAGTACGACTACATCCACGACCAGGACTTCGTCTTCGGACTCTCAAAGTTCAACGACGTCTACCACTCCTACCACTACATCGGAAACGTTGCAGCCTTCCACAACTTCGGTGTCGACTACTCCCAGTACTTCGACGACTGAAACGGGATCAAGTACATCCCAAACCAGCACCAGAACGAGCACCACTAACACCGGACCGAGCTCAACCCAGATCAGTACCACTGATACTGGATCGAGTAGCGGAACCACGTCCACTAGTACCGGATCAAGTACATCCCAAACCAGCATCGCTGATACTGGATCGAGTAGCGGAACCACCTCCACGAATACTGGATTAAGTACAGCCCAAACCAGCTCCACGGGATCAAGTACAGCTCAAAGCAGCTCCACGACTATCGCATCAAGTACAGCCCAAACAAGTATCGCTGATACTGGATCGAGCAGCGGAACGGGCAGCGGAGCGAGTACTGAGACGAGCACAAGTCAAAGGAGCACCACTGGTACTGGGTCGAGCTCAACCCAGACCAGCCCTACTGATACTGGATCAAGCTCAACTAAAACGAGCAGCACTGGTACTGAATCGAGTAAAGCCCAGTCCAGCCCCACTGATACTGGATCGAGCAGCGGAACGAGCAGCGGAGCGAGTACTGGAACGAGCACGAGCCAAACCAGCCTGACTTTGCCGAATGTTCTATCTACGTTGTTGAGTACAGGGTCGAGCAGTGGGGGAAGCACTGGAACAAGCACGACACCGAGCAGCACCACAGAGCCTAGTACTTCATCTCCAACAAGTCATGGCCAAGCTACGACAGAGACAGGCAATAATCAACCGGGTACGACAAGTTCTACTGCTTCACATGCCAGTGGTACCACAAAAACCGATAATGGCGGGTCGAGTACAACAGGCACCACAACCGGCACAACAGTAGGCACAACGGCAACAAGCGCTGCGCAATCTAACCAACCGACTACTTCGGAAACGTCGACACCATCTGGCCAGCCATTAACGACTGGAAGTACAACGCAGCCGACTACGCGGTCGTCCACTGGCTCCTCAGACACCGGGTCGCTGTTGTCTAATTTGCCGTTGAGCAGTGTTACAGGGATACTGCCTACCTTGACCTCTCCCAGTGGTTCTTCAGGGACAACTCAGAGCTCGACAAGAGCGGCTTCCCAGAATCAACCAACGGACTCTTCGGGTCAATCGTCACAGACCAGTACTGCCTCTGGCCAGTCTCAAGGCCAGGCATCATCAAACACAGCGCAATCTGCGGATACGTCCACAAAGGCACCAATAGTACCATTGCCCACCTCAGGCAGTCTTCCCATCTCTGTCAGTCTCCCTGACGGCCAAACCAGCACTCAAGGGTCTGGATCGGCGTCTACCCCTGGCACTAGCGCTCAAGGGTCTGGATCTGAGTCCACCACTGGCACGAGCCCTGTTTCCGGCATACCATCAACTGTATCCATTGTGTCGATACCGATCACCGTCGTCAACGGCCAGACCACTTTTACAGCATCAGTGCCTGTATCGGTCAGCGTTCCGAGCAATACTCAAAGTGTGTTGCCAGTAGTGTCTGTGCCCATTACTATCTCCAACAGTGACACGACTTTCACGGCTATTGCACCCATCACACTCCCAAGTCCGAGCAGTCCCTCGGATACTCTGCCACATTTGCCAGTTGTGTCTGTGCCAATTACAGTATCTGGAAGCCAGACTACCTTCACGACCGGTGTGCCTGTGACCGCCACAACAAATAGTGTGCCAATCTCCATACCATTTACTTTCTCCAACAACGGTTTGACATTGACGACCGCTGTCTCGGTGCCTGTCACAACTCCAACAAAACCAATAGAGACAAGTTTTAGCCTGCCACCGCTTTCGATAGGTGTTACCGTCTCTGATACTCGTGGTACACTCACAACTAGCGTTGCTGTACCTACAACTCCGAGCACACCTATCCAATCCAGCTTCAGTCTGCCACCACTCTCGATTGGTGTCACCCTTTCCGATACTCGAGGGACCGTTACAACCAGTATTGGTATGCCCACAGTGAGCCCGAGCAAACCTCTCGAACCCACCACTTTTAGCCTGCCGTCAGCCTCTCTAGGACTCACCAAAACTGAAACTCAAGGTAGCTCCTCAAGCAATGGGCCTGCACCTATAACAACGCACCTCCCATCGATCCCAGTCACAGCCACCAGCGGTGGATCTATAGTTGTGACCTCCCTGCCGCCACTTTCCTTTCCCCACCCAGACACGAGCAGAGGCACGTCCACAAGTAGCGTGCCTGCACCTACAACCACACCGCTTCCATCGGTTCCGGTTACAATCACTAGCGGCGGATCCACGTTGGTCACTTCCATACCGCCTCTTTCATTTCCCAACCCTGACACAAGCAGAGGCACATCCACGGTGCCTGTGCCGCCCGCTTCAACCAGTCACAGCATCTTGCCAAGTATCCCACCTGTCGAAAGTATATTGTCCCCACATTCCACCGGGAGCGTCGTATCAGGCACCAGCTCAGCTTCTAGTAGTGGTGTACCGCCGATTGTGATACCTCCCAGTGCAAGCCCAACATTAGGTCTTCCGACCGGGGTCAGCTCGATAATAGGTTCCCATACCGCCGCACCCGCGTCGTCCTTGAGTGTTCCAGTTCCTACAGCCGCCCCTGCATCATCCACAGGTTCAAGTATCGTCTTTGGTCCGTCGGGAGTCGTCACCGCTGGTGGCAGCACAACTGTGCCATCTGCGTTAACACATGCATCAGAAGTCTCAGGTGTTTCTCCGACGTCTGGCTTATCCAGTGTGGCATCTAGTTCTAGCATCGTATCAGGACCTCCAGGCGTTGTACCATCTACGGCCTCTGTGCCAAGTGGGACGCAAGGCTCGGTGATACCATCGTTGAGCGGAGAAAGCAAGACTGTCGGTGCCACTGGTACTGAGTCGGCGCCATTGTCAGGGGTCTCAAACACGGTGTCTCCCACTGGAGCTGGTACAGGAGCATCCACTTCAATCTCAGGAGTGTCCCAAACCGGCACTGCGAGCCTTCCAGCAACAGCTACGGGCCCTTCATCGGGAACTGCAATTTCCGGAGCATCCGTGACCAACCCAGCTTCGGTAGCACAGACAGCATCTGGAGCCTCCTCTGTAGCAAGCGGTGTCACCGGAGCTTCAACAGCGGGAGCTTCTTCAGCCACTGGCCTTTCAGCGACTGGCCCTTCAGCGACTGGCCCTTCTGCGAGCAGAGCTTCTGAGACTGCCAGTATACCTGGCGGCGTAACTGCAACTGGAGCAACAAGCGCTTCTTCGCCGTACCCTGCAACTAGTGGAGCTTCCGCCACTGGGACAGCAATAGTTCCGACTGCCCCTGGTTCTACTGGCCTTGCAACGGCATCAAGCGCTAGTGTCGCTCCACTTTTAGCCACCCCCGAACCTTCGTCTGCCGCGACTGTCTACCCAACCACTGGCCCGCACTCGATTCAGCCCATTGGTACAAATAGCATGACAACCCAGTCCGTCGGGTCAAGTATCATAGTTGCACCATCGCAATCAGCACCAACCTCGTTAGACTTCGGACCCACCGGTGGTATCCCCTCGAACCTGCCTCAAGTTATTTTCCCAACAGGTGGTCCCCAAGAACCACCTCGGAATACTACCATTGTTCAGATTGGCTTCCTCTATCCTCTTAACTATGCCTTTGTGCTTGCAAACTCCTTGTCCCAGACACAAATCTTCACCTATCTGCCTCAAGGTGTGGCTTATGGTTTGGGGATTTCGGTCGAGAACATTACCATGCAAACACTTCGAGCTTACGATACGGACAAGTATTTGGGTTACATCACTACCCTCGCCCTGGCCTTTATCCCGAACGAGTATGTCGACAAGCTTAGTTTGGATCTTCACACACCATCCAACAAGATCTACAAACACCCGGACCCCAGCGTACAGACGCTGCTCTCAATGATCAACCCCGCTCTTCCCATCCACGCCGATGGCTCGATGGCCGGTGCCTCGCCTGTAGGCTCAGGCAGCTCCTCAACCTCTACAGCACAGGCACCACCAGGTCAAGAAGGTGCCCCCATTGGCGGCAGTATCAACGACTCGCAACCTGTCAAAGCCTCCGCCGCGGGTATCGGTGTCGGTGTCTGTCTTGGTGCTGCGGCTTATGGTGCTGCCATGTTCCTAGTTGCTCGCCGCTACAAGATGCGCCGGCAATCACATCGCCGCTCTCCATCCCTCCTCAGCTCCCCGGTCATGTCCGGAAGCAGCCCGCACGACTACATGGGCGGTGCTGGGGCAGCACTAATGTCCGGTGGCCGTGGCGACGGTGGGCGTAGCACGTCGCCTGGTGACTTCTACTACGGCACCCACGGACGAGACAGCCGAGGGAGCGGCCGGAGCGGAAGCACGGGAAGGCAGCAAATCAGCGCGCCGGTAATGGCAGAGAACTCATTGGGATGGAATTAAAATAATTGCCAGGGGCAAAAGGGATATTCGTTGCTTGTATAATACGCGACTACAAAACACATAATTTCGGGACACCTGCCTTTCACCATCTGGATCCGCCCCGACCACGACCTCGAGGGGCCACCTCCGAGAGGATATTCATGCGGCTGGGTGCTGGCGTTGGGGAAAGATGAAGGGCGGCGGGGCGTGAACTCGCTGCTTCACTATTCAACCTCTGTGGTTTTTTAACCCTTGTTTCTTTTATATGTGTTGTTCTTCGAGGGCTGGATCTGGCGCTTTTAGATCTGGCTGTTCTTCTATATTTTTGCCTCTGACGGCCTAACTATACCATCTTGTTCAAAGATAGTAGGGGTATCTACTTTTTGCGTCGATCGGGGGAGGATTTGTTACGAAAGATGGAAAAAAGGGAGGAAGTTGCAGATGAGAACTTTACCGCCCTTTGTACATTTACGACAAACTACCCACCTAGCTGGTGAATCTTCCTTTGCCCTTGTTGTTTTACGTGTGTGTGGGTGGGAGGTAGAGATAGCGGGTGTCTATATAGCGAAGAGAGTAGACTATCTTACAGTAATTCGAAACTTAAAGCCTATTTGATGTCAACGAGTGAATCTCCCTCTCCCCCACCCCTATCCCATCCTTCCCTCGCTCTCTCCCCCTCCCTCTCGCCCACCACCTCTCATCCCCCTTCCCGTGCCATCATCCCCATCCCCACCCCCACCCGTGCCATCATCTCCATCCCCACTTCCACCCCGACCCCCTTCTCCCCCCCCCTCCCCTTCCCAAAAGCAAACCCAAGTAAGGACCAATAGTCGAAGCCCAAAAAAAAAAAAAAGGAAAAAAAAAAAAGGGACAGGTTGTGTGTGTGTGTGTGTGGATCACGGCTTTTCCCTTCCCGTTCCGAAACAGAAACGGTAGGTGGGTGGGTTGGTTACCTTACTGTATGTATCGGGGTACAGTACAACAGTATATATTTATATATATATGCGCGGGACAAATTGGATTTTGCCGGGTTTTTTTTTGTTAATTTCTTTCTTTCGATTATATGTAGAAGGGGTTTTTTTTGTGGATAGTAAAGAAGAAGAGGGGGGGGTTGAGGATTGAAAGAAGGGAGGGGATATCTGGGAGTTTTTCATGTGTGTGAAAGAGCGTGGACTTATAGAATTGGGGGGGGGTTTATTTTTTGGGGATTTGTATGGTTGTTGGAGCTGGGGAAAAATCTTGCTTTGTCATGTAAGATAAGGTACAGTACTCGTAGGTAAGCATGTTTTCTTTCGTAGGGCTTTGTCCACATACAAACTCCCTTGGAACGAATTTCAGTGTTACTGTAACGAGGGACTTGGATGTTGTGCGTGTCAGAGGTACGGATTCGTGTGAGAATGACGTGTTTGTGCTGCTGCGTCAAGACCGCCAAACAAAGCGATGCGATGATGGCAGGGTATGGATTGAACACGAGAAGATGTTTAGGAG
>JAABUT010002533.1_pt1 | contig 17279 bp, 13 predicted proteins | sample 5559281 | NCBI WGS metagenome assembly JAABUT01 (sample SAMN10711880, study PRJNA513359) | rock metagenome | isolation source: Antarctica rocks | place: Antarctica: Victoria Land, Ricker Hills nord | collected 2016-01-04 | reverse complement strand
TTCTTGCCGTCAACGAGCTTAATCTCGTGATTTCACGATTGATGTTTGAGTAGTGCCTTCTGATCACTTTCTTTCTCAAACAGAATCTTATATTCCTGATATTCTTTAAAGATAATAGCGATAGCGAAATTCTTCGGATGGTCGCTCTGAATCTCTCTGCTTCATAACATCTGTGCGTCATTGATTTCTTCGAACTTTTCGCGCATTTCTTCGCTCGTCATGACGAATATCTTCACACCTTGTGATGACTTCAATATCGAGTGTAATCGCGTCGTTTCTGTATCTAGAAATGCGATTGTCTCGTTGATTCAATCAATCATTGAATTGATCGTACGAAGTCATGATATGCCTAGAACTATATCACTGTCTGACTGCTTCGTAACATCTAAACGTAACTTCTTTCAATGTCGTTCGAGTCTCAAATGAATGAGTCGAGTTTCTTGATCTATTAGTTCGTTATTGTACTTCATGAGTGTTTCATCGAAGTTTTGCAGATTGTAAGATTCTTTCTTCTTCTGCGTAGATATTTGTGCTTTTTTGACAAATCCTGAAGATATATAATTTCTCGTGCAGTCGCTGTCTATGAATAGTCGTGCTGCGTGATCATTAACCTTGACTCAGACTCGTAATTGCGACGAGTCATTGATGAAGACAAATATGCTTTCGATTTTCGACCTTCGACTAGACTTCTTCGATGATCTGTTGATCGAAGAGTCTTCTAGTTTTTTGAACTAGAAGCTCTATCTTTCAGTACTTGTTCTATGTACTGAAATCGATCTGAGTTGATCTTCTTAAGTGAATATTTCTTTGAATCACACAGATCAAACCTTTCTCTGATGACTTCTGTCATCTGCCTGAGTTTCCTGAATATGTGATCTTCATCGAGAAGTACATATTCTTCTTGCTTGATGAACTTGACTTCTGTGAGTGACTTTTTCATGACTATGTCACGATATCGAATGCCTTTGCGCGATGCGATCGACTCATTTTGCATAGTGTCATAGATAGCTTGATGTATATCATTCTTGATCTGTTGCATTCGCTGTGAAAAATCTTTCTCTTTCTGCTTAAAGAGAGTGTACAATTCGTTGTACATGCTTATAAAGCTTGCTTGACTTGTAAGCTTTCTGAGATCTTCTTTTACTTCAAGACGATCTTCTTCTTGATCGAGAACGTCTTCTGCTGCGATAGTGAATGCTCGTAGGATTTCGCTAAGTCGACTTTCTTCTTCGACTGCTTGGCGAATAGCTTCTTCAGTGCTGTCCGACCTGTTCGAGTCATATGCTTCGCTGTCGAGAATCTCTGGTTCCGCGATCATAGTGAACGAACTTTCGTCACTATCTTCATCGTGTATCTTCGATTGACGATGAGTTGCTGCGTAGAAATGATTCTTTCGTGAGAATTTCGAGTATCATTCAGAACCTTTCTTATCGCTCAGGTGAGTGCAACAGTTGTTCTCGTAACACGCTGTTCACGACAATGCTTGATGCTTGTTTTTCTGATCTTCTTTCGTTGCTGCGAAAGATCTGTCTTGCTTATCATAAGACTTTGACTTGTTCTTGTACTTGTTCTGAGTACAATCTTTGAAGTAGTGACTCAGCTTCTCGCACGTGTAACATGTCTTGCTCTGTTGAACTGTTTTATCGCGAGCATTCGTCGATATCTTTCGGGTTACGTCTAGCTTCATAGGTTGAGAACCATAGTATGACTGTCGTCGTTCCTTCTTGAACTTTCGACTCAATACTACTGACATAGTCGATTCTTTACCTTTTTCCAGACGTCTCTCGTACTGCCTGTTGTCGATGATCATCGCTCTGATTATCATCTTCTGTAAGTCAACGAGTCTATCGATTCTAGCGATTTCATCCTTGACTTTCTTTCGCAGTTTCTGATAGAACTGGCTGGTGAGAGCTGCATCGTCTCATTTCGTATTCATCGCAATATGTTGAAAGCTGATCGAATAAGTTGCTGCGAAGATCTTCTGCCGCAGATTGTACAACTGTCGTTTCGCTGTACGTTTCTTGTCAATGTCTTCAAATACTCTTCTTAGGCGTTTCTCGAACGTCTGAGAGTCACGAAACATCGTGTTGATTTTCTCTTCTCGTTTCTCTGATTTCTTCTGCAGGTAATTCGTTAGATAGTGATGAAATCATGTAAATGCATTATCTCTTAGATAGGTGAATGCAAAGAGTACTTTGTTCTCGATGAACTTGAACTGAAATGAGTGTCGTTTGACGTATAGCTCTACCTGTATCAGATATGCTTCGAGCTTATTTCGATCGTCGTGATACAAGTTCGATGTTGAAATCTTGATTTTATCTGCGCTGAAGATGCTTGCTTCTTGACTGAGCGTGACTCGTTCTGACTGACTAGACATGACTGAAGGAAATGAACGTCTCTGATATCTTGTGAAAGAGTGATGCTCAAAGTGTAACGATTGTTCCTTTAACAACACAAGGTATATACAGAGATCAAACAGTAATCATTATTACTAGACTTGAGATCTGAAGATAGCTGAGACAATAATAGATATTGACTACTTACATGAGTTGAGCACGAAGCTTCTATCTAAGGGAACGACCATCGTTATATAGACATAGAAGATTCGTGCGATTGTCTGAATCGCTGAGTGATTTCGTCAACTCAGACCCTGAATCATGAGAGTCGCTTCATGATCTCAATGATCTCATATAATGAATCATTAGCACATGATCATGACCTTACTAGCTCAGAATTCATCATGCTGCGAACTACGTCTTATTCTGTCGTAGTTCTTATTTCAACTCAAGCCGTGTTCTAACAATATGAAGTCTTTATTCAGATGTTCAATTAGATAGTTCTTCATCTTTTGAAGCTTGTGATCAGACATATGATAGAGATGACTTCAAGAAGATGTTTTCTTGTTGATCAACTCAATTTTATGATCATAAAGACGATGAGAAAATAGTTGATCAGTTATTGCTCGATCAAACACATCTAGATAGTCATGATATTTCAAAGAAAGCTTAGCTTTGACTTCTTTCAAGATCTTTTCATGTGAAAGCTCTTGTAGATTTACATCTTCGAGTTGATTTCTAGCTGTTTTTAGAAGTTGATCGATTTTCGTGATGATGATCGCGAAAGTAGTCACATTCAATCGTTTGACTAGTGATTTATATGCTGCAGTCTTTATCATTGCTATGTTCATTGAATTGAAAGATGAAGATTTGACTGAATTAGATGATTTCACGATCTTACTAAATGAAGATGACTTCTCGCTGAGTTGAGTGATGACAGAAGAGATAGATCTCTTTAGTATTTGAGTAAAGATTGAACTCTTCTGTTCTATCGCGATTTTCTTGCTTGAAAGAACAGTTGAATGAGCTTTGATAAAAGCTTTGATATGAGCTTCGAAACTAGAAAATTGAAGACGATCATTTCTCATATCAATAGTCATCTCAATCTTGTTTATTCATGTTTTTTCAAGAATCATCTGATATTGATCTAATCGAGTGATCAGCATAGAAATAAAATGTTTCATATGATCTTAAACAGTTAAATTCAAATAAATTGCATGAGTAATGAGCTTTTTTGCATAATGATCATCAAATCTTCTTATTGATTTGAGCTTGATTAAAAATAAAGATTCAATTTGCAAATGATCATAAACATTCTGCGCGATTAATTCATCAATAAATGAATAGTCAGTTGCTTCAATGTCAATCAATGACTTTAATGAATAACTAATTTCATTGTTAGATAGTACATATTCAATAGTCAAAGATTTCAAAGCAAAGAAGTCATTTAAGCTGCTCATTGTTGAAGAAATTAACACATCTTTCATCATGTTTTTGATGAAAGTCACTAGTTTTTTATCTCATTCTTTGATTTCTTTATAAATAATTTCTTCTCTTCTTTTAACATGATGATTTCATTGAGACAAGAAGTGAATGCACAAGATGTTGAAGTATTAATCTTTAGCTGAAAGTAGTTCTTTGAAAGATGACTTAATACTTTGCAATTAAAGCAGATGATTAACATTCTTGATCATTCAGATTCAAGAATGAAAAAAGTAACAAGTTGAATATAGCTAGTAATTAAGACTGAAGCTGATGTTGATGAAGAAATAAAATGTTTTTTCAAAGTTGTTATTGATTTGACTGTTTATTACTCATCACGTAACTGATAATTGACTTGTTGTTTGTTATTTACATCTTGAAGAAAAATCTTAAGCTTGTCAAATGAGCTAAATCTTATAAGACAAACTAATAATGCATTTTGAAGATGATTGTTGATTTTATTCTGAATGTCATTTATCAAAGTGATATTATTATAGTTCAGAAAGCTGAATATTTTAGTGAATTTTAAATAAAAGAAGTTGAAGAACTTGTTGAGCTGCTTCAGAGCAACATATTTGCAACGACACTTTCAAATCAGATTCTGATCTTCATAAATTTCTTTCAGATGTTTCAGTAACTTTGATAGTGATTGATAGAATGTGTTGAGATCATGTTTAGAAACTAATCAGAGTGCGTGCGTGACTAGAATGTTTAATCGATAGAGATAGTTATAACTAAGACTTTAAGAATACAGAAGAAAAAAGATACAAAAAGCAAGAAGAACACACTCTATATAGTAGTTACTCAGATCAACGCTAGTCTCAAAGAAGACGTGTTGAAACATAAGAAAGATGTTGATTTGAAAGATGTTTATGACACAAAGAAATGTGTTTATCATAGAAATCTGTTGACTACTCATAACACAAAGAAGTGTGTTTGTCTAGAAGACAATAGAAGCTGATTAGAAAATGCTAGAAAAGAGAAAAGATGCTGAGTCATATCTGAGTCAAACCTGAGTCAGATCTAGATCAGATCTCGACTAAATCATTGACTAATTCTAATCATTATGCAGAGTACTTGCTAGCTTGCACTGCGAATTGATTAAAGCTTTAGTCTTGTTCAGTCTTGATATGCTCGTAACATTATCTTTTTCTTCGAAAATTCATGTTCACATGAATAAAACAAATGAAACGCAAAAATTTTTTCATTGTTTTTCAATTTAGTGTGACTTGTCTAAATAAAGCTTATGAAATTCAACTAGAACTTCTTCTGAACTCTTGAATTTTTCTTTGTTGACATAGTATCATTCGTCGTTTCAATCTAGTCTCGTTCATTTGACTTTGTATTATATTCAATCTCGATAGCATCTAGAGTTCAAAATGTCATTTATCTTTCAGTGCTCATCATTTTCAATAGTGAAATATCTAGATGATTCTGAATGCTGTTCTGATAAGAGATTATTGAGACAAGAATGTAATAGCTTTGAACTGAACATTGAATGCAGCTGCTTCATGCTTATCAATAAATGAAGATGATAGAAGATCTCAACTTTGACAGTGATTTGATAAGATTCTAGCTGTTTATCTTTCAAATTTTTACATGATCTAATTGTCTTTATGTTTCTAGAGAATAATCAAACTCAGTCGTTTACTTCATAAATGACGTCTCGTTTATGTTTATTGATCTGAACTTTGATGATCTGCTTCGTCTTTTTCAATTGCTGATGATCAAAGATAAGAAGCTCTTTCATTTGAATGACAATATCATCTGCTTTTCTAGCTTCAAGATGCTCATGAGTAGTTTTGTAGTTAATCGTATCTGAATTAAAACTCATTCGTGAGTGAAAATTCTTATTAAAGTAGAATGAAGTCATTGAGATGATCAAGAAGATATTGAAATTCTCGCTGAATTCTATCATTGATAGTTATTTTGCTCAGTCGTTCTGCATGTAATTGCAGTAGATTCTTAATTCGCATTCAACATCTTAATTAGCTCATTTCAATTGATCATCAATCTCAGAATGATAAACTGTTGATAGATTAGCTGTGATTCTTAGTCACTTACAAAGACTTTGTCACATTGTGAATATGAATTGAAAGTCTCTGTTTGAAACAATAGAACTAGATAGATGATGAAGTCTATAGACGTTTCATAGCATGATTCAAATCGTTTCTTCAACTAAAATGTCATCATCTTCTCAATGATAGAAGACATAGTGACGTTTCTTGATGAGACAGCATATGACTGTGCAAATGACGTTATAATCTTTCGATAGAAGTAGCTCAATGATGAAGTTCATAGCTATATCTTCTCAGCGTTTCTGTGAAATTGATAGAGAATGAAGAAGTTCATTGATACTATTTCTAGATGTCTTGCTTTGTTGACAGACATGACAGTTTCAAATGTAACGTTTAATCGTTGCTTGATAATCTGATCAATAGTAGAAACGTTGAACTAGATCAGTAGTTCTTCGATTGTGTGAGTGAGAGATGAAAGACTGATCATGAATTTTCTTTAGTAATTTTGTATGCATATTTTCAGAAACTCACAGTAGATCTTTTCTATATAGAACGTCGTCAATAATCTTGCAGTGCTTCAATTCAGTGCTATGTAGCTTGAGCTTGTTTTCGCTTATAGCTTGTTTATACTCATTGCAAAGCTCATTCATCTTGTTGACATCTTTTACTCGCTGATAGAGATCAACTTCAGATTCAATAGCTAGAACATTTATTCTATTGAATGTCAGAATGATCTGATAGCAATCTTCAGTACGCTGAGTTGATTCAAAGACGTCGATCAGAGACATTTTGATTAGAGCATCAACTTTAGTGTTTATTTTGCCTGATTGAAATATAATCTGAAAGTTGAACTCAAATAGAATGTCTAGATAATTGACTTGACGTCGAGACAACTGCTTATTTTTCATGAAGATCTTCAGAGTCTGATGATTGATGAATATCTGAATGAGTAGTTCAATGCATTCAAGCTTGAATCTTCAATGTTCAAAACATTGAATAATGACTAGCTGTTATAAATTAGACTCTGTAGTTGATTACTAGCTTACTATCTATGACGACGCACTAGAGTCTTTAACGACGCGCTAGTTGAGCTTAAACCTGACGTCGACTCAGGTTTGCTCTTTATCTTTACCACAAATATCAATACTATTGTTTGCTTTATAGACATCTTAACAAATGATAGCATCAACTCTGATTAATTCAGTTGTCTATCAAAGCTAGAACTAGATCTTTTCAGTCAAATTCAGTCAAACATTGCTATGATCTCTTCGTGTCAGCAGCAATTGTCAAGCTGACTTCATTTGAATCATTTGACATTGTCAAAGCAGTCTTTTCTATTGACGTCTTTCTTTAAGCAGAAAATCAAGACTATTCTAAGAAATTCTCGAATGAAATTCGACTTATCGTTGAAAGCATAGTAACTACAAATCTACGATCAGTTACTATACATCGATCTACAGATCATATCACACAACGATCTAATTTCTTAAAATCGTCATCATTTCTTGAGCTTTGAGCGATTGATAGACTCGTCTTTATACGTTATCTGCGAATGTTCTTTCAAAACACGATTGAATTTCGTATCTTTCAAACGTATTAAAGCTTTCTTTCTACTATTTCTGATCAGCAGAGTGATGCACAGTACTCTCAGAAAAGCAGTTTAACAGCAACAGCAACAACATTGAATCAAGCTTCTATCAATGAAACTTCGAAGTCATCAACTTCACGTCATAATCGCTTTAGAGAGACTCGAGAGAAGAGTATTGATTCACTATTTAGAAAATCATCTTCTCTACGACGTCGTCAACGCATCATTTCAGATATCATCATTGAACAAAGTCGATGTTCTTTCATCATCATTGTTATCATCATTATCAAGTCTATGAGGGAAACATCGACGAAGAAAATGATATTCAGTCAACTCTTGAAAGCTGATCGTTCTAGAGTCGAACTCAATCTTGAAATGACAGCGTTTTTCAATGAAGCTCAAATGACAGCACTTTGAGCAATGATGCAAGAGATATTTCAGACCAATAATCATAACGCGAAAAGAGATGACAATGAGAGCAACTCAGATGATAATGATGATAATGATGATAGTTCAGATGATGAATCTGATGCTGATTTCAACTCTCAATGAAAAGAGCGTTGAAATTTATCAGATGTTGAATTCTTTGATTTTAACTACAAAGATATTTTCAAATCGAAATTCATGATTCATATCGACAAGAAAACTATCTTTCGAGATGTTCATCTGTTCAATGAAAGAGTCAAGAATATTGCTGTCATCAAAGATAAAAAGATGATAGCTGAGAACTTGTACATCTGTTTACGAGACATCTCTCTGAAATGATATGTGTTCGAGCTCACTGACATGAAGAAGCGTCTTCTCAAGCTCTCGCTTAACAAATGACATTGAGCTCTATTATCTTGATTCAAGAAATCATCTGCAGTAGCTTTCACTACTATAACAACAGAGAAATACACTATGAGCGATGTTTATCAAAGAAGAGAACTTCGTGAGTACGCTCAGATCATTCTTCGCGAAGTCAGATCTGCGAAAATGATCTCTATCTACAATCAGCTGTTTCTGATTTACAATGAAATTGATTTGAAGCTTCGAAGAGATCTGAAACCTCTTGAACTCAAGACAATGATAAATGCATGACTTCAGCAGTTAGATCAATATAAAGAAATGTGGTTTGACCTCGTTATAAGAGATAGACAACGCAGTTTCAACAGCATCGAACGATCATCTAACAATGTCTCTAACGTCATCTCTAACAAAGAGTGTAATCAACGAAGTAACAGAGATCAATCAGATGATTGAAACTCAGATCAGTATAGCAGTAATTTTCAGCCGAATTTTCAGCGACAGTTTCAAGACTACGACTTTCAAAACTCAAGATCTTCTTATTAATCTTATTTGAACAATTCAGCTTATCAGTCTAATCAGTCTGCACAACAAGTTTAAGCCTTGTCAGCTTCTCATCAGTCATTATTGCTGATTGAAGAAAACAACAGCAGAACTTCTCTCACAAGCGAGTCAGATTTGAACTCTTCTCGCTATTCAAACAATCAACGATCATTTCAAAGATTTCAAAAGACTTATTTCGTCACGATGATTGAAGAAAACGTCGAACAGAAAAGTTTAGATGAGACATATGACAGATTTGCAAGATCTTATCATGATGATTCTAGTACGAAACTGAAAGAGATCTATTATCAAGATGTATCAGATGACTATATCAAAGATACTTTAGAGAAAGAAGCTGATTGCAACGACAGCGTAATGAATGCAGAATTTGTGATCTCAACTAGAGAAAAATTCAAGACTATCTGTCGTCAGTGTAAAGCTGAGTTTATCTTCAACAGTAGACTGCATGAACATCTTAGACAGATCAATTTTCAGTGCAAAACAGCTTCTTCAAATTTGCAGATGAGTGCTGCAGAATCTTCAAAACTTTCAAAATCTTCGAAACTTTCAAAATCAATAATTCTCGTCGAAATATTCATGATTTCATCAGAAATCAAAGATAGAATTCTAATTCAATTCACAGCTAAATCAGTTGAAGAAACTGACTATGCTTTTCAAGAATGAAAGTACGCAACGTTCAAGACATCATGATATACTAAGAATAGTGCTGAGTATGATGTCTGCATCAACATCGAGTGCATCATGTCTTTGAGTGATAGAGATTTCATTGAATCGATAATCTTGAATTTCGCTACTAAGATTAGAAAGTTGACGTCTTCAATTTCGATTCGTGATATTGAAAATAAGATTCATAATTCAGATGAATATATCTTGATGAACGACTTCATCAAAGAAACACTGTTGAACGACACTTCAGCTATTGCGTTCTTTCAAAGAGAAGTTCATCTGATGAATGATCTCAAGATGAAGATGTTTATTGACATTGACATTCTGAGTTCAAAACGAATTCAGATAAATTTGAAAGACAGAATCTTGCAAATAGATAGTTGTCAAGACATCATCATTAAGATAGATATTATCACTTGAAAGAAAGCAAATCTAAAAAGAATAGTAAGAGCTTGAGAGAAGATCATCGTTTCATCTCATGTCTTTCTTGAGATTCTCGTCAAAGTTAAAAATCTATCAAAGAATCGAGACTTTATATTCGAGTCAGAATATGATCAGAATATGAGAACTCAAGACAATCTTTATGCTTATATTGTGAATGTCTCGCTTTTCTTTGTACAACTACGAAATGACATCGATCAATCTCTTACTATACAGAGACACGCTAGATTAGAGTTCGTCACAGAGTACGATGAGAACGAATGTTTCTTAGCAAATTCGATAGATAATCATCTTGCAATCATCGAATGAAAGCACAAGAGAGCTTCATGAAAGAAGTCAATCAACGTAGCAATGCTAGTCGTCATCTTCGCTGTAGACAAAATCATCAAAGTGTTGAAAACAGAGAACAGTACTGTTATCTCTGTGATTAGAAATCTTCGTATTGATTCAACGAAGCAATCTTCGCATTAATTCGACGCTAGTGAATGAGTATTTACTCTTCGCTCACTTCTTTCCTTCATTCTTTATTCTGTATGTTCAATCTACTAGATAGTTCAATATATATTTACATGTTTATCTGCTCTCTTGTTCTTGTATATCAAGAGATTATGAGCTCGAGTTAGCGTTATTATCGCTATCGCAAAAAATAACAAAGGGTAGAAGCATCGAACTCACTGTCATCAAAATCGATGAATATTTTCTCTATTGATCTTCATTTTCTTCATATCTCAATCATCATACAACAATGAAAGATTCGAATAATTATCAATTCTCTAAGCTAAAGAAGATCGAGAATTACGAGTCATGAAAGATAGATATAATCAGTATTCTGAAAGTCAAAGATCTCTGATGAGTCATCTTGAAAAAGCTGAAGAAATCAATAATTTCGAATTCTGAATTCAAGACAGCAGTCAAAAAGAAGTACGTCAGTACTATTCTTAATTGAAAAGACAAGAACATCAGAGTCTGCAATGTGATTGTCTTCAGCATTGAACAGAGACTCAGAGTACATATAGTCAAAATAGAAGACATTATCAAGATGTGATTTATTCTGAAGACTCAATATGAGCAGTTGAACTTGATCACTCTATATCTGACGATCAAAGAACTCACTCAATCGAAGCAATTGAATTTCAATTTCATACAGAACTATGCTGACTCGCTTAAGTGAGCTGTCATCAGATGTTCAGACATCGATAATGCAGTAGCATTCTGAATGCTTAGCAATCTCTTTCTTCTAGATCTCAACGAAAATCTAGAATCATACATCTTCAACTTGATACAGAGCATCAAGATCAACAAAATCGACTTATTCATAAAGAATATGATCATCGCTCTAGTCAATCACGATAAGAGATCAAACGATGAGAAGAATTTCAGTTTCAAGAGCATGATAGCTCAGTTTGATGACAAGAAGTCAAAATTCAAGAACTCTTGAAAAAGCTTGAATAAACAATGTTTTCATTGCGAGCAATCAAGTCACAGGCAAGAGAATTGCTGATATTTATATTCTAAGCTTCGTTCAGAAGAATGAAAGTCTAGTCAGAAAAAGAAGAATCTGATCATCGACTTCGAAGTCAGAATAGTCAGAACTGTTAGAGATCGATCTAGAGCGAGTTATAAAGATGTCATTTAACTAATAGATAAATGCTAAGAAAGAAAAGTATCTACAGAAAAGAACTCGATTCTTATATGTGTGTTTCTCAGCTCTGTGCTAGACTCGATTAAGTTGATGTCTTACACATATGATGCAGAGTTTCAATGATATCACTTCTAGATCAGATTCTCGCTAAACTTGATTAGAATGAAATCAGATGAAGATTAAACAAAGAATAAATGAAGACTAGAATCATAACATTACTCTTTTCTCTTGACTATTCATGTTTGCATGAATGTTGTTTCTTAGTGCGCTTTTCTTGAATATCTGACATGAAATTCATCAATCATCTTTTGAGCGTTCATAAACTCGTTGTCGTCAGCGTTATATCAGTTGAGATCGTTGTCATAGTTCTTTCATTTGACTCGATATTGAAGTCGTCTTCGATATCATCGAAAGTTCAATATATCGTTGATTTTTCATTCGTCTTCATCATTTATCACTATTGATCTTGAAAGTTCATTCTTCTGATCAGACAGAGAATCATTGACGGCGAGACGAAGAAGCTCTGAATGAAATACATCATGTATACACATAGTCTCAGATAGTTTCAATTTATAGAATGAGTCAATGAAATCAATGATCTGAAAAGAATCGAGCATCTTGTCATTCAATTTTTTGAAAAGTCTCGCTGTAATGATGTTTTATTCATTCAGAAACATCTTTGATTCGATCTTGTAATTGATTTTCTTTCTATGCTTGTTAGCTTGATTCATCATTTGTTTTCATGTTTTGATCAGAGCTTCGTGAGCGAAGATCAGTGTCTTATTCATGTGATCAAATATATCTTCGACTCAAGCAATCTGCAGTCATTCGCGAGTGCTTTCATACTCAATGATGTCAGAGTTCAAGCTCATATGAGAATGAAAGTTCTTGTTCATGAAGAAGAGAGTCAAGAAGATGACTGAGAACAAGACGTTATTATTAACAAACTTGATCATGAATAGTCATTTAGATCAGTCGTTCTGCATATATGAACAGAAAGAACGAAGATATCGCTCAACATTCTGATTGACTCGTTCGCTTTGATCGTTGATCTGAGAGTGATAGATGATGAACAATCGAAGAGAAATGCTCAGTCGTTTGCAAAGAAACTTTCAGAGAATGAAGATGAACTGAGAATCTTGATCGAATACAATGAAGCTTAATAAATCGTGAGTTCAATATACTCATTGAAGCAATATTTCAGCTGTCTTTTCGACTGTGATATCTTCATCATCAATAATGCAAGAAATATAATGTCTTTTCTTTGACAATCTGCAGATGACAGTCAGAATAGCGTTGTAGTCGTACGAATCAAATAGATTGATAATGAAGTTCATGACTATGTTCTGTCATCGCTGTTCAAATATAGATAGAGATTGAAGCAAGTCATTTGATTTATTTCTTGATGTCTTTGAACGTTGACATACATAGCAGTTTTGAATATATCAATCTATCGTTTTTCGCATAGATGATCAATAGTAGTTTCGTTTGATGATCTTCATCATTCTAAGAATATTGAGATGATCTATTGAGAATTGATCGTGCATCTCACGAATCAGATTCATTTGCAGAAGTTCATTGAACGAAATTCATAGCTGACTGTCTTTGTATAAGATTTCATTCTAAACTCGACAATTCTTCAGCTTGATATCTTCACATTGTGCTTCGTCTCTTGCTATTGCTTCGCGAAGTAGCGTACAATTCTCATCGATCTCATTAGTCTCAAGAATCTGTTTATAAATTGATTGATCATTATTCTTCTCTAGATCAGCGATTTTCATTCAATTCAATGTCAGAATAGTAGTTCTTTGATATTGAACGCGTTCATCGTTGAAATCTCTAGGCACGAAGTCAGCTCGACGAGTTAATGCATCGATCTTAATGTTCTGTTTGTCAGATCGATACATTATCTTGAAGTTGAAGTCAGCTAGCTTCTGAACTCAACGCATCTGTTGTCGACTCAACTTCTTGTCTTTCATCAATGAGATGAGCGCTTGATGATCAATAAACATCTTGATAGAAATGTTGATCAGCTTCAGTTCAAGTCATCAATGTTTAAAAGCTCGAATTATAATCAGCAGTTTCTTATTGTATATCTCGTAGTTGCATTCAGCAGAAGACATGTTCTTGCTATAAAAGACAATCGAATGTGAAACATCTTCGTCATCATATTGAGACAGAACTTCATCGTTGACGTAGTTGAATGAGTCAATTTCAAGAATAGCTTCATGAGTTTGATTAAAGTGACGTAGTATAAAAGTCTCGATTATACATCTCTTCATATGGTCGAAGATGATCTGACAGACTTCATTTCATTCAAATATGATCTTCTTTTGAGTGAGTTGAATCATTGAACGAACAATCTTCGAAAAGTTCTTGATGAAGCGTCGATAGAAGTTGCAGAAGTCAATGAAGAACTGCATCTGAGTGAGATTATTGAGTGTAAATCAATCAACGACTGCTTGTATCTTTCGAGAATTCATCTTAAGTTTCTCGATTGACATCAAAAGTTCTAAAAAGATGGTTTTCTGAACATGAAACTCGCATTTATCAATGTCTATCTGTAGATCAGCTTCTCGTAGTCTATTCAAGATCAATCATACATGTCACTTATGTTTCTTCAATGTCTTGCTGTAAATGATAATGTCATCTAGATAAATCTGACAAAACTGATGAAGATATTCAAACAGCACGTCGTTCATATAGTGTTGATAGAACGTCGATTCATTGATTAATTTGAAGAGCATTACATGATATTTGTATGAGTCGAAGAAGATGATAAAGATAGTCAGATCTTCGCTATCTGAATGTATTTGCAGTTTATTGAACGTGACAATGATGTTCAATTGAGTCAGATATTTGCTTTCTTGTATACGAGCGAGAGTCTCGTCTATCAAGAGCAAAGAATAGCGATCTCGTTTGATCAAAGCATTGAGCTTTCTGTAATTGACGCAGAAACACAGACTTTTGTCTTTCTTTTCAGCGAACAAGATGAGCGAGACGTATGATGCAAAGCTGAAGAAAATGAATTCTTTGTTCAGATGTTTGATCAGATACTTCTTTATCTTCTGAAGCTTGTGATTGAACATCTGATATAGTCTGCTTCGCGAGAGCATTCTCTCGTTGATCAACTCAATCTTGTAATTGTAGAAACGATGAGATGATAGCTGATTGATCATTGTTCAATTGAACACGTCTAGATAGTCGTGATATTCAGAGAAGAGCTTGATCTTGACTTGCTTGAGAGTCTCAACGTGTGAAAGCTCATGTAGATTTACTTCTTCGAGCTTATTCTCAGCTGTAGTTATGAGTCGATCAACTTTCAAGATGATAACAGCAAAGATCTTGATGTCTGATCGTTTAACTAACATTCTATAGACTGCTGTCTCTATCATTGATATGTTCATTGAACTGAAAGCTGACTTCAGACTGAACGTTGATTTAGAATTGATGCTAGACGAAACTGCGTCACGCGATTTTGACTGTTCAATTAGTTTAACTGACTTCTCATTGAACTGACTGAAAGAAGATGATTTCTGACTGATTTGAGATGTAACGAAAGTGAAAGATCTCTTCAATATATGAGTAAAAGTTAAGCTTTTTTGTTTCGTGATTGAATTATTGCTTGTGAGTAGAACAATCAATTTCAAATTGAGAGTGAAATTCGAAAATTGAAGAAAATCGATTTGCATATTAATTACTAGATCGATTTTGTTCATTCATGTTGTTTCAAGAATCATTTGATGTTGATCTAATTGAATGATCAACATAGAAGCTGTGTCAATCGTATGATCTTGAACAGTCAGATTCAAATAAATGACATGAATAATGAGTTTTTTAGCATAATGATCATCAAATTCTTGAATTGACTTTGCTTTGATCAAAGTCAAAGACTTGATTTGCAACTGATCACAAACAATCTGCGCGATTACTTCATCAATGAATGAATAGTCAGCAGCTTTGATGTCAATCAATGACTTCAATGAGTAACTAATTTCATTGCTAGAAAGTACACATTCAGTAGTCAAAGATTCAGAAGCAAAAGAATCATCTGACATGCTCATCTTTGAAGAAATTAACATCTTTTTCATCGCGTCTTTGATGAAAGTCTCTAGTTTTTTGCCTCGCTATCTTTGAAAGAAGACATTTTCTTATTCTTCTTATTCTTCGAAATGATGATCTCATGTAGACGAAAGATGAAGACATGAGATGCTGAAGTATTAATCTTGTTCTGAAAGCAGTTCTTGAATAAGTGATCTGAAGTCTTGCAGATATAGCAAACGATAGACAATCTGACTGACTCAGATGTAGAAAAGATAGTTGACTTGATATATTTGATTATCAAAGTCATTACTGACAATGAAGTAGCAGCACATTTATCAGATATGACAGAGACTTTGACGATGACAGTGCGAAGCTGACTGCGTAGCTGATAGTTGACTCATTGTTTATTATTCACATCTTGAAGAAAGATTCTTAAGCGAGTGAGCGAAGTAAAATTCTCTGAACAGACTGATAGAGCATTTTGCAAGCGATTATTGATTTTATTCTGAAGATCATTCATCAGAGTGTGATCATCATAGTCTAGATAGCTGAATAGCTTCATAAAGTTGAAGTAGAAGACATTGAAAGACTTGTCTGTTTGTCTCAGAGCGTTGTACTCACGACGACACTTTCAATTTCTATTCAGTTTATCGTATATTTCTTTCAGATGCTTAAATAGCTCATAGATCAAGATGTAAGAATGCGAAGCGTCATGATGACATCAAGCGAAGATATGTTCAACAGCATCATCTTCTAGTCTAGATATCACATAGACAATACAGATATTCTCATTATCAAAGTGATCGACATTTGTCTGAAGCTTGTCGTTTATCTTGATTCTTCAGCTATCTCATGTTGATTCATCTTCGTCGATGAATACAGATGAGTTCAAAAACTTGAAAGACTTGTGATGATCATTATCGAATAGAGTGAACGAGTCACGTCGAGTATGATTCTTGATAGATTAACGAGATAGAAATTTCGTAGAAACTCGAGATTCAGTAGACTGACGAGATCGAGAATGATTCGCTGAACGCTGTCTTTTTTTTAGACTCAAGACTTTCTCTTGTAGTTCAACGATAGTCTCTTCTTGAGTGTCTATTGTTATTTGATTGATCTTTAGCTCATCAAGTCTCTTGATGTGATTGACTTGAACATTGATTCATTGCTTGTTGAGTTTCAAAGTCATGTCTCGTTGATCTCTTAGCTCGATCAGCATCTTGATGATCTCGTCTGACTGATCGATAGCTCATTGACGAAGTTGTTGACTCATGTTGATGTTTCATGAAATAGCGACATTCTGAGATTCAGCTGAGACATCAAAGAGAATAAAGAAAACGCGTCTGCTAGCAGTGCTTCTAAGCAGATGAGCTGTTCATGACTCGACTGATTCGAAGTCGCGTGTCATTGTGAGAAAGATAAATAGGTAGATTTGATTGTAATAAAGTTGAGTGATGTGTTTTGATGAAAGTAATTCAAAGAATTTCTTGCGAATTTTCTGAATAGAAGTAGATTATTTCGTATCGTCTACACGTCGATAGCAGAGTAGTTGATTAGCATTTATCTACTGTTAGAAGTCAATCTAAAGCGAGTCATAGAGATGTCATTTAACTAATAGATAAATGCTAAGAAAGAAAAGTATCTACAGAAAAGAACTCGATTCTTATATGTGTGTTTCTCAGCTCTGTGCTAGACTCGATTGAGTTGACGTC
>JAABUT010002529.1_pt1 | contig 17332 bp, 16 predicted proteins | sample 5559281 | NCBI WGS metagenome assembly JAABUT01 (sample SAMN10711880, study PRJNA513359) | rock metagenome | isolation source: Antarctica rocks | place: Antarctica: Victoria Land, Ricker Hills nord | collected 2016-01-04 | reverse complement strand
CTGGGCGCGTCGTTCGCGTACGGCACCGCTCGGGTCGGGCTGCTCGGCCACGAGCACGGGCAGCCGACGATCTCGCTGTGGAACGCCGACCCCGGCGACCCCGCACTGGTCCGCGACCGCATCTGAGCCCGGCCCCCGCCGGCGGGGGCCTGGCCCCGCCGGCGCGCGTCGGGTCAGCCGGGCGTCGCCGGGTCAGCCGGCGGGCGTCGGGGCAGCCGGGCGTCGCCGGGTCAGCCGGCGAGCAGACCGGCCAGCAGCCGGTCCACCTGCGGGGCCTCGATGAGGAACCCGTCGTGGCCGAACCGCGACGAGATCACCCGAAGGCCGCCGGACCCGGGGATGCCGTCGGCCAGCACCGCCTGCTCTGCGAGCGGGAACAGCCGGTCGCTGTCGATGCCGGCCACCACGGTGGCCGCGCTCACCGACGCCAGAGCGCGGGCCCGGCCGGCCGGGCCGCCGCCGAACGCGGCTCCGATGTCGAAGTCGAGCATCGTGCGGGACAGCGCCACGTAGCTGCCCGCGTCGAACCGGCGGGCGAGCTTGCCGGCGTGGTGGTCCAGGTAGGACTGCACGGCGTACCTGCCGCCGACCCGCGGGTCCTCCCCGGCCTGCGGCGTGCGCCCGAACCGCTCCGCGAGCTCGTCCGGTGAGCGGTAGGTCAGGTGGGCGATCCGCCGGGCCAGGCCGAGCCCCGCGTGCGGCCCGGCGCCGTCCGGGGCGTCGAAGTAGTCCCCGCCCCGCCAGTTCGGGTCCCCGGTCACGGCGAGCACCTGCGTGGTGATCGACCCGATCGAGTCCGCCCCGGTGAAGGCGGGGCTGGCGAGCAGGAACAGCCGCCGGACCCGGTCCGGGGCGTCCACGGCCCACTGCAGGGCCCGCATGCCGCCCATCGAACCGCCGATGACCGCCGCCCACGCGTCGATACCGAGGTGGTCCAGCAGGCATGCCTCGGCGCTGACCAGGTCGGTCATCGCCAGCCGCGGGAACCGGGCGCCCCAGCGGCGCCCATCCGGAGCGTCCGAGGACGGGCCGGTGCTGCCCTGGCAGCCGCCGATCGCGTTCGGCACCACGACGAACCAGTGCGCCGGGTCAAGGGCGGCCCCCGGGCGCAGCAGCCGATCCCACCATCCCGCACCGGGGTGGCCCGGACCCGCCGGGCCCGCGACGTGGGAGTCCCCGGTCAGCGCGTGCAGCACCAGCACGGCGTTGCCGCCGTCGGGCGCCAGCGTGCCGAAGGTCTCGTAGGCGATCCGGCCGCCGGGCAGGCTCTGTCCCGAGGCCAGCGCAAGTGGACCCGGCAGGTCGAGGAAGTGCCGGCCGCCGACGGGGTCACCGGGCCGCCACGCGCCGCTTGCCGGGACGGGTCCGGCCGGTGACGTGCGGGTCGGGGGACCCCGTCGCGGCCTCGGTTGCAGCAGGCCCGTGCCCGCAGTCGAGGCCGCAACGGTCGCCACCTGAACAGTCGGCAGTGGGGTGGTGGTCAGCGGGTCACCCGTTCCCGGCGGCCTCGACGTCACCCTTGACGGCGCGGAAACCGGCCTCGAGGTCGGCGATCAGGTCGGCGACGCCCTCCAGCCCGACCGAGAGCCGGATCAGGCCCGGGGTGACGCCGGTCGTCAGCTGTTCGTTGCCGGACAGCTGGCTGTGGGTGGTGCTGGCCGGGTGGATGACCAGGCTGCGGACGTCGCCGATGTTCGCCAGGTGGCTGAACAGCTCCAGGCTGTCGACGAACTTCCGGCCCGCGTCCACCCCGCCGCGAAGGTCGAACGCGACGACCGCGCCGGCGCCCCGGGGCAGGTACTTCTGCGCCGCCTCGTACCAGCGGTTCCCGGGCAGGCCGGCGTAGTAGACGGTCTCCACCTCGTCGCGGTCCTGCAGCCACTCGGCCAAGGCCACGGCGTTGGCGGTGTGCCGCTCCATCCGCAGCGACAGCGTCTCGATGCCCTGCAGGATCAGGAAGCTGGTGAACGGGCTGATCGCCGGGCCCAGGTCGCGCAGCCCCTGCACCCGCAGCTTGATTCCGAACGCACCCGGACCCAGGGCCTCCCAGAACTTCAGGCCGTGGTAGCTCTGGTCCGGCTCGTTGAACCCGGGGAACCGGGCCGGATCGGCGCCGAAGTCGAACGAGCCCCCGTCGACGACGACGCCGGCGATCGCGGTGCCGTGACCGCCGAGGAACTTCGTCGCCGAGTGCACGACGATGTCTGCCCCGTGCTCGAACGGCCGGACCAGGTAGGGCGTCGGGACGGTGTTGTCGACGATCAGCGGGACGCCCGACTCGTGCGCGATGCCGGCCACCAGCTCGATGTCGAGCACGTTGCTGCGCGGGTTGCCCAGCGTCTCGCCGTAGAAGGCCTTGGTGTTCGGCCGGACCGCGGCGCGCCACTGCTCGGGGTCGTCGGGGTTCTCCACGAACGTCGTGGTGATCCCCAGCTTGGGCAGCGTGTGGTGCAGCAGGTTGTAGGTCCCGCCGTACAGCGACGCGCTCGACACGATGTGGTCACCGGTCCCGGCCAGGTTCAGGATCGCCATCGTCTCCGCCGCCTGGCCGGAGGCGAAGGCGACCGCGCCCACGCCGCCCTCGAGGGCGTTGACGCGCTGCTCCAGCACGTCCTGGGTCGGGTTCATGATCCGGCCGTAGATGTTGCCCGGCTCGGCGAGACCGAACAGGTTCGCCGCGTGCCGGGTGTCGTCGAACACGAAGGCGGTGGTCTGGTAGATCGGCGTCGCCCGCGCCTTCGTCGTCGGGTCCGGCGATGCTCCGGCGTGCACCTGCCGGGTCTCGAACGACCACGTCGTGCCCGCACCGGGGCCCGCGTCCTGCTGCCCAGCGTCCTGTTGGGCAGCGTCTTGCGGGGGAGCGGTCACCACGGGATCGGGCGACCCTGCGGGTGCCGTGTCGGGGCCGGTCTCGGACATGACGGTCTCCTCGCGGGTCGGCGGTGAACGTGGCGGCGGCGCGCAGTGGCGAACACCGCGCCGCGGTGGACACTTCCGTCCCGCCCGGGGTCGACATTCGCCGACTCGGGTTGGGCCCGACCGCGCGCCGCCCACCAACTGTGGGCCGTGGTCGGCCGCGGCCCCAGCCCGTGTTCCGCATGATGAGACAAGCGTCCGAGATACGGACGGATGTGCCGGACGCGGCGGGCAGGTCGACGAGCTCGGGGCGGAAGATGACCTGGTGCCGACCGACCGGGAGACCCACCGCGCCGGTGTGCCGAACTGGTCGCAGCCACGGCCCGTCGAGGCCGCCGCGGGCTCGGCCGGGTAGTGGGCGCTCTGGACCTGCTGCCGGAGCAGTCGCTGCGCGGGGTAGTCGACCTGCTGGTCCGGGTGGTCGAGGCCGTCGGCGCAGCGGTGATCTTCATCGGTGCGCTGATCGCTGCGGTGCGGTTCGTCGGGACCGGCCTGCGCTCCCGCGATCCCGAGGCGTTCGTCCCGGTGCGGCTGGGCCTGGGCCGGTTCCTCGCGCTGGGTCTGGAGTTCCAGCTCGCCAGCGACGTGCTCCGGACCGCGATCGCCCCCTCGTTCCGGGAGATCGGTCAGCTGGCTGCGGTCGCCGCGATCCGGACCGCGCTCAACTACTTCCTCGGCCGCGAGATCGACGAGGAGCGCGCGCAACTGGCGCGGGCGGCCGCCCGCGGTGCCCCGCAGGCACCGCACCAACCCTCGAAACCGGCCCCGAGGCCACCGGGGTCGCCGCCGGGCCGGGCCGAACCGCCCCCCGCCGAGCGGTGAGCGGATCGTGGACCGCGACGGTCGACACGGCCGCGCTGGCCGTGACCGGACTGGGGGTCGGGCTCGCCGCCTTCGTCCTGGGGCGGACGCGCACGCCAGGCGCCGCGCTCGCGGTCCTGATGGAGGTGCTCACCGCCGCCGGCTTGTTGCGGCTCGCGGCGGCCCCGACCGTCACCCGGGCGCTCGCCGCCGCCGGCGTCGTGGTGGTCCGGCGGCTGGCGGTCCTCGGCATCCGCGGCGGCGATCCGGTCGCCGGGGTGATCAGGCACCTGCGCACGCTGTCCGCTCGTGTCCGCATCCCCCGCTCGGCGCACCGGATGGTCGACCGCAGCTGACCGGAGGCGGTTCGGGCCGATGGTGGCCAGCGCCACGATCGCGTCCGTGCCCTCGGTGACGGTCTGGGATCCGCGGTGGGTGATCTCGGCGGCCGGAACGCGCGTCTCGGCCGCGGCGGCGTTGTCACCAGCGATTGCAGCTGGTCAGCGTACTCAGCCGCAGATGGTCGGGCGGGTGGCCTCGGATCCGACGGTGTTGCGGACCGTGGACGGGCTCGCGGCGGCCGGCGAGGTCGCGCTGCCCGCGATCAGCCAGGGGACGGCGCAGTTCGCCGAACTGGCCGGGCTGCTCCCAGAGCCCACCGGACTGGGCTGGCCGGCCGCGACGCGGGTGATCGCCCGGCGGGAACGGCCCCGCCCCAACGCCCCGCAGCGCCAACATCGTGGCCCCGGCTCGCTCGGGGTGGCCATGACCCACCGTTCCCGGGGGCTTCAGACCTGGCACCAGCCCTGGGGCGCCCTCAATGTCGCCGGCAACGCCGTTGGCCGCACGACGCTGGCGAGTTGGATCAGTCCAATGGTCTCGTGACGGGCGTCCGTCGACCTGTCCAGCAAAGATGGCCAAACTGCGGTCAGAAACGGTCGGTCATCAGCGCGCCAGCCGGCGTGCGGTAGCCCTGACGGGTGCGCTGGCGTCGGTGGCGAGTCGGGCGAGCAGGGCACGGCAGGCGTCGAGGCCTCTGATCTGGACGAGGGCTTCGAGTGCGGCGGCCGCGAGGTAGGGGTCGGTTCCGCTGTTGAGCAAGTGGGTGAGTGGAGCGGCCGCGCGTTGTTCGTGTTCCCGGCCGAGGGCGGCCACGGCCAGCATCCGTCGCCCGACCAGGGGGTGCGACAGGGCCCAGAGGTGAAGGTCGGTCATGGTGGTGTCAACCGGCGCCTGCACTGGTTGACCGCATACCCTGCACGGTCCGGTGGCGCGCTCGTTGGGCTGGTAGCAATACCAGCAATAGTAGGTGGGTCCGCCAGCCATTCCCGGCGCCTTACCGGAGAGCCGAGGGCGGGGTGGCCCCGGCGTCGGCGACATCGAGTAGACGGTTGTACGTGGCGAAGCGTTCGCCTGGCGCGAGTGAGCCGAACTCCGGCCGGCCGCGGCCGGACCCGACGACGGAGTCGGCAATGAACGGGTCCGCCGTCTCACTGCGGATCGGGAACGGCTCGATCAACCGTGCGGACCAGCCAACGGTGTCCGCGGTGAATTGCTGGAGGTCCCGGCCGTTGGGTGAGGGCGCTTCGCCGTCGATGACGTTGAAGTGATCAGCCGGCAGCGGGGTGCCGACACCGGCGGGGTCGACGAGGTACCACAGCGGCGTGCGGTGTCGGCGGCGAATGCGCGTGCCGCGGCGATCGACCCTCCGACCATGGCCTTCGCACCCAGGCGTGCCTTCGACGGCGTCCCGTCCACATCGATCAGCGTCGGGTCGATCGCGGCGGGGTCGGCGCTGCGCCTGGCCGATCGCGGCGTCGGCGATAGACCCGATGAGGTTGCTCACGCCGGCCGGCTCCGTTGCCTCCCGTGGACACGTGCGCGCCGCGGAAGGCGCACCCTCCACGACGCAGTCCGCGAGGGTGACGGCCAGGGTCGGTCCGGCGGACCGGCAGTCGTCGGTCCCGACGGCGTGAGGGGTGACGGTGGACGTGCCAAGGCCGCTCATCGGCGGGACTCCTCGGTAGGGGCGGGTTGCAGGGTCGACCCGACGGCGCCACTCGTCTCCGGCTGGGCGAACGGACGTCACGTGCTCGCCGGCGCCACACCGGGCGTGAGCGTCGGAGTTGCGCCGCCGGACGGTCCGAAAATGCGGTCGTATAGGTCCGGGCCGTAGCTGGTGGGCAGCGGTTCGCCCTCGACGAGCCGGAACGTGCGGTGCCCGTCATCGCGGCGGTCAGCCCGCAGGAACAGCGAACCTGGATGGTGTTCGGTGTAGAGGCTGTGCGCCAGGTCGAACAGGTGGGTGACAAAGACGATCCCGACGCCGCTTTCGAGCAGCCCACGGATGATCTGCCGTGCGATCTCGGACCCCTCACGTTCATTCGTCGCCGCAAAGGACTCGTTGAACAAGGCGACCGAGCCCGGGACGATCTGGTCGACGATGTCACGCATGCGGGCGAGTTCTTCGTCGAGTTTCCCGCTCGTCATCGTGGCGTCCTCCTCCCGCCGGTAGTGCGTGAACAGGCGCGCGGACGTGCTCGCGGAGAAGGACTCGGCGGCGACAAACATGCCGCACTGCATCATGAGCCGGGCCAGGCCCACGCTCCGCAGGAACGTCGACTTGCCGCCCTGGTTGGCTCCGGTGACCATGATCAGTGACGTCCCGTCCGCGGTCACGTCGTTGCCGACAAGGCGGCTGTCGACCTGGACACTGAGGCTGATGTCGTACAGTCCCCGAGCGGTCAGAGATGACCCCCCGGGGCCGGCGGGGACGGGGAAGCACACCGGCCCACCCTTCTGCTCCAGCCGTTCACGAAGATTGATGCAGGCCAGGTAGGAGCCGAGTTCCCACCGCAGGGTCGTCAGGAAGGCGACGACGGAGTCGACCGACTGGGCGAGCGCGTTGGCCGCCAGATTGATCGCGCGCTCCCGGAGTTCCGCCACGGCCTTCGCACCGCTCTCGTCCCGGTCAGCGATGGACATGGTGTAGGACGAGCGCTCGCCGCGGGTCAGACGTTCGCGCCAGCTGGGCCGCCGATGTCCCCGGCGGAGGACATACCCCATCCCCTTGTTGCCGTTTCCCAGCGACGCGCCGAGCAGGACGCCGCGAGTGAACCGCAGCTCGCGGAGGTGATCTTGGACCACCTGCAGGTAATCCTCTCCGAGCTCTGTTACGAGCCGTTCGAAGAATGCGCTGAGACCCGCGGACCCGCACTGGGTCCGGTGTTGCTCCGCAAGCTGACGAAGTTCCCTCAGCACGTCGACGAGCAGATTCATCGCCTCGACCGAGTTCTGCAGGGTGGCGTCGGGGTAGCCGCTGAAGAGGGAGCCTCGCCAGATCTTCCGGCCGCCCTCGATGGCCTGGACCGTCACGTCGTACATCCGACGGGCGACGTCGGGGTTTTCCAGTAAGTCGGTGAGGACACGCTGGCGGTAAAGGATCACGGCAGGGTCCTCGACGCTGGACAGGATCAGGTGTCGCGCCGCATCGAGGAGGAAGCCATCGCCGCTTGCCATGGCGGCGAACAAGGCGTCGAGTCCCAGGTCCTGGATCAGTGCGTGTTCGTTCGGGGGAAGCGCTGCGTCGCTATCCACGTCACGGTCCGGATGGAGCAGGAACGCCTTCACGAACTCGCCACCCGTCGGCGCAGGGCCTCGTAGGTCAACCCGTACTTCTGGGCGATGACCATGGCGTGTGAGAGCCCGTCAGCCGGTCTCCGCTCGACCTTGAAGGTCCGCACCGAGGGGTTCCCGGACACGACGGTGCTGACGAGGCTGACCGTCGTGGGCCCCAACGACGCCAGTTCGTCGACGAACGTCACGCAGACGCAGAGCAGGTCCAGGGCGATGATGCGCTGGACGATCCGCGAGCCGAGGAAGACGGCGTCCTCGAGGGTGGTCGAGGTGAAGATCTCGTTCATGATGACGACGCTGCGGGGTGTGGCCTGCTGCAGGATCCGGTGGATGCGGATCAGGTCGTCCTGCAGTTTCCCGTTCTGGTCATGGGGGTCTTCCTCCCGCTCGAAGTGCGTGAACAGCTCGTCGGGCACGTACAGGTGGGCGCGGCGCCCGGGTACGGGTAGACCCAGGCTGGCGAGGTAGTGCAGCTGCCCGAAGGTCCGTGCGAACGTGGTCTTGCCGCCTTGGTTGGGGCCGGAGACGACGAAGATCCGCTCGGGATCGGTGAGGTGGAAGTCGTTGCAGACCACCCGGGACGCGCTGGCCACGAGACCGGCGGCCATGGCGAGGTCGAACGTGTCGGTTGCAGCGACCTCCTTGGACTGGTCGGACACCTGCGGATAGCAGAACACGAGGCCGGCGGGTATCAGCCCTGCCACGAGGTCTCGGTAGGCGAGGTAGAACTGCACTTCCCGGTCGAACACGGCGACGGCGTCTTCGACGTAATCACGCTCTCGCGAGCAGAAGTCGTCCAGACCGGTGAAGACGTCGGGGTAGAGCTGGGCGACCCGGTCCAAAATACCCGCCTCGACGTGGTTCATGTCGCCCGAGTCGGCGAACGTCACCAGGTAGCCCTTCATGTGCCCCGACCTGAATCTTGCGAACGTGGTGGTGACGTCCTCGCCGTAATCGGTCTCCCCCTGGTACCTGCTTACCGTGACGCGTCCGCCAAGGATGTCCACGCAGTACCGGACGTCGGCCAACCGGTCTCCGAGGTCGTTGACCTCCGCCGCCAGGACCGTGAAGTCGGTCGAGGCGACGTAGGCAGCGAGGTGATCGCGGAAGGCGCACAGACCGCGCGATGTGACGCCGATACGGCTCAAGTCCGCGGACAAGGCCGCTACCGCGTCGACGTAACACCCGGCCGCGTCGAGAAGCCACCGTTGCCGCTGGCGGGTGTACCGCATCCGGGCCGCCATGGACAGGCAGCCACGCATGCGGCGCAATTGCTCGGCGAAGATGTCGGCGCGGTGACTGAGCGCCGGTATCTGGAGGTCGCGCATCACCTCGTGCCGATAGGTTATCGAGTCGACCCGGTGCAAGGGCCGATAGAACAGTGGCTCGAGGTTGTACTCGCTGCGTCCCGCGGTGAGTGATGTGATCACCTGGTCGAGATTGAGGTCGGCAAAGAACGCCGGTTCGACGGGTTCGGCGACCCGGGCCTGCTCGAAGCGGTCGAACAAGATGCTGGCCGACGTCATCATCGGCGCCCCCTCCCACCCTCAGGAGGTCGAACCCCGGACATCACCCGGTCAGGAGTCGGCCACTCGAGAGCGCAAGAAACGCGCATCGGCACATCAATGTCACCTGCTACGAATGATGCACTCACGGGGCGCTCCTGTCGACGCGGGTCGGCAGGAGCTATCAGCCGTGGAACGGCGGTCAACGGGGAGCTCCATCCCCTGGGCCAGGTCGTTCCCGACGGTACCGGTGTCGGTACGGCGGCGGTGGCTTGCTGCCAACATATCCCCGCGGCCAGGCTGTGTCCAGCCACCAGCGCCGACGGCGAGAGTGTCGTTTCGCACCGAGCAGTGCCAGGTCTGTGGCGCTGCTCGCTCACTCGCTCATGGATCAACCTCGGCGCGCTTTCTGGAACCGGCCCGTTCAGTGCCCACTGTCAACTGCGGCTCGGCCCGGGACGATCACGACGGGGACCTCGGCATCGCGGAGCAGGTGCCGGCTGGTGGGTTGGCTGAACATCCGCTGGAGGAACGAGCGCTGGTGCGCGCCGATGACCACCAGCGCCGCGCCACTGGCATTGTCCAGCAGCAGCTGCGCGGGGTCCCCCTCGCCGGCGATGATCTGGTACCCCGGCAGCTCCCCGCCCGACCCGTGTAGGGCACGCCGCAGGCACGTCTCTGTCCGGTCCCGGGCCTGTTGCTGCAGGACCGGGCGAGGGGTGTCGAAGTCGTCGACGTCGGGGTCGATCGGGCGGTAGTAGGCCACGACGACCACCAGGTCCGCATGGCGCAGCTGCGCTTCGTCGGCAGCGAACCGCAGGGCCGGGTCGGTGTCCGGTGTGCCGTCGCAGCCGACGACAACAGTGCCGATCCCCTCAGGCACGGCTTCCCCTTTCACTGTCGATCAGATCTTGATGATGCCTGGCGGCAGGAACTCGGGCAAACCGCGTAAGCAGAGCACCTCGCGGAGTGGTCTGAAGCGCTGCCACCGGCCCGTCCGACCACCGCCCCACACCCCGCGCGGACGGCGACGGAGAACCGCGCTCCGGTGCCACTCCGCGCACGAGAGCCGCGGCAACCTCGGCGATGCACCCTCGTCTGGGCGCGGATTGACGGTTTGACTCGCCCGGCAGCGGGCGGCTTGAGTTCTGCCGAGGCGATGGATCCCGTCCGGCCGGCCCGACCGGCTGAACCGCTCACGTCGGTGCTGATGATTCCTCCTCCCGATCGCGTAAGAGGTCGTGGACCCCGATGACCGGCTCCGAACCCGAATGCCCAGCCCCCACGGAGTCGGGCCGGAGGCTGGCGAGCCCATGCCACACGCCGACTCCAACCAGTCGGGACGCGGTTGTTGACCGCGGCGTCGCCCGGGGTCGATGGGGCCTGGCCGTTCAGCCAATCAAGCCATGCGATGGCCTCGAGCGTCCTGCCGACCTTCGTGACGTCGGTCTTGCACTCCGGGCCTGGTGCGCTCGGTGTTGTCAAAGGGTTCCGACGCGCGCACCGGTCGGTCCAAGCTCGCCGGCGGTTCCCTGGCCACCGATCGTGGAGCTGACACGGTTGCGTGGGGAACGCGCGGACGCGCGGTCGGAGGACCCGCAGCTGCAGACGCAGCTCGCCGGCGCCGACGTTCCACGCCGGGATCAGGCCGGTCGCGCCGACGGGGCCATTCTGGTCACCACGCGACGGTGCCGTCCCGGTCCTGGACGTTCCGGTGGGGCATCGGGGCCGATGGTGGCCAACTTCACGATCGCGTCCGGGCCCTCGGTGAGGGTCTGAGATCCGCGGTGGGCGTTGAAGTCGGTGGCGGTGTAACCCGGGTCCGCGGCGTTGATCCGCAGGTCGGGCAGGGCCCTCGCGTACTGCGTGGTGAGCATCGTCAGCGCGGACTTGGACGAGGTGTAGAGCGGCACACCTGCTGGGACTCGAATCGCTCCGGGGCGTGGGTCCGGCCGAAGGACCCCGGGCCGCTGGTCACGTTGACGATGACCGGTGACGCGGACCTGCGCAGCAGGTGCAGCAAGGCGTTGGTGACGCGGACGATCCCGACGACGTTGGTGGCGTACACGGCCGCGGCTTCGCCGCGGTGATCTCGGCGACCGAGGCGTCGTCGGTGACGTCGAGCTGTAGGAAGCGGTGCGGGACCGTCACCAGTGCCCCGGTCGGGGTAGGACGACCGGTACCACCCTGCCGACGTTCGGCGGGCCGCCCAGCCGCGCGGAAAGTGCCGGCACCTTCACGCTGTGTTCACCGCGTGTGCAGGCTGCGTACTGCTGATCTCCATACGTTCCGGTCCCGTCGGGACCCGCTCAGGATCCCGCTATCGGAAGGGGTCGCTTGATGCGACGTAGGAGATGGGTCTCGCCGGCTGCCGCGGCGGCAGTGCTGGTGGCCACGGCGTCAGTGGCGGGTGCTGCGACCCTCGGCAACAAGCCACTGGGGGACAACCTCGTCGGGCGGCAGGCCGACGGTTCGGTGCTGGTCCCGGAGAACAAGTACGTGACACCTGCCGGTGCGACGGTCGAGCAGACCGGTCAGCCGATCGACATGGGAGTCTCCCCGGACGGCCGGACCGCCGTCACGCTGACCAAGTCCGGGAACGGGCTGTTCACCGTCGTGGACCTGGTCGGGCACAAGGTGCTGCAGCAGTACACCCCGCCCAAGGGCATCGGCTCGGGCAACATCGGCGTCGGTGGCGTCCTGTGGTCGAAGGACGGCAAGTCCGTCTACGTGACCCAGGTCCGCAACGTGCTGAAGTTCACCGTCGCCGCGGACCGGACGCTGACCGACCCGGTCGTCATCGCCATGCCCGACCCGATGCCGGGCACCACACCGGCCGCCCAGGACGGCACCCCGGCCGCGCCGCTGCCCACCGACCTGCAGTGGGCGCCGGACGGCCGGCACATCCTGGTGGTGCTCGACGGGTACAACACCCTCGGCTCGATCGACACCGCGACGAACACCGTCGACGCGCAGGTCCCGGTCGGGATCGCCCCGCGCGACGTCGCCGTCATCGGCACCCACGCGTTCGTGACGAACGAAGGCGGCCGCGTGCCGACCGCGGAGGACTTCACCAACCTCAGCTACGACTCGCCGGTGGTGGCCGAGAAGACCGACGGCAGGGCATCGACCGGCACCGTCTCCGAGATCGACCTGGTCAGCCGGAAGCTGGTGCACACCTACACCGTCGGGCTGGACCCGAGCAGCATGGCCACCCACGGCACCGACCTGCTGGTGACCAACTCCAGCGACGACACCGTCTCGATCATCGACACGGCGAAGAAGCAGGTCGCCCAGACGGTCAACGTCAACCCGCTGCCCGGCCAGCCCTACGGCAGCTCCCCGAACTCGCTGGCCTTCGTCGACCCCACCCACCTGCTGGTCAGCCTGGGCCGGAACAACGCGGTGGCGATCTACGCCTACCGCGACGCCCGCACCCCGGTCGCCTTCTCCGGCCTCGCCCCGACCGGCTGGTACCCGGGGACGGTCACCTGGGACGCACCCCTGAAGCGGGTCGTCGTCGCCAACATGAAGGGCGTCGGCGCCCTCGGCGCGGACCGCACCATCCGCGAGGGTCCGGGCACCGAGCCGGCCACCGGTCACCAGGTCTATGCGGACGTGGGCAGTGTGCAGACCGTCGCCATCCCCACCCCGGACCAGATCAAGACCTACACCCGGCAGGTGTTCACGAACAACCAGTGGAACGGCCTGGCCGAGCGGAACCCGACCGGCACCGCGCAGGCGGCCGCCAAGGCGGTTCCCACCCGCATCGGTGACCCGTCCCCGATCAAGCACGTGTTCGTGATCGTGCGGGAGAACCGGACCTACGACCAGGTCCTCGGCGACGACCCGCGGGGCAACGGCGAGCCCGCCTACGCCCAGTTCGGGGCCAAGGTCACCCCCAACGTCCACGCCCTGGTCAAGCAGTTCCCGCTGATCGACAACGTGTACTCCAACGGGACCAACTCCGCGACCGGCCACACCTGGATGGACGCGGCGTTCGTCAACGACTACCTCGAGCGGTCCTACGCCAACTACGTCCGCAACTACGGGCAGCCGGACGCGCTGGTCTACCCCAAGTCGGGCTTCCTGTGGGACAACGCCCAGCGTCACGGGCTGGACGCCCGCGTCTGGGGGGAGTACGCGGAGTACTTCACCGGTCCCGACGGCCGCCGGTCCCAGGGCACCTGGTCCCAGTGGTACAAGGACTCCCAGATCATGGAGGGCAAGGCCGCGGGCCAGCTGCACGCCCCGGTCGGGTACTTCCAGACCAAGACCGACGTCCCGAGCCTGGACCGGATCCTGTCCCGGGACTACCCGAACTTCCAGACCCAGATCCCGGACCAGTACCGGGCGGACATCTTCCTGCGTGACCTCAAGCAGTACGAGGCCAAGGGCTCGATGCCGGCGCTGAACATGCTCTGGGTGATGACCGACCACACCAGTGGGCTGCGCCCGGGCCTGCCGACGCCGGTGGCAGCGGTCGCCGACAACGACCTGGCGACCGGCCGGATCATCGACGGGATCACCCACTCGAAGTTCTGGAAGGACAGCGCGATCTTCGTCATGGAGGACGACAGCCAGAACGGCATCGACCACGTCGACGGGCACCGCAACCCGACCCTGGTGATCAGCCCGTACGCGAAGCCCGGTGCGGTGATCCACACCAACTACACCCAGCTCAACGTCGTCCGGACAGCCGAGCAGATCCTCGGCCTGCCCCCGATGAACCAGCTGGACCTGGCCGCGGACCCGATGTACGACGTGTTCACCAACACACCGGACTTCCGGCCGTTCTCGGCGGTGCCGAACCAGGTGCCGATCGACACCCTGAACCAGGAGCCCTCCCCGGCGACGTCACCGATGGCGGCGGCCTGGGTGGCCTGGTCGAAGAAGCAGAACTTCACCAGCGAGGACGAGGTGGCGTTCGCGCCGTTCAACCGGCTCACCTGGTACAGCTCGAACAACTTCACCAAGCCCTACCCGGGCGACAAGACGGTGATGACCCCGGCGCAGGTCGAGGCCAAGTTCGGTGGTCAGGTCACCGCCACCGGCAACCAGGCGACCCGGGCAGGGGCGCCCCACCTGGCGGGAGAGATCGACTGAGCACCACCACGACCGACGGCGGGGTGGGCCATGTGCCCACCCCGTCGCCCGGTCATGGGGGTTGGACGATCGACACCCACACGCCGGTCGCCCTCCAGATCTCCGGCGTGCACAAGACCTTCGGTCCGCTGGTGGCGGTCGACCGCATCGATCTGGCCGTCCGGCCGGGTGAGGTGCACGGCCTGCTCGGCCCGAACGGTGCGGGCAAGACCACCCTGCTGTCCATGGTCTTCGGGCTCACCGTCCCGGACAGCGGCTCGATCGATGTGAGCGGTGCCCCGGTCGGCTCTGCGGCTGCGGCCCGGACGACCGCCGGGTTCCTCGAGCCGGCGTTCTGGCCCTACCTGTCCGGGCGGGCGAACCTGCAGGCGCTCGGCCGGCTGGACGGCGGTGCCCCGAGAGACCGTGTCGAGGCCGAGCTGCGCCGGGTCGGGTTGACCGACCGGGCCGACACCCGGGTCGGTGGGTGGTCCCTCGGGATGTGCCAGCGACTGGCGATCGCGTCGGCGATGCTGCGCGACCCACGGCTGATGGTGCTGGACGAACCGACCAACGGCCTGGACCCGGAGTCCCTGCAGCGGTTCCGCGACATCGTGCGTGGGTTGGCCGCCGACGGGGTGGCGGTCCTGCTCAGCTCGCACGCGATCGCCGAGGTCGCCGCGCTGGCCGACCGGGTGACGATCGTCTCCGCCGGCCGCGTCGCGTTCACCGGGTCGGTGGACGAGCTGGTGTCCAGCGCACCCGATCCGCAGCACCTGCTGCACACCAGCGACGACCCCGCCGCACACGCGGTGGCCGCGCGGTTCCCCGGCGTCCGGGTGGACGTGGCTGCCGGGACTCACCTGGTGGTGACCGCCGGCCAGCAGCAGCTTGACCGGCTCGTGCTGGAGCTGGCCCGGGCGGGGATCGCCGTGCGCCACCTCGACATCGCGGTCGACCCGCTGGAGTCGCTGTTCTTCCGGCTGACCGAGCGGACCGCCCCATGAGCGCGGTCGCCGGCACCGATGTCGGGCGCGCACGTACGCAGCGACGGCCGGCTGCCGGCGCCGTGTGGCGCGTCGAGCTCGGCAAGCTGTCGGCCCAGCCGCTCGTGCGAGCGGTGCTCGCCGGCACCGTCCTCGGCCCGTTCGCCTTCGCCGGCGGACTGTCGTTGCAGGACACGGTCCCCGCGGACACGCTGTTCGGCCGCTGGTCGTTGACGACCGGTTTCGCGATACCGCTGCTGCTGCTGGGCTTTGCCACCTCCTGGGTGGTCCCGCTGCTGACCTGCCTGGTGGCCGGGACGATCTTCGCCGCGGAGGACGGGCACGGGACCTGGCCGGTGGTGCTCACCCGGTCCGTCAGCCGCTCGGCGGTGTTCGCCGGCAAGGTCCTTGCCGCGGCCACCTACACCGTGCTCACCGTCGGCCTGCTCGCGCTGAGCAGTCTGGCCGCCGGCCTCCTCGTCGTCGGCCGGGCGCCGCTGGTCGGGCTCGACGGGGCGGCGATCGGGCCCGGGCGGGCGGCTGGACTGGTCCTCGCCAGCTGGGCGCTGACCTTGTTGCCGGCGCTGGGATTTACCGCGATGGGTGTCTTCTTCTCCGTCCTGGGCAGACGGTCCACGGTCGGCGTCGGAGCGCCGGTGGTGATCGGCCTGCTCATGCAGCTCAGTTCGCTGGTCGGTGCGGTCGCCGGCATCCGGTTCGCGCTGCTGGGCAGCGCATTCGACAGCTGGCACGGTCTGGTCCGCGCCGATCCCTATGGCGGTCCGGCCGTTCAGGGCGCACTGGTCAGCATCGCCTACACGGTGGTGCTGCTCGCGGTCGCCCTCGAGGTGTTCCGGCACCGCGATGTGTCCGGGGCCCGACGGTGAGGCCGGTGCGCCGTTGGGCCGCCGCCGTCGCGGCTGGAGCAGTGCTCTGCACCGCTGGCTGTGGGCAGGGGGCGCTGAGCCGGGACCGCCTGCAGACCGCCGTCACCGCCACGTTCACCAACCTCTACGACCTGCGGCAGCAGCAACTGGGCAAGCCGATGCTCGGGGCGGCGCTGCAGACGACCGCGCGTTGCGACAAGGGCGGACCGACCGTCGCGGACACCGGGCCGGGGGACACCTGGAGCTGCCTGGTGGTCTGGCAGGCCGACGGACCGGGGACACCGGTCGGTGCGACCTACGAGATCCGGCTGCAGACCAACGGCTGTTACACCGCGGACGGGCCGCCCTCGGTGGTCGGCCAACGGCAGGCACCGGTCGCCGACGGCTCGCTGCGGGTCAACCCGATCGGCTCCTTCGACGGCTGCTTCGACACGACCTGACGGGGCCGCCGCCGCCGGGCCCCGGTTTCGCTCCGGAGACCGTTGGGTGGCACCGTGTGCCCTCGGACCAGCGGGTCCGGAGAGCGGGTCCGGAGAGCGGGTCCGGCCACGCGGGTCCGCGCGAGGAAAGGACGGCACGTGCTCATCGCCAAGCAGGAGATCCTCTCCCTGATCGCCGACCGGGGCGCCACCGACAAGCTCGCCGAGGCGGAGAACGACCTGCCCGACCCGGTGGACACCGACCTGCACGCAAGGCTGCTCACCGACCTCGGGCTGGAGCCACACAACTTCGGCAGCGGCGTCGAGCTCGGTGAGGTCGCCGACGAAGAGCCGGGGGGCCCCGGGGTCGTCGGTCGCTGAGGGCGGGGTCGTCCGTCGCTGAACGCCGGGATCAGTCCGGCAGGCGGACGATGAAGCACGCGCCACCGTCGAGGCTGCGCGCGACCCTGAGCGAGCCGTGGTGCGCGGCGACGATGCTGTGTGCGATCGCCAGGCCCAGTCCGGTGCTGCCGTGCTCCCGGGACCGGGAGGTGTCCCCGCGGGTGAAGCGCTCGAACAGGTCGGCGTGCCGGTCGGCCGGGATCCCGGGTCCGTCGTCGGCCACGCTGATCTCGACGCCCGCGGGGACGGCACGCAGCGAGGTCGTGACCGTGGTGTCCGCCGGAGTGTGGGCGAAGGCGTTCGTCAGCAGGTTGGCCAGGACCTGGCGCAGGCGGTCCGGGTCGCCCTGCGTGGTCAGCGGTTCGTCGGGCAGGTCCAGCTGCCAGCGGTGGGTCGGACCGGCGCTGCGCGCGTCGGTGACCGCCTCGAGTACCAGGCGGGTGAGGTCGACGGGCTCGTGGGCCAGGGGCCGGCCCGCATCGAGCCGGGCCAGCAGGAGCAGGTCGGCGACGAGTGCGCCCATGCGCTCGGCGGCGGCGGTGATCCGGGTCAGCGCCGCACCGACCGACGCGGGCAGCGGCTGAACCGGGCTCTGCCGGGCCGCGTACTCGGCGTTGACGCGGACGATCGCCAGCGGGGTCCGCAGCTCGTGGCTGGCGTCGGCGACGAACTGCCGCAGTCGGGCCTCGGTGCCG
>JAABUT010002528.1_pt1 | contig 17340 bp, 19 predicted proteins | sample 5559281 | NCBI WGS metagenome assembly JAABUT01 (sample SAMN10711880, study PRJNA513359) | rock metagenome | isolation source: Antarctica rocks | place: Antarctica: Victoria Land, Ricker Hills nord | collected 2016-01-04 | reverse complement strand
CACCCTTACCCGGAGGTCCGCTTCGCCGCCATCACCCGAGGCAGGAGCCCAGTGCGGTAGTCCCGCTCGCTGGGATCTGTGCGGGGGGCGACCCGAAGCTGCAAGGTGAAGGGCCGTCCCTACCGCGACTGGAGCTGATGGGCTAGCGATCGCGGCGAAGATCAGCGTCCCGCTCCTGCGGTGGACGGTGCCCGGTGACGTTTCGACTGCTTTCGGGTATCAGGGACGGCTGTGCCCGGGAACAGAACGCCCATTGCCCTGACCCCGCCGAATGGCGGAGAACATGCAGCCACCGGGCCGCACGTTCTGCGGACGCGGCCGGGGCCCTGCACGGGTTGGGTGCCGTTTCGGTGGCCGTCAGCATCGCAGCGGTGGCGGCTGTTCAGACGGCGGGCGCGTCTTGCCGCACCGTCACCCGGGGCGGCGTCGATGGTTACTGGTGTTCGCTACGTTCAGGACAGCAGGATGAGTTTCCTGAGCAGGTCGGGCTTCGCGCGTCCGAACAGCTGCATCTTGCGGGCCGTGATCTTGTTGACGGTGCCCTCCACCGCGCCGGAGTTGTATGGCAGGGTCAGCCCGGCGGTCACGGCCTCGAGGTCACGGCGGAGCCCGCGGGTGAACGAGCGCATCGCCGGCAGGTCATGATCGACGGCGGCCATCCACCCGGTCAGTGTGTCCTTGTCGCCGGAAAGGTCCTTGATCATCCGGGCGAAGCCGGCCACATGCTTCACGGCGGCGTCGATCTCGGGGCATCGGGCCCGGATCGCCCTCAGGCGCGCCCCGTCTGCGGAGTCCAAATGGCCGGGCAGGCCGGTGATCCATCCGGTGACCTGCCGCACCGCCCGGTGCGCATCGCGGTGGTACGGTTGCCGATCAATTCTCGGATTGCTGTTTCGTCGGCCATGGGGTCCATGTCGTCCTCCTGATATTCGGTCGGCCCCCGTCGGGCACCCTAACCACGATGTCGAGTCTGCGTCGTCGGTCTCGACATGTTGGTGAGACGATCGCATCGACGCATCCGAAAGGACAGAGCCGTGAAATACCTGATCATGGTGCAGAGCAATCCGACTTCACTCGCGCACTGGGATACCCTCACCGACAAGGACAAGGAAGAGTTTGCCCGGGCCCACTTCGCGCTGACCGACGCACTGCTCGACTCGGGGCATTTGGTGACCTCGGCGGGTCTTGCACCCGTCGAGACAGCCAAACAGGTCTGCGTTCGCGACGGCGTGATCGGCGCCACCGACGGTCCATTCGCCGAAGTCAAGGAGCACCTCGCGGGGTTCTACCTCGTGGAGTGCGCCGCCATGGACGAGGCCGTCGGCATCGCCGCGATGGTCCCGGACGCCGAGTTCAACCACGTGCAGGTTCGGCCGGTGTTCGACCGCAGCCTCCTCGACGGGTGAAACGACAGCGCCCCGACCGGCAAATTGAGCAGCTGCTGCGGGAGCTGGCGCCGGCGGTTCTTGGCGCCGTCGCCCGCCGGCACCGTGATTTCGACATCTGCGAGGACGCCGTCCAAGAAGCCCTGCTGGCGGCGGCGATCCAGTGGCCGGTCGAGGGTGTGCCCGACAATCCGAAGGGCTGGCTCCTCACCGCGGCGTCCCGGCGGTGGATCGAGATCTGGCGCAGTGATGCCGCCCGCCAGCGGCGGGAATTACTCGTCACCGCCGCCCAAACAGCTGCGCAGATCGACGCCCCCGAATCGATCGATCGGGACGACTCGCTGACGCTGCTGTTTCTGTGCTGCCACCCGGCGCTCACCCCTGCCTCGCAGGTTGCCCTTACTCTGCGGGCGGTCGGCGGGTTGACCACGGCCGAGATCGCCAGGGCACTACTGGTTCCCGAACCGACGGTGGCGCAACGCATCAGCCGGGCCAAGGCTCGGATCCGGGACAGCAAAGTACCGTTCGCCCTGCCTGACGAGATTGAGCAGCCGGCGCGCCTGGCCGCCGTCCTGCATGTGCTCTACCTGGTGTTCAACGAGGGGTACACCGCGAGTTCCGGGGCACAGCTGCAGCGGGTCGAGCTCAGCGCCGAGGCGATCCGGCTGACCCGGCAATTGCACGCCGACCTGCCTAACGAGGGTGAGGTGGCCGGGCTGCTTGCCCTGATGCTGCTCACCGACGCCCGGCGGCCCGCCCGGACGACGGCGGCCGGCGGCCTTATTTCATTGCCGGAACAGGACCGCGGCCGGTGGGACCCAGCCGCCATCGCGGAGGGATGCGCACTGCTCACCGCCACCTTGCCAACGGCGACGATCGGCCCCTACCAGCTGCAGGCGGCCCTCGCTGCGGTACACGACGAGGCACCGACCGCCCCGGAGACGGACTGGCCGCAGATCCTCGGCCTTTACGACATCCTGCTCACGCTCGCGCCCGGCCCGATGGTGACCCTCAACCGGATCGTGGCATTAGCGATGGTCCGCGGGCCGGGGGTCGGACTGCAGGCGTTGCAAATCGCGGAGCCTTCGCTGGGCGGCCACTATCGGATCCCCTCGGTCCGGGCCCACCTGCTCGACCTCGCCGGGCACACCGATTTGGCCCGCGAGCAGTACGCGCAGGCCGCCCGCACGACCCTCAACCTCGCTGAGCGGCACTACCTTCAGACCCGCGCCACCACGGTCGATCGGCGCCCAGCCGGGTAACCGGATGCGCGCCGAGCGACGGGCGACGGTATGAGCTGTGTGTCGAGCTGCCCAAACTGCTACCGATACGGCTTGTCGTAAATGGACTCCGGGGCGAACCCGCCGCGCACCACGCCCTACTCGACCAGCCCTTTGACCGGGCAGGCACGCAAGTGACCCTTCATGGCCGCCGCGTGACCGCCTCCCGGGATTCCCGACGCGGCGAAAGCCCACCGCGGTGTCAACGTCCGCGTCCTCGACAACGCACCCGCGCGAGCGCGCCGACAAGCCGTGCCCCGCACGCGCAAACACTTGTCTGACGACTGGTATGTCAACCCGGAGAGTAAAAAATAGAATCGATCATTTCCAAGCATCGGCGGCCCAAGCGTGGACCGCTGGGCTTTCAGCACTGCGGTGCTGCTGGGTACATGGTCTAGACTCAGCGCTGTGAATCGGACTCTTGTCGACGTTCTTTCCGTCGTCGGAGAGCGGTGGACGCTGCTCGTGGTACGCGAGGTCAGTTTGGGTCTGCGTCGGTTCGCCGAAATTCAATCGGCGGCGGGGGCGCCCCGGGCCGTGATCGCCGACCGCCTGCGGCGCCTGACCGAGGCCGACATTCTGACCAGGCGCCAGTACCAGGTACCTGGCAGCAGATCGCGGAACGAATACGTGCTCACTGAAGTCGGTCTGGAGTTGGTGGTCGTCTTGGCGGCGCTGACGGACTGGGGCGAAAGAAATCTGGCGTCAGGAGCCAGGCCGGACATTGTGTACTGCCACAGGGCCTGCGGGCAACGCCTGAGCGCCCAGCTGGTCTGCGAATGCGGCGACTATGTCGACCGCGTCGATCTGCGACGGGGCCTGGTGGCCTCGGTGAACCGCTAAATATCGGATGGGCAACGAGGAGAAATCGATGATGGTTGCTGTGACCACCGACCAGGGGTTCGCCAGTGATGTGCTGGCCAGCGACCTTCCGGTACTCGTGGAATTCACCGCGGAATGGTGCGGTCCGTGTCGGATGATCGCTCCCGTGTTGGAGAAGATGGCCGCAGCTCAGCGGGATCGCCTTCGGGTGTTCACCATCGACGTTGATAACGATCCCGCCACCGCAGCGAAATACAAGGTGCTCGGTATGCCGACGCTGGCGCTGTTCAAAAACGGCGAAGTGGTCGCGCGCATCCTGGGTGCGCGCTCTGGGAAGGCGATCATGAAGGAGTTCGAGCGCCACCTGGCCACCGCCTGACGCTGCGATCAGGCCGGCGGCACACCGAGTTCCGCCGAGACGGTTGAGCTACCTCCTTGCCCCCCCGATTCACACCTGACGCCGACCGCGCGGCGGTCCATTGGTGCGGCCATCATCGTGTTTGGATAGGACGGTCCGTTGCCGCATACGAGGATCTCCGGATATCCAACATTTCTTGCCGCTATCACTTCACGCCCAGCCTGATAGCGGTCGACGTGCCCGCCGATGCGGCGACGACTTCGGTTTTGAGACTGCGGTGCCGAACTGGCGAAAGCTGATGGCGGTGTTTGTGGGTCGCAGCGTTGCGGTCCTGACGACTGCGGGGAGGAAGCGGTGAGTGATCCACACGCAACAATGATTCGCGTAGATGAAGGGATTGGTCTCAGCCAACGCGGCGAGCGCGACGCGGCGCGCCAGTTATTCAGCGAGGTGTGGATTGACATCGGCGGCGAAAGCGGGGATCCGCTGCACCGTTGCGCGGTGGCCCATTCGATGGCCGACGTACAGGACGACGTGAACGAGGAACTCCTCTGGGACCTCAGGGCGATCGCGGCCGCTGACCTACTCACCGACGAGCGCGCGGCGCAGGCCGGAATGACCAGCACGGTGACCGGCCTCTATCCGTCGCTGCACCTCAACCTTGGTGAAGGCTACCGCAAGCTCGGCGATATCCGCCGAGCCCGCGAGCATCTCGAGCGGGGACGGGCAGTTGTCTCCACTCTCACCGACGATGGATACGCTCAGATGATCAAAGGTGGCCTCGACGGGCTGGCGGAGCGGCTGACATCTGGGTGATTCCGATCCGCTGGTCCTGCCTCGGCGTTGCCTAACAGCTGGGCGAGCATAACGGCTTGTCACTCGCTGACCTTGTTCGTGTGTTCTCAAATGACGACTGATCGCTGGAGCTACACCGATTCCAATTCCGCGAATTCGACTGTCCTGGTCCAGGGGCGCGGCCGAATCGAGATCCACCAGTAAGGCGTATCGTCCGGTTCGGCTTGGACGGTCAGTCCGGTTGTGATGGTGGTCGCGGCGATTTTCTAGACGATCAGGTGGTTTGTGTTTTCGTCAAGCGCACTGGCCCAGTTGTCGGACCGGACTCTGCCCCAGCGTGGGTGTTCGGATGTGTCGTGCCCGCCACGGCGCGGATCTTCGATCCGGGTTCGGGTCACCCTTTCGTCGACAAAAGGCGCCCGGCCCGCGGTTGACAGCAGGTTGGTGGTGCAGTTCCTGCCCACCGGGTGACAAGTGGTGTGCGGGGCACGGATGGCAGTTCTAATTTCGTCGTCGATCAATATGGGGGGCTCCGGTGCCCTCGGTGGGGCCGTGGTTTCGGAGGTCGGCTGCGGAGTGTGAGGTGCGGCTCGCCCTGCTGCCCCGAGTCGACGCCGTGCCCGTGGCGCAGGCGTCACGGTTCGGCAGGCAGTTCCTGCCGGGCTAATCCGGGCTAATCCGGGTTGTCCGAGTGGAAGCATTTACTTCGCTGGGCCTGAGTATGCCGGTGCGAACACCACAAGCACGCACAAGTTGTGGGTGATATCGACGAACTGGTGTGCGGCGTTCGCTTCGACGTAGAGAACTGATCCGGCGCTCACCGGGGTGCGGGCGTCGTCCGTGACCAAGGTGGCGCGTCCACTGCCGACGACATAGATTTCGTCTTGAAGGTGCGGTGTCTGGGTGTCTACGCCCCCTGTTGGGATGCAGTAGGTGCCGACGCTGAGCGCCGGCACACTGAGATGTTCCACCCAGTCGTTGGGCTCGTCCTGCGGTTCGACGTAGAGCATTGCCTTGTACAAATCGATCATCCGCAACTCCATTTTCCATTCAAATTCGCTTTGACCATCTCAAACTTTTGTTCAGGTAGAGGCGGGTCTATGGCCTCACCACCGAAGGAGAGCGGGCGTGGGTCGTTCGAGGCGAATCTACGCCGATCCATGTATTCCGGACCTGCCTCCTGGTTCTGGCACAGACCGTAGGGAGATCACCGCTTCCACGGGGACGGTCAGCACGACGGTGTGCATTGACTTGATGCGGCTGACGATATCTGCTCGCGGTCCGTCCTTCCATTTCCTGGATCCATAGAAGCGGTCCTCCGCTTGTTGCCGGGCGCTGAGCGATTCGAAGGCGCGGATGAGCACATATTCCTGCTCGTCGTCCTCGTCGAATTCAGACGGGCCGCAATGAACAACGTCGATTCCAGCTTCGGCGAGTAGCCGCATACCTTGCTCGCTCATCACTCGGTGGAAGACATCCCGGGTGCCGGGGTGGAGTCGATATGTACGGATTTCTAATACTGCGGTCGTCATGACGCACCTTTCAAAGGGTTTGGCATTGATGCGGAATCCGGTGGCTCGGGCGCCGCCCGTCCCATATCGAACCCTTCCTTTGGGCCGTCGGAAGTTGACCGCTAGGCCAGATCGGCCGCGCCTTGATGGGGGAACCCGCCGCTGGCCGCGATGACGCTCGTCGCGAGCGGTGTCCGCTGGTACAGCACCCGTCGGCCGGCCCGCCAGGAGGTGACCAGGCTGGCCCGGTGCAGGACCGCCAGGTGCCCGCTGACGGCCGGCATGCTCTGTCCAAGCTCGCGGGCAAGATCCGATGTCGACTTCGGCAGGCCGACCTTGACCAGGATCGCCGCTCTGCTGCGGCCAAGGAGCGCGCCCAGGGCGTCCTCGTCCATCGCCGGAATATCAGCGTCGGGCCACAGCTCGCCGATGCCCCGCGGACCGTAGGTGATGCTCGGCGCGTTGCCGTCGCCAAGATCCATCATCACATGCGGCCAGGCGAAGGCGCAGGGCACCAGCAACAGGCCGGCACCGGCGAGCTGGTGGTCGGCGCCCTTGGCGTTGCTCTGCACGTGGATGACGTGCTCGGCCAGCTCAAGTTCCGGATGCAGGTCGGCCAGCAGCGCCTCGATACCGCCCTTGGCCAACCGGGACGCCCGGTATGCCACGTCCGCGTCCAGCAGCGCCTTTATATTTGGCCAGTACGGTTTGACCGCCACCTGCCAGTACTCCCACAGGGCGGCTGCGATGCGTTGCCCGCCGCCGTGCTGCAGAATCTGCGCGGTCTCCGGCGGCAACGCATCGCGCCAGACGACCTCAAGGTCGGCGCGGAGCCGCTCGACGGGGTAGTCGGCCACCATTTTCAGCTGCGCCTCGATCGCTGTGGCGGGCCCGCGTGCGCCGGCCAGCAGGAAACTGGCGACGTGGGGCCGCGGCGCCGGGATGATGGCGCGGAGCACCTGCATGTCGACCTGGCGTAGCCGCTGGCGGGTCTGTTCGAACCAGGCCCGGTGCAGGGTCGGGATCTGCCCGGTGTGAAGGACGTACAGGCTCTCGGCCACCTCGGCCAGCGGCGAGTACGCGAACCGCATACGCTCCAGGTCCCCTGGGCTCAGCCGCAGCCGGATCATCGCGCCACCATGTCGTGGGTCACGTCCGGCAGCGGCCAGACGCAGGCGTGCACGCAGACCCACTGCCCGTCGCGACGCGCGTAGCTGTCCAGGTAGCGGTTTCGTCGACCATGTTCGGCACCACTGGCGGTGCGCGCGGACACCATTGCGGCGTCGCCCACGACGTGGATCCTCACCTCGTCGATCGTTAGGGCCGGTGTGGGATTGGCGCGCAGGTCGCTGACGTAACGGGCCTGGTCCCATTCCTGACCGGAACGGCCGTCCAAATATTGGAAGTCCTCGCCCACTATCAGCTGCAACATCTCCCACGAACCGCGACGACACGCCTCGATGAAGTGCTCGTTGCGTGCCGTCAGCGCGGCAATATCGTTCACCTCTGAACGGTGCCGATCGGCGCCGCCCGCCGGCAACGATTCCGGCAGGACCGAATCGTGGCCGGGAACTCCGTTCGGTGCGGTGCCGAGCGGCGCACGGGTTAGCGTGCGGCAGCGTCGACTCGCGGCCGTTCCTGGCAGCGGCGTCGTTGCGATGGTGGTGCCGTTTCGTTTCGGTCGGCTGACATGTGGGTCCGCTCAGTTGAAGAAATCGATCAGTACCGGGGCGATGGTGTCGTGGGCAACCATATGGTTTTGCTCGGGGACCTCCAGGAAACGCGCCCCCGGGATTGCAGCTGCCACCGCGGCTGCCGACTGCGAGGCCCAGTGCGTGCTGGCACCACCGTAGATGGCAAGCGCGCGTGCCGTGATGGTTTGCAGACGCTGTGTCGGCACCGACCCGTCCCCGGTCAGAACCAGGTCGTGGACAAGCGAGGGAGCCACGGCGACCATCTCGGGCCACCACGGGGTGTACTTGATCCCTTCGTTGAAACCTGCGCCGGTGTGACGCATCCACAACTCAACCGCGTCGTCCGGATGCCCCGAATCCAGCGAATCCTGCAGCCGGGCCGCGAACGTGTCCGGTGAAACGTCTCCCGTTTCACCGGTCAAGTAAGGAGGTTCATACACGGCCAGTCTGGTGACCCGCCCTGTCGCGGCGGCGGCTTCCAGGGCCAGAATCCCGCCGCTGGAGTGACCGTAGAGATGGGCGGAGCCGCCGGCGGCGGCAATGACAGCATGGAGGTCTTCAACTTCACGTGCGACGGAGTACGGCCGGGTGTCTCCGCTCTCACCTCGCCCTCGCCGGTCGAAGGCGTAGACGCAAAACTGCCCGGATAGCAGCGGCACCAGCGGATCGAAAGAGTGACGCGTGGTGAAGGCGCCGCCGACGAGGACGAGCGCAGGCCCGACTCCGGACCGTTCGTAGGCAATCGTCGTTCCGTCGGCAGATCGCACGAACTCCAGCATTAACGCCTCCATCATTTCCAGGTCATTACCCGCCGCCCTCGACGGTAACCCTCGCCAAGTGGTAGATGCTGACGTCCCATTCTCGACATCAGTGACCAACGGAAGTTCTCAACCCCACTGGTAGCCCCCCCGCTCCCGCCACAAGTTAGCCGTTGACGATTCGGCCCTGCCCGAATCGTTGCGGTCAACGGTCGCCAGATCGTTCACTACGTGAAAGATCTCAGGGGTTGACGGTCACCTCGAGGCCTGATCGAACCCAGTTAGCAGCGCGCGTGAAAGAGGTGAAACCGATGCTGGACGACGGCTTCCAGCACCTGGACAACCGTACCGGTCGCGAGGCGAGTCGAGACCGATGCCTGGGCGACCTGCGCACCCATCCTTCACCGACCCGGTCGATCGGCAAGGGCGCCAGCCACAACATGGGTGACGAGGCAATGTTCTCGTACACAGTGACGGCATCTCATGCGCAGCAGCAGCTGCAAACACGGTCGCGGCAAATGGTCGCCTCAGCCGGTCCTTCTCGACGCGCCGAGCGCGCGGGCCGCGTATCAGAAAGGACGCCTGGAGTGCACCCACGCCCGCTCGAACCCGAAAGCACAAGTCCCCCACCCGCAGCGGTCGGCCCGCAGGACTTCCCGCGTGTCCAGATGTTCCGTGTCCAGATGTTATTGAACGGGCCGACTGCGAAGCACAGAAACATCCCGGCCAGGTGAAAAGCGGAGACTCAGAGTTCGTGTCCTCTGGAGAACTCCAGGCGTACCGATCACGCCAGCCTGGCCGGGAGCCGACACCATCAAAGCTGCCCACGCAATGGCCGGCCTGGAAGCAGGACAGCGGTCCATCGCCACAGATTGTTTCCTCAGTGTTTGGTGGCGAACGCGTCGCCGTGTCCGACCAGGGCGGATCACTCGAGAACTGCTCGGCGTGAGTGGTGATCACCTGTACCGGACACCCTGTCAGCTCTGAAGTTCTATTTGAACGGCGCGTTTGGCGCAACGATCGAGGAGGAACGTCTGTGAATACCCGTGTCGTGAGGTTCATCGCCGTGGCCACTGCGGCCGCAGCTTTGGCTGCCTGTTCCAGTCCGGGGCAGAGCGGCGCCTTGTCGAGCAGTTCGGCCGGCGTCAGCTCGAGCGCTGCCGGCGACGGCTCGGCATCCAGCCCGAGCCCAGCTGGTGACGGCTCCGCATCCAGCCCGGTCCCGGCCGACGGCTCGACGACAAGTGCTGCTGCGGTGGCCGCGTCACCGAGCCCGCAACAACCGGGATCGGACGGTTGCGGTAAGCCGCACGGCCCTTTCGCCGATCCGGGTGCACCGCTGGGTTCGGTGACCACCGGCAGCGCGGAGTTGGCGGCGTCGTGGAACAACCAGACAAGTCACGGCAACTCAACCTACGACGCGAACCCGCAGTACCTCACCCAGGCGCAGATATTCTACTATGACAAGAGTTTGAACGTGGTCAACAATGATCAGTTCATCACCTGCGCGGTGATCTCGAAGAGCCCGTTGACAGTGAAGTACACCCTGAACAAAGACGCAAAGTGGTCCGACGGTGTGCCGGTCACCGCCGATGACCTGCTGTTGCAGTGGATCGCCCAGAACGGGAAATTCAGCACCGGCACACTCAAGACCGACAAAAACGGTATCCCGATCGGAAGCACCGGGGTCGCCTTCGATACCGCCTCTCCCGGAATGGCCCTGATCCCCGACTTCCCGGAGATGACCGCCAACGGCAGGACAATGACCGTCACCTACAGCAAGCCGTTCGTCGACTTCGCGCTGAACTTCGGATCGAGCTTGCTGCCGGCCCACGTCGTCGGCCAGAAGGCCCTCGGGATCGCCGATCCGGCCAAGGCCAATGCGGCCATCGTCGCGGCGGCGAAGTCCGGCGACAAGGCGGCGTTGAAGAAGATCGCCGACTTCTGGAACACCGGATTCGACTTCACCGCGTTGCCCAGCGACAAATCGTTGTACCTGTCGTCGGGGGCGTACCTGTTGACCGATTTCAAGGCAAACCAGTACATGACCTTCACCGCCAACCCCGACTACACCTGGGGGCCGAAGCCTTCGGTGAAGACCATCATCTACCAGTTCCTGCCTGATGCCACCGCCGCCGTGCAGGCACTGCAGAACGGTGAGGTGCAGATCGTGGACCCGGAGCATCCCACTGCCAACTTCTCCAAAGGCCTGGCCGGACTGGCCGGGCAAGGCATCAAAGCGGTCACCAGCATCAGCGGGTCCTGGGAGCACGTAGACCTAGTCTTCGACAACGGTGGGCCCTTCGATCCCAAGACCTACGGCGGCAACGCGGCGAAGGCCAACGACGTCCGGGAAGCGTTCCTCAAAACGGTCCCACGGCAAGGCGTACTCGACCGGCTGATCAAGCCCCTGGATCCCAATGCGGCCTTGCGCGACTCGTTCAACGTCGTACCGGGGGCTCCCGGCTACCAGCAGATAGCCGCCGACAACGGCTTGAAAGCCTTCGACCAGGTCGACATCGGCGGCGCGAAGGCGCTGCTGGCCAAGGCCGGCGTATCCGGCCTGCGGGTCCGCCTCCTTTACTCGGCGACCAATCCCGTCCGGGGCCAGGAGTACCAGCTGATGGCCCAATCGGCTTTGCAGGCCGGAATCACCCTGGTCGATGGAAAGGATCCGAACTGGGCCTCCAATCTGCCGAACACTTCCAAGTACGATGCGTCGCTGTTCGGGTGGCAGAACACCAACCTGGGAATCGCGCAGGTACCGCCGAACTTTCTGGGCAAAAACGGCGGCCAGTGGACGGGTCAGAACAACTACGGCCACTACAACAACGAGGCCGTCAACAAAGAAATGAACACCCTCAACGAAACGTCGGACCCGGAAGCTCAAGCAAACCTGCTGCGCGAGCTGGAGAAGAACCTGGTCGCGGATAACTTCGGCACCGTGCTGTACCAATTCCCCGACATCGTAGGGTTCGACTCCAACAAAGTGACTAACGTCTCGTCCATCCCAGTCAGTCCGCAGGTCTTCTGGAACTTCTGGGAATGGAAAATAGCCGGCTAACTCAGACGGTCCGTTCAAGATTTGCGCCGAGTGATCGTCCGTTCAGCCCGCTAGGGCTCCAGTCGTCCGATTTCGTGGGACGGCGGATGAGCGACCCGGACCTGATCATCGATAAAAGGAGCGAATTGGCGAGCTGCCGAATGAATATCAATTCAAACCTGGGAACTGTTAGGTGACTTCGCGGGCCGTGGCGGTGGATGTTCCTACGAGACCGGTGCGGCGCAGGCCCTCAGCAGTCCTGCGTGCTGGCGGATGACCGCGGTCCGCTCCGCGCTGCGGATCGGCTCCTACCGTCCAGGCCGATACGCGGCGAAGGTGCGCTGCCCGGTGCTCGTCGTCGTCGCCGACCAGGACCAGACCGCCCTCGCGAAGCCAGGCGTCCAGGCCTCGCACCGCACCCCCCGAGGCGAGCTACTGCGGCTGCCCGGCAACCACTACGCGCCTTTCCTGGCCGCCCACGAACAGGCCGTCGTGGCAGAGCTCGCGTTCCTGCGCCGGGTCCTGCTCGACACCCACCCGACCTTGCCGAGCGAGGTGAGCGACGCCACGGGCACGACGACGCAGCCCACCGGCGAGCAGCAACGCTCCGCCCGCCACCTGTCAGACGTGCCCTGATACGACCCCGGACCCATCGGTGAGCCCGTGAGAAGGGGCGGCCGGCGGCCCGACCATCGGCGCAGCCCCCCACTGCTGGAGCTGCCGGTGTCGCGGTCACCCACCGCTGGTTCGACCGCTCGACCCCGGGCGACGCCGGCCGCACCGTGCAGCAGGTCAAGGACCTTGGGCCATTCGCCGCACAGCTCGTCGTGGTCCGCGGCGCCAACGCTCCCGACGCGCTCCCCCACCACGAACGGCGCCTCGATGACGAGACCAGCCAGCACTACCGGCCCGGCCGGAGCATGACCGAGATCTCCGACGCGCGGCGGCCCTGAGCCGCGGGCCCACCTCCGCACCCTGCGCGAACAACACACCCACGAGATCGTCGGGCGCCACGCCACAGCTTAAGGTCGGTCGCCACGTGTCCGCACGACTCGGGGAACCGGTCACGGAGTCCGACGTCGGCGCTCAACCGTCCGCGGACCGCGCCGACCCGGACGGCCACAACCCCTCGACAGCGACGGCCAGGTCCCGCAGGGGCTCGGCCGGTATTAGGGACGCAGCCTCTTCCACCGGACACACGGCAGGCGGCGGCGCCAGCAGCTTCGTATTGTGCTCCCACGAAGTGCCGTCACGACTACGGTGTGCGTGTGGCACTGCGCACGCGGGCCATCTGCCCCGCGTGCGGCGAGCTGCGAGCCCCACAATGGGTTGGTGCGGCGCTGCTGCTCGGCCGGCAAAAGCACCGGGCGTCTGCCCAGGCAGAGGGCGGTGCGGCCCGCCAGGAGAAAGGCCGACAGAACCCGTCTCGTAGCGATCCCCGGCTCGCTCGAATCGGTTCATGTGCCGGTGACGTCATTGTCCGAGCTGGTCGACGACGTCGAATGCAAGCACAGCGGACGAGAATAGTGTTCTTCGGGCTAGTCGGCCAGCGGCTACAAGATCGACCTCAACGCCGAACACGCCGGCGAGCAGCTTGACGTTGGGAGAGTGGGTCCTCGCACGCCGGGCGAGCCTCCCGCCGCAGCCGAGGCGGTCTGCAGCGCTCGCGCCGCGCAGCCGGACAGACCGACCGGCAGCGGTGCGCGACTGGGTTCAGCAGACGGCTCCAGACGCAGACCAAGGTCCGCTTACTCCCCGGACGTCCGTCGTCTCCCCCGGACGTCCGTTCGTCCAAGCCTCGAAAGCGCCGCGACGGAAGCCGGCCGCTCGAGGATGGCGGCTCGTGCCGGTGGAATTCCTTAGCGAAGCGCAGGCGGGCGGCGTTCGGCCGGTTCGCCGGGGTGGCGTCCAAGGCGGAGCTGGAGGCGTCGTTCCATCTCGATGACACCGACCGGGAAGCTGGTGGACCACCGGCGCGGTGAGCACACCCGGCTGGGGTTCGCGGTGCAGCTGGGGACGGTGCGGTGCCCGGGAGGTTCCTGCCAAACCCGGCGGACGTGCCACCGGCGGCGGCGGACTACCTGGCCGGCCAACTCGGGATCCCCGACCCATCGGTGCTCAAGCGCTACGCGCAGCGGTTGAAGACCCACTGCGAGCACGCCAGCGAGACCCCGGCGACGCCGGGCTACCGGGACTTCTCCGACCCGGCGGCGGCCGGGGAGCTGCGGGAGTTCCTGGCGGGGCGGGCGTGGACGTCGGCGGAGGGGTCAGCGGCGCTGTTCGCTCAGGCAGTCGGTGGCTGCTGGAGTCGCGGGTGCTGCTGCCGGGCGAGCGTGCTGGCCCGGCTCGTGTCGGCGGTGCGGGAGGAGGCCGCCGGCCGGCTGCACATGATGTTGGCCGACGCGGCGGCGCCGGCCGGCCCGGGGCTGCCCGGTTGGCTGCTTGAGCAGCCCGTAGAGGCCAGTCAGCGACAGGCCCTGTTCCCTCGCCAGCCGCACCAGCTCGGCCGCGGCCTGCTGCTCCGCCGACTCCTCGACTGGCTACATGTTCGTCACGTCGCTCAGTGTCGCGCTCATCACGGCACCTTCCCCGCCGAGCCCAGGCTCAGCCGGTCAGGCCGGAAACACCGTTAGACAGTCCCATTTCCTACCGGGCGGGAGCCTGCGCTGATTGTCTCGGGGCTGTTGCCGGCGCTGGCGGGCCGGGCCCGGATGGAACGCCGGCAAGCCGGGCGTTACGCGGCCGCGCGAGGCCGGGGGGTGTGAGCAGTGAGGCGGCTGATCGTGGCGAGCATGTCGCGGCGGACAAGACCGCTCGGTAGCCGGATGAGCGCCCAGTACAAGGCGAAGCGGCGACGCGCCTGGTCGTTGGTGGAGTAGCCCCTGGTCTCGGTGGTGAACTGGACGCCGCCGTCGCGGGGTTCGAGGCGGTAGTCGGTGAGGTATTTGGTCCAGCCCGGCTCGTCGAAGCCGGTGAACTCGCTCAGTGACGCAACGTCTCGGTGTGGTGCTTGGCGCTGCCACGGGCGGCCGATCGTGCCGCCCAACGCGTACGTCGGCGCGGTGATCTGGATCATCCGCATCGGCCCGTGGGTGAATAGCGGCTTCGCCGGCAGGGCAGTCTGCGTCCCCAGGCGCCGAATCGCCAGCAACGGCCGGGTCACGGTGAGTTGGTCCAGACGTAGCGTGGTCAACGCCTGCCACACCTGCGTGGGTGAGGCGTCGATCCAGCGGCTGTGCCGCTCGTGGAAGTGGTAGACGGGCATCGTCTGCTCGAGTTCGGTGGGCATGGGTTTCTCATCTCTGCAGGGTGGCCAGAACAGAACTGCTGATACGGCTCGCCAGATCGGGCGGCGGTTCCTCGGCGAGCAAGAAGATCCAGGCGAAGACCGTCCCGAGCAGCTGTGCGTGCACCTCCGCCGGATCCGGTTCCCGTACCAGCTCGCCCCGCCGCACGGCCCGGTTCAGCAAGGCCTCGACAAGCCGCCGTTCCGCCTCGATGAAGGAGACGTGAAACCGCGTCGCCAGCAGCGCGTCGCCGCGCAAATCGGCGAGCAGGCCCGGCAGCGCTTGCCGCGCCCCCGGAGTGGACAGCAGCGCCACCACGCGCTCGCTGAGCACACGCAGGTCCTCGACGAGGCTGCCCTGGTCCGCGGGCCCCTCGACCGCCTCGCTGTGGATGACGAGGGCGAACACCATCTCCGCTTTGGAAGCCCAGCGGCGGTAGATGGCGGTCTTGGCGACCTTGGCCGACGAGGCGACCTGCTCGATGGACATCGCCGCGTACCCGCGGTCCCCAAGCAGTCGGCCCACGGCCTGCAACACTGCCTCATCGACAGCCACCGAACGAGGACGACCACGCGGCACCGACACCACCCGAAGATTACGCTACGATCCGTACTCTAAGAAATTTGGGTCCCTTGTCTCTGTCAGCTCGATTATTCGCAGAGTCCCGACTTTTACGGGACGCCCACGGAGCTGCCGCCACCTTGCCTCGCAGCGGGGATCGGTGAGATGGGGGTCGCTCCCGACTTAACGTCAAGGTTGAGCGTCGGTGGTGCCGGCCCTAGTGGCGACCGGTCGATCTCGATGCCTTGTTCAGCACAGCAGTCGGAGAGGAGCTGCACCGGGTAATCGGGACCGACATCGATCGCTACCACTGGTACGTCGAGAAATCCAGGGCGCTCAACGCGAGGGCGATCGGCGGCCACACCATCGCCGTCATCTCGACGAGGATCGACCTGCACTGAGAGCACAAGCTCGCGGATGACCGCGTGATCGCGGTGGTCCTGCGCGAATACGGCGACCACCGCGGCGAGTTGGTGCGCTTCGGTGCGGGTTGCCCTGGCCCCTTCTCCCCCGGTCCTTCACCCACCTTCGCGCTATATGACGACCCCATCGGCCCCCTGTGGCTGCGGTACGGCTGTTCACCGCAGCCTGACCGGGTCGTGGATTCGCTGGAGTTTGGCGGGATTACCGATCATTCGGACTACCAGCACCTGGTTCCTCTTTACCTCGAACGCCAACACCTGATCGACGGCCCCATCGAGTGGATGAAGCCGGGATCCCCGTTGACGGTGACGGGGCTCAGTGAGAGTCGGTTGGAGAAGCGCTGAGCAAGGTGGATCAGGAACCGCGCCACCTGAGGTGCTCCGAGGATGGGGCGCTGCGCCGCCCGGCGGGTTGCTCCACCGTCGGTGACGCAAACGGCTTCGGGAGCCAGGCGGGCGAGCACTCCCCCGATATCACCTGCGGTGATGGCGCCGACCAGCTCGGTGACGAGCTGACGGGCGACGGGTGATGCCGGGTGCGGGCGGCTCTCCCGGATCTGTCGGCGGGCTCGGGTGGCGATCTGGCGACACGCAGGCGCCGACTTCGCGACGGTCTCGGCAATCTCCGCGTAGGGCACGTCGAACACGTCGGCCAAGACGAACACCGCTCGCTCGATTGGGGTTAGCCGATCCAGGAGCGTGAGGAACCCCAGGGTCAGGGAGTCGGCCAGCTCGGCCGCCTCCTCGGGGCCTGGGGCGGACACGAGCGGCTCCGGTAACCACGGGCCGACGTAGTCCTCGCGGCGCCGACTGCGGGAGCGCAGCTGGTCGAGGGCGAGCCGGGTGGTGACGGTAGTGAGCCACGCGGCCGGGCGCTCCAGTCCGGTCGGGTCGACGGCTTGCCAGCGGATCCACGCCTCCTGGACCACGTCCTCGGCGTCGTCCACCATGGCGAGCATCCGGTAAGCCAGACCCACCAGACGTGGGCGTTCGGCGGCGAAGACATCACCACCCACCGGGCCAACGCTCATCCTAGGAGGGTCGCAACCTGGTGCAGGCCGCGCAAGATGTGCTGCCCCACTGCGTGGCCCCTCACCAGCGTGGCCGCTCACCAGCGAGGTACCAGCGCGCAGCCCGCGGCGCCCACCAACCCCGGCGAGGGAGACCACGGCGAGGCCGGTGTGCCTGCAACGCAACCGTCGACACTGCTCCGATTGCCATGGTAGGCCGCCACAGTCCTGCCAGGCCCGCCGGTGACTTTCCATGTAGTCCTCATGCCTACCTGACGTCCTACTAGGGCATTGATGCCCGCATCACCCCCCCCCCGCCGGCGGGGGTCACGCCCACTACCTTCAGTAACTGCCGGCTCGGAAACGCCGTTTACGAAAAGCGAGAACCCGGGTCATTCCAAAGCTGGTTAAACC
>JAABUT010002527.1_pt1 | contig 17348 bp, 19 predicted proteins | sample 5559281 | NCBI WGS metagenome assembly JAABUT01 (sample SAMN10711880, study PRJNA513359) | rock metagenome | isolation source: Antarctica rocks | place: Antarctica: Victoria Land, Ricker Hills nord | collected 2016-01-04 | reverse complement strand
GCCATCCGCGCCGAGAACTCGGCCGAGCGGTCGCCGGCGAACACCAGATGGGTGTGCGAGTCGACCCAACCGGGCAATGCACACCTGCCCTGCGCATCGAAGGTTTCGTCGGCGGGCGGGGCGGATGAGGCCGGCCCGATCCATGCGACCAGACCGTCGTGCAGCACGATGGCCGCATCCTCGACAACGCCCAGCGGGGACGGACCGTACATCGGGTCGTTGGTCACCAGCTCGGAGATGTTGGTGATCACCGTCGACCGGCCGCTGCCGGAATCCGGCGCGACCATCGCTTCCCGGGCTCCAGTCGTCATTCGATCCACGCCTCCTTGATCGCCTTCGCCAACAACGGCCCCGGATCGCCGAGCCGCACGTGTTCACCACAGCGCGCCTGCACCACGCCGCCGATCACCACCACTGCGACGTCGGCGGCAGATGCCGACATCACCACCTGCGCGCCGACCGAACCGGCAGTCCGGGCGCTCGCCCTGTCGATCGCGACGAAGTCGGCCGGCGCTCCGATCTCGATGCGGCCTCCGGCCGAGCCGATCGCTCGATGGCTCGCGGCGGTCGCGGTGTCCAGCAACACCTCAGGAGCAAAGGTTCCCCGTGCGCCGGTGGCCAGTCGCTCGCCGTACTCCAGCCCGCGGGCCTGCGCGAACGGATCGGTGATGACGTGCTGATCACCGCCGAGGGCGAGCACGGCACCTGCGGTGCGCAGCTGTGCGGCCCTGGGAAGCCCGTCGGCCAGGTCGGCCTCGGTCGTCGGGCAGATCACGACAGAGCTGTGCGCGGCACCGAGCAGGGTGACGTCCTGCGGATTCAGGTGGGTGGCGTGCACCGCAGCCGTCCGATCGCTCAGCGCACCGGCGTCGTCCAACAATTGGGTCGGTGTTCGACCGGTGGCCTCGACCGCCGCTTCATTCTCCGCGCGCTGCTCCGAGAGGTGCATGTGCAGGACCAGCCCGTTCTGCTGGGCGAATCTGGCAACCTCGGGCAACTGCGCGGGCGGAACTGCCCGCACGGAGTGAATTGCGGCACCTACCCGAACGGCGGCGAACCGGCCGGTGGGCAGCGCAGCGGCCAACCCGCCGACCCGCTCTGCCCATGCGACCGCGTTGCCGTCGGCGAAGCGCCGTTGGGAAGCGGTCAACCCTTGACCGAATCCACCGGCCAGATACGCCACGTCCAGCAGCGTCATACCGATGCCGGCGTCGCTCGCCGCGGTCGCCGCCGCAATGCCCATTTCGTTGGGCTCCGCGTACGGGACACCGTCGGCGCCGTGGTGCAGGTAGTGGAACTCCCCCACTGCGGTGAAGCCGGCGCAGACCATCTCCGCATAGGCGGCGAGCGCCAATCGTCGGAAGGAATCCGGGTCGAGGCGGTCGGCCAGCGAATACATCGACTCCCGCCAGGTCCAGAAGCTCCCGACGCCGCCGGCGTTGCCGTGCGTGCGACCCCGAAGACCTCGGTGGAACACGTGCGAGTGCGCGTCGGCGAAGCCGGGCACCACCAGCCCCGGTAGCACTTCGTCGAAGGTCGCTGCACCGGAAGCCGGGCTGATGGCGGAGATCAACCCGCCGGCACAGGAGATGTCGAGGGGTCCGACGATCTCGCCCCCTCGGTATACGGCCGCAGCGCGGTAGGTGGTCAACCGAGCAACTCGGCCAGTACGTCGGCGAGAGCGTCGACGCCGGCCAGACAGTCGGCCGTCTCCGCATGCTCGCCCGGCGCATGCGAGACACCCGTTGGGTTGCGGACGAACAGCATGGTGCTGGGCACCGACGCCGCCAGAATGCCCGCGTCATGACCGGCCCCGGTGGGCACGACGGGAGCGTCCAGCAGCGCGGCGAGTTCCATCGTCAGAGCCGGGTCGAACGTCACCTGGTCGGACAACGACTCCCGATGCAGGACGACCGAACAACCCTCCAGCTCGGCTTCGGCTCGCACCGAGGCCACGATTTCGTCGACGAGCGCCGCGGTGTCGGCGGCTGTGCCGTGCCGCGCATCCAACCACGCTTCCACCGACGATGCGATGACGTTGGTGGCGCCCGGCACTGGCTGCAGCCGGCCGATGGTGGCCACCGCACCGTCGTGCGGACCCAGAGCCCGCCTTGCCGCCAGCACCGCCGCGGCCGCCGGCACCATCGGGTCGTGGCGGTCACCGGCCCGGGTGGTGCCCGCGTGGTTGCCCTCTCCGGTGATAGTGAGACGCCATCGCCCGTGCGCGACAATCTGCGAGCCGACACCGACGGCCGCGTTCGGATCGACGCCGTGGAGCAACCGGCCCTGTTCGACGTGAAGTTCGACGAAGGCGCCGATGTTCGCCACGCGGTCCGGTTCGCGGCCGATCCCGGCAGGATCGAAGCCGACCCGGCGGGCGGCGTCGACGAACGAGACTCCGTCGCAATCGTGCAACCTGCGCACCTGATCGGCCTCTGCGGCGCCGGTCATCAATCGCGAGCCCAGACACGGCAGCCCGAAGCGGCCGCCCTCTTCCTCGGCGAAACACACCAGCGCCATCGGCTTCTCGGGTGAGACCTGTCGCACCCGCAGCTCGTCGACTGCAAGCAGGGCGGAGACGACGCCGAGCGGCCCGTCGAACGCGCCGCCGCCGGGCACCGAGTCCAGGTGGGACCCGGTGACGACAGCTCCCGGTCCGGGTTCGCCCCACCACGCCCAGAGATTGGCGTTCCGATCGGTCTCCACCTCCAGTCCGCGCCGTAGGGCCTGGGCAGTGAACCAATCCCGCAATTGCATGTCTGCGTCGTCGAAGACATGCCGCGAATATCCGCCGCGGCGCCGATCACGGCCCAGCGTCGCCAGATCCGACCAGGCCGCCGCGAACCGTCCGCCGGCAGCCGGGGGCAGCCCCGACTTCATCGCGTTCCCCCTGCTTGGGCCAAGGGGACGACCAGGCCGACACGCGCCGCTGCCTCGTCCGCTTCGGCATACCCGGCATCCACATGCCGAAGCACGCCGGTAGCCGGATCATTGGTGAGCACCCTGTCCAGCTTCTGTGCGGCGAGTTCGGTTCCATCGGCGACGCACACCTGCCCGGCGTGGATGGAACGCCCGATTCCGACGCCGCCGCCGTGGTGGATCGACACCCAGGTGGCACCCGAAGCCGTGTTGACCAGTGCATTGAGCAGCGGCCAATCGGCGATCGCATCGCTCCCGTCGGCCATCGCCTCTGTCTCCCGGTACGGCGAGGCGACGGAGCCCGAATCCAGGTGATCGCGGCCGATCGCCAGGGGCGCACCGATCTCCCCGGCGGCGACCATCTCGTTGAATCGAAGGCCGGCCAGGTGCCGTTCCCCCACGCCGAGCCAACAGATCCGGGCCGGCAATCCCTGGAATGCGATCTTTTCCGGTGCCAACCGCATCCACCGTTGCAGCTTCTCGTTGTCCGGGAACAACTTCTGGACAGCGACGTCGGTGGTCCGGATGTCGGCCGGGTCCCCCGACAGTGCCGCCCAACGGAACGGACCCTTACCCTGCGCGAACAGTGGGCGGATGTACGCAGGAACGAAACCGGGAAAATCGAAGGCCCGCTCGTAACCGGCGAGGCGCGCTTCGCCGCGGATCGAATTTCCGTAGTCGAAGACTTCTGCGCCGGCGTCCTGGAAACCCACCATCGCCTCGACATGCGTGGCCATCGAGGCGCGGGCCCGGTCGGTGAACTCGTCCGGCTTCGCGGCGGCGTAATCGTGCCAGTCCTCCAGAGCGACGCCGGACGGCAGGTACCACAGCGGGTCGTGCGCACTGGTCTGATCGGTGACGATGTCGATGTCGATGCCACGCCGCAACAACTCCGGAAGGACGTCGGCGGCGTTGCCGACCACCGCGACGCTCAGCGCCTGCTTCGCCGCCTTCGCTGCCAGCGCCAGTTCGGTGCCGTCCTCCAGTGAATCGGCCACCACGTCGAGATAGCGGGTTTGCACCCTCCGCTTCGCCCTGGCCGGGTCCACCTCGATGCACAGGGCGACCCCGCCGTTGAGAGTGACGGCGAGCGGCTGTGCGCCACCCATCCCGCCCAGACCGGCGGTCAACGTCAGGGTTCCGGCCAGAGAGCCGCCGAACCTCTTGTCGGCCACCGCCGCGAACGTCTCGTAGGTGCCCTGGACGATCCCCTGCGAGCCGATGTAGATCCACGAACCGGCGGTCATCTGGCCGTACATGGTCAAGCCCATCGCTTCCAGCCGACGGAATTCGGGCCAGGTGGCCCAGTCTCCGACCAGGTTGGAATTGGCGATCAGTACCCGCGGCGCCCACTCGTGGGTCCGCAGGATGCCGACCGGGCGACCGGATTGCACCAGCAGCGTCTCGTCCCGTTCCAGATCGATCAGGCTGCGGCTGATGGCGTCGAAGCTGGCCCAGTCCCGCGCCGCCTTGCCGGTACCTCCGTAGACGACGAGGTTGTCCGGATCTTCGGCCACCTCTGGATCGAGGTTGTTCTGCAGCATGCGCAGCGGGGCTTCGGTGGACCAGGACTTGGCCGTCAGCGTGGTGCCGCGGTTGGCGCGGACGGGACGGGCACCCGGAAGGCGGGTCATCGGAACTCCTCTGCGAGGTCGGTACGGAGGCGATTCTGCAGGGCGGTCACGACAGTGGCGCTGACCTGGCCTGATTCCAGCAGATCGACGACCGCGTCGATCTCCGGTGCGAGATGCCGATCGGGTCCCGGACCCTCGACCACGCCGCGGATCAGGTTGCGCACCGCAACGGTCACGGGGGCCGGTTCGAGCGGACATCGGAAGTCCAGGGCCCTGGCAGCGGTGAGCAGCTCGATCGCCAGTACCCGGCGAAAGCCGTCGACGGACCGGCGCAGTTTGCGGCCCCCGTGCCAGCCAAGGGAGACGTGATCCTCCTGCATCGCCGAGGACGGAATGGAGTCGACCGAGGCTGGAACCGCCAGCCGTTTCAGCTCGGCCACGATGGCTGCCTGCGTGTACTGGGCGATCATGTGACCGGAATCGACGCCCACCTCGTAGGCCAGGAACGGCGGCAGGCCGTGGGAACGGTTCGCGTCCAGCATCCGGTCGGTGCGGCGCTCGGCGATGTTGGCGGCGTCGGCCACCGAGATGGCCAGGAAGTCGAGCACGGCTGCGATCGGTGCGCCGTGAAAATTGCCGTTCGACTCCACCCGGCCGTCCGGCAGAACCACCGGATTGTCGATCGCGGCGGCCAATTCCCGGTCGGCGATCCGACCGGCATGCGCAACCGTGTCGCGGGCCGCGCCGTGCACGGCCGGCGTACAACGCAGCGAATACGCGTCCTGGACCCGGGTGTCCCCCGGTCCGGCGTGCGACGCGACGATCGGCGAGCCGGCCAGGGCCGCTGTCATCCGGGCCGCGCTGACCGCCTGGCCGAGCTGCGGGCGTAGCGCTTGCAGGTCGGCCGCGAAGACCCGGTCGGTACCCAGCAGCGCCTCGATGGACATGGCAGCCGAGATGTCGGCAACGTCGAGCAGTTCGGAGATGTCGGCCAACGCCATGACCAGCATGCCGAGCATTCCGTCGGTGCCGTTGATCAGCGCCAAGCCCTCCTTCTCTGCCAGCACCACCGGGGTGAGCCCGGCCTGCGCGAGGGCCGCCGCAGCGGGCCCGACCTTCCCATCCGCACCGACCACCTGACCCTCACCCATCAGCGCGAGCGCGGCAGCGGCGAGCGGCGCCAGGTCACCGGAGCAGCCGAGTGATCCGTATTCCGGCACCACCGGGGTGATCGCCGCATTGAGCATTGCGGCGTAGGCCTGAGCGGTCTCCTGTCGAACTCCGGTCCGGCCGGTGCACAGGGTCGAGAGCCGCAACAGCATCATGCAGCGGACCACTTCGGTCTCCACCGGTGCGCCGCTGCCGGCGGCGTGGGAGCGGATCAGCGAGGCCTGCAGTGCGGCGCGGCGAGCTGCCGGGATGTGTTTGTTGGCCAGGGCGCCGAACCCCGTGGAGATGCCGTAATGCGGCACCGTGTCGGCGGCCAGAGCGTCGATGACGCTCCGGGTGCGGCTGATTTCGGCCAGTGCATCGGAGGACAGGACGACTCTCCGTCGACCGCGGGCGACATCGACCAGTTGCGCGGGCGTCACCGGCCCGACGCCGACCTCCACCGGGTGGAGTGCCGCATTTGCGGAGGCGGCGGGGAACGGGAGGTTGTTCACCCGTCCATTGGATGCCGCGGCACTCCCGAACGCGAGAGGGCGACCTGGAATTGTGTCCGGTATACCGGACATATGTGCCGTGACATCGATTCGACGAGCAGAACCGGTGCGGCGCCCGCGCTACGCCGAGGCCTGGCAGTGCTCCGGTTGCTGGCAAGCCGCCCGACGCCGCTGTCCGCAGGGGCGATCGCCCGCGACCTCGGCCTGGCCCGATCGACCACCTATGAGTTGTTGACCGAACTGGCCAGCGGCGGCTTCGCGGTGCACCTGCCCGCAGAGCGGCGGTGGGGATTGGGCGTCGCTGCATTCGAGATCGGCAGCGCGTATCTGCGGTCCGAGCCGCTGGAGCGACTCGGCCGTCCGATCCTTCGGCGGCTGGCGATCACCTCCGGCGCGACGGCCCATCTCGGAGTGCTGGACGGTCCGCAGACCCTCTACCTGGCCAAGGAGAAGCCTCCTGGGATCTCCGTCACTTTGGTCACCGACGTGGGCATCCGGCTGCCGGCCGCGCTCACGGCGACCGGTCTGTCGCTGCTGGCGAATCTGCCGGCTGCACAGGTCAGGGCTCTGTTCCCCACCCGGGCGGCCCTGCTGGATCGCACCGGACGTGGACCTTCCCAGCTGACGGAGTTGCGATCGGTCCTCGGACACGTTCGACGCCGCGGATGGGCGCAGGAGGACGGTCAGATCACGCCGGGCACTGCTTCGGTCGCGGCTGCCGTTCACGACCACAACGGCTCGCCCATCGTGGCCGTCGGCATCACGATCGCTCACCGTTGTTCCGATCCCCGGTCCCAGCAGGCGGCGTGCTCGTTCGACGAGCACATCGAACCCGTCCTGACGGCAGTCAGGGACCTGACCGCGGCAATCGGTGGTCGGGCGGCCGATATCGAGCCTCGGGGCGAACGAATTCCTCGTGCCCGATAGAGTCCATCCTCATGCAGGTAAGAGAACTGGCAGTGCCCGGCGCCTTCGAATTCACCCCCGTGCAGCACGGCGACGACCGAGGTCTGTTCCTCGAATGGTTCAAGATCGACCTGCTGCGCAACGCCATCGGTCATCCGTTGGAACTTGCCCAGGCGAACCTCTCGGTGTCCAAGGCCGGCACCCTGCGGGGCGTTCACTTCGCCGATGTTCCCCCAGGTCAGGCCAAGTACGTCAGCTGCCCGGCCGGCGCCGTGCTGGACTTCATCGTCGACGTGCGGGTCGGCTCGCCGACCTTCGGCGCTGTCGATGTGGTTCGACTGGACGGCGTCGACCGCCGCGCGGTCTACCTCTCCGAAGGCCTCGGACACGCATTCCTGGCCCTGGAGGACGGTTCGACACTGACCTACCTGTGTTCGACCGGTTACGCCCCCGGCCGCGAGCATGGAATCAATCCGCTGGACCCGGCCCTGAAGCTGCCGCTGCCCGCGGACATCGAATTCGTGCTGTCCGACAAAGACGCGGCCGCTCCGACCTTGGCTGCGGCGCGCGACGCGGGACTGCTACCGACCTGGACAGCCTGTAACGACTACGTCGCCACTCTGGCCTGAGAGATGCCCGCACGGATTGCGCTGATCAGGCACGGCCAGACCACGTGGAGTGCCAGTGGTCAGCACACCTCGGTCACCGACCTCGATCTCACCGAGGAAGGTGAGCAACAGGCCAGAACCGTCGCCAAGCTACTGACCGGACTGCAGTTGGCGCCCGTTACCGTGCTCAGCAGTCCGAGGATCAGAGCGCTGCGGACTGCTGCGCTCGCGGGCCTGCACGTCACCGACATCGTGGCAGATCTGGCCGAGTGGAACTACGGCGAATACGAAGGCATCACCAGCAAGCAGATCCATGTCGATCGGCCAGGCTGGTCGATCTTCATCGACGGTGCGCCAGGTGGCGAGTCGCCCGAACAGGTCACCGTCAGAGCCGATCGCGTCCTGGCCAGAGCCGCCGACGCCCTGGTCGACGGGGACGTCGCTCTCATCTGCCACGGTCACATGTCTCGCGTGCTGGCGGCCCGCTGGGTGGAGCTTCCGATCAGCGCCGGCGGTCTTCTCCTGATGGATCCGGCAGCCGTGACGGTGCTGGGCACGTATCACGACAGGCCGTGCATCGAGCATGCGAACGTGGTCCCGTTCCACCGGCCTGACGACGGAGCGCACGGTGTCTGACCCACAGCCCCCTCAGTCTGATCCACTGCCTCCTCATACTGATCCGCAGGCTCCCCAGTCTGATCCACAGCCTCCTCCGTCTGATGCACCCGTCCTCCCCACCGACCGCCGGATTCGGCCGGCCCGCCCTGATGACACGGCAGCGATCGTCGGTTTGGTGTACGAGTTGGCCGAGTACGAAAAGCTTCCGAACGAGTGTCATCTCACCGATCAGTTGTTGCGCGACGCGTTGTTCGGAACATCGCCGGCGGTCTTCGGTCATGTCGCCATAGTGGGCGGCCAGATCGTCGGATACACCCTGCACTTCTTGAACTACTCGACCTGGGAAGGCGTGCACGGGATCTATCTGGAGGATCTCTACGTGCGGCCCGAGCATCGGGGTTCCGGATTGGGGAAGGCAATGCTGGTCAACCTCGCCGAGATTGCGGTCCGGTCCGGATACGCCAGGGTGGAGTGGTCGGTGCTCGACTGGAACGCTTCGGCGATCGCGTTCTACGCATCGCTCGGCGCCGTCGGAATGTCCGGTTGGAGCGTATTCCGGCTCAGCGGCCCGGCTCTGGTCCGAACAGGGCAGGGAATCGGCTGATCCAGTCACTCGCCGGCTTGCTGAGCAGTAGACCTCCAGTGAGGACGGCGATGACGAGGAGCGTGATGCCCCACCCGGTACGGCCGCTGGGAATCGCCAGCCAGTACCCGACTGCCGCGATGATGAGCTGCACCACGATGATCGGCGTGCGGCCCCACCTTCGACCGTTGAGCAGGGCAAGACCGCAGCCGGCCAGGGCTGCCGCGACAATCAGGAAATAGGCCCCCTGCGCGAGCAATTGGCCCACCGCAGCGGACCGCCTGAAACCAGAAATCAGGATGAACGCGGTGAGGACGACCACTCCCAGCGCTTCCGCGCAGGCCAGCACCCCCGCCGCCGCCACTGGTTTCGGCGGCGCAATGCTGACGGGTCCCTGATCCTGCGGCTGCCTCACGGAGCCAGATTGCTCACGAGGCCAGATTTCTCATGGGGCCAGCTTTCTCACGGTGCCAGATTACCGGGAAAGCGCCCGCGCTCGGACCCCACTCGCCGATTGCAGCGAGCCCATGCCGGCCGCCGAGCCCGGAGCGGCTGCACCGCCACCACGTAGGCTCCGCGACGATGCGCGCGATGATGATCGTCAATCCGCACGCGACCGCGACCACGGAGCGCCGTCGTGATCTGCTGGCGCACGCCCTGGCCGCGGAGGTCCGGCTGATCACCGCTCAGACCACGGCGCGAGGACATGCCGCGGAGCTGGCGGCGAAGGCGGTGGCCCGCGGGGCTGAGCTGATCATCGCGCACGGCGGCGATGGCACCGTGAACGAGGTGGTCAACGGGATCATGTCCGCGAACGCCGGATCGGCGGCTCCGATGCTCGCCGTCCTTCCGGGCGGATCGACGAATGTGTTCGCCAGAGCGATGGGAATGGAACAGGATCCCATCCGGGCAACGGAACAGATTCTGGAGGCGCTGGTGACGCGCCAACCACCACGCACCGTCTCGCTCGGACGGGTGGACGACCGCTACTTCACCTTCAACGCAGGCCTGGGCATCGACGCCGAGGTGGTGAAGGCAGTCGAGGACCGCCGCGCGACCGGCAAGTCCATCTCGAACATCCTGCACGCACGGAAGGCGTTCACGCAGTACTTCCGCACCGACCATCGACCGCGGCTGACCATCGCCGTCGATAGTGAGCCGCCGAGGTCCGGCGTGCATTTGCTGTTCGTCTCGAACGTCGACCCCTGGACGTATTTCCAGTCCAGGGCGATTCGCACGAACCCCGGAACACGAACGGACGCAGGTCTGGGCATGTTCGCACTGACCAGCATGCGTCTGCCGAGCGTGCTGCGAGTGACGGCGCAGTTGCTGCGAGCGGGTGCGACGCTGTCGTCGCGAAACTTGATCCAGCGCGATGATGTGAATTGCATCACCGTTGCCTGTTCTGTGCCTGTGGGTCTACAGGTTGACGGTGACTATCTCGGTGTGCGAGAAGGTGCGCAGTTCACAGCCGTGCCGGCGGCGTTACGAGTTCTTGTCGGCGCGCCAGCGGCCATTGGCCGGACTGATACCAACTGAGAATTCCTATCACCCGGAAAGCTCTGGTCTGAATCGTTCTGATCAGGCATCATTGGTGGTGGCTCGCACGGCACCGTGATCGAAACGTGAGCTACGTAACCTGGATGACATGAACACTTGACATCTACGTGTCGCATGAAACGATGGCTAGCAGACGTCGGTGGCGCACTACCATCGACTGCCCGGTAATCGGAAATCTGCGGATCGCAGGAACCGAGAAGCGGGTTGATCCAAGATTGGTTGGGGCGGTCTTCTGGCCCGCTCACCCGACTTTTTTACTTTTGCTCGCAACCCTGGCGGCCTTTCGGCCGTCGCAACGAAGGAGTGGTCACAAGATGGACTGGCGCCACCGCGCAATCTGCCGCGACGAGGATCCGGAACTATTCTTCCCGGTCGGGAATTCCGGACCAGCTCTCTTGCAGATTGCCGAGGCCAAGGCCGTCTGCCAGCGCTGTCCGGTCACCAGTGAATGTCTGACCTGGGCGTTGGAGACCGGGCAGGACGCCGGCGTCTGGGGCGCCATGAGCGAAGACGAACGCCGCGCTCTGAAGCGCCGGCGCGCCAGGGCCCGCGCCCGCAGCATGTGATTCGGCGGTTGTGACGGCGGCTCGGACTCGACCTCCAGCGCTGCGCCAGGAGAATTCTCGAACCGCCCCGGAGCCACGTGCACCGGGGCGGTTCGGCGTATGGCGCCGAGTCCGAACCGCCGGGGGGTGGCGTCTACAAGCCGCCGGCGGCGTAGCGTCCGGCGATCCAGTCCGAACCGCTGGAGGCGTGATCGATTCCGCAGGTGAATCCGGAATGGCCGGCTCGCCCCCCGCGCTGCATCCTGCATGACCTTGTTGTTCGAACCGATCACCATTCGTGGCCTCACTCTCGCCAACCGCATCGTGCTGGCGCCGATGTGCCAGTACAGCTGCGACCGCCAGGATGGTGTGCCCACCGACTGGCACCTGGTGCATCTGGGTTCCCACGCCATCGGCGGGTTCGGTCTGGTGCTCACCGAGGCGACGGCGGTCAATCCCGAAGGCCGAATATCGCCGCAGGACACCGGCTTGTGGAACGACGCGCAGGCGCTCGCCTGGCAACGAATCGTCTCGTTCCTGCATGGCCAGGGCACGTCCGTCGGCGTGCAGCTCTCCCACGCCGGACGGAAGGCTTCGGTCTACCCGCCCTTCTCCGACGCGTCTGGTTCTGTTCCGCGGGAAGCGGGCGGCTGGAACACCGTAGGCCCGTCGGCCCTGCCGTTCGGTGGGTATCGGGCACCCGCCGAACTGAGTTCGGCGGGAATCTGCCACCTCGTCGAGGATTTCAAGAACGCCGCCCGTCGAGCGGTCGTCGCCGGTTTCGACGTGGTTGAAATCCATGCCGCGCACGGATACCTGCTGCATCAATTCCTCTCACCGTTGTCCAACCGGCGCACCGATGGGTACGGCGGTGATCTCGAGGGTCGATCCCGGCTGCTTCTCGAGGTGGTCACTGCCGTTCGATCAGTTCTGCCGAACGACAGCCCGTTGTTCGTCCGGTTCTCGGGCACCGACTGGACCGACGGCGGCTGGACCATCGAGGCAACCGAACGAGTGGCGAAATTGGTCGGCGAACTAGGGGTCGACCTGATCGACGTGTCCAGCGGGGGCAACGTGCCTCAGGCAGACATTCCGGTCGGCGCCGGGTACCAGGTCCCGTTGGCGCGGGCGGTGAAAATTGCGACCGGGCTTCCTGTCGGGGCGGTCGGGCTGATCACCGAGCCGGACCAGGCCGAGCAGATCTTGTCCGACGGCTCGGCCGACGTGGTACTTCTGGCCAGAGCTGCGCTGCGCGAGCCGGGATGGCCGCTGCGTGCCGCCCGCGAGCTCGGGTTGCCGGCCGACGCCGCCCCGTTTCGGCCCCAATATCGTCGCGCCGGCTGGTAACTACGCCTTCTTCCACCTTTGCGTCCGCAAACCTGACGGCGCCGATCGAAGAAGGCGCTCAGGGCAAGCAGGAGCAGACCGCTGCGCCCCCGTGCAGCTCAGATTCGCCGCACTGGCTGGGTGCGGGTGAGCCCGGTGTCAGGATCGCCCACGCAGGGTCAGGATCGTCCACGCAGGGGGATCCGGATCAGCACCTCGGTGCCGGGTCCGTCGTCGCGGCGTCGCATGCCAATTGAACCGAGCAGTTCCGCATCGACTAGGGTCCGCACGATTTGCAGCCCGAGGCCGGCGTCCTTCTCCAGCGAGAACCCCACCGGCAAACCGGCACCATCGTCCACCACCCGGATGTCCAGAGATCGAGCCGAGCGCTCCACCCCGATCAGCACCTCCGCGTCCGACCGTGGAACTCGGTACCCGTGTTCCAGCGCGTTCTGCACCACTTCGGCGAGCACCATCACCAGAGGTGTGGCGAGTTCGGCGCCGATGATGCCGAACGAGCCGACTCGCCGCACTCTCGCCTTCGTCTCGGCCGAGGCCACCTCGGCGACGATGGGTACGAGTTTGTCGACAATCTGATCGAGGTTCACGCGGTCGTCCGGGGACAGGGAGAGGGTGTCGTGCACCAGGGCGATCGACGAGACTCGGCGGACCGACTCCGACAGCGCATGCCGCACACTCTCGTCCTTCGAGCGCCTGGCCTGCAGACGCAGCAGTGCGGCCACCGTCTGCAGGTTGTTCTTGACCCGGTGATGTATCTCCCGGATAGTGGCGTCCTTGCTCAGCAAGGCACGATCTCGTCGGCGCACCTCGGTCACATCCCGGACCAGCACCAACGCCCCGGATGGCCGACCCATGGGGCGCAACGGCAGGCACCGGAACAACACGGTGGCCGCCCGCACTTCCACTTCCATGCGCAGACTGCTCCGCCCCTGCACAGCACCGGAGATTCGCCCCGCAAGTTCCGCGGCGTCGAACGGATCGGCGATCAACTTGCGGGTCAGCGTCGCCAGGTCTTCACCCAGAACCGAGCCGGTGAGATTCATCCGGTGATAGGCCGAGAGTGCATTGGGGCTGACATAGACGACGCGGCCGTCGGCGTCCAGCCGAAGCAAACCGTCTCCGGCCCGAGGTCCGGTGTGCATTTCGCCGGTATGCGCCACCGGGGGGAAAGTTCCGTCCGCGACCATCCGGAACAGGTCGTCGGCAGCGTCGACGTAGGCGGTCTCCAGCAAGCTGGCCTCCCGCCCGACGAGGCTTCCGGTATCCCGCGTGACGACCGCGACCACGTCGCTCCCCAGCCGCACCGGAATGACCTCCCGTCGGTGAGTGGGGCTCAGCGGCTTCGGAGCCGGATGCACCGGAATTCCGTTCTCGTCCAGCTCTCCGAGTTCGAAGTCCGTCACGATCTCGCCGCGCTTCCACGCTCGGACGAGCAATTCGACCTCGGCGGCCTCGGCGCGGGCGTTCACCATGTCGTCCAGGTGTGCGGTCGTTCCGGTGGTCGGTCGTACCTGGGCGACACAGACCCACCCGGCATCGTCGCCGTTACCTGACCCATGGGCGTCGAGTCCGCCGCCGGTGCCCGGTGTTGGTTCGGCGCCCTCGGACTGGACCCAGAGCAGTAGGTCGGAGAAGGAAAGGTCGCCCAGCAGTTGCCACTCCGACACCAGGCCCTGCAGATGCGCCACGGCGGCCCCGGACAGAGCGGTGTGCTCTGCCAGCAGATCCGAAAGCGTGCTCAGGAGATCTCGGCGATCAGATCGCCCTCCTGGACGACCTGGCCCTCGGAGACCGCGAGAACGGAAACCACCCCATCGACCTCGGCAATCACCGGAATCTCCATCTTCATCGACTCAAGAATCACCAGGGTGTCTCCGTCGGAGACGCTGTCGCCGACGGCAACCACGATCTTCCAGACATTGGCCACCATCTCGGCGCGGACTTCCTCGGCCATCGGCGTTCCTTCCATTCGCGGAATCGGCGCCCTGAGCCGCGCGCCGTTGTCCAACTGACGAGAAATTGTCGTACTCATGAGAAATCTTGGTACCGATGGAAAATCGTCGTACTCATTCCGGTCCGACGGTCTTGCTCGACTGTCGCCCATCCTCGCACGCCGGGACGACACCTCCGGTGCTGGCCAGGCGTCGCCCCTGGGCGGGCGCCCGGCTCATTGGCGAGCCGAAGGCCGCCGACATGGCAAAATGGGAAGGACGCTGCTCCACACGGGGTTGGCGGCGGCAGATACACACACTTTTACTGGGAGTTCAGATGAGCAAGCGCGGTCGCAAGAGGAAGTCTCGTAAGAAGAACGGCGCCAACCATGGCAACCGTCCGAACGCCTGACGTTCGAACCGCGTGCAGTATTTGGTTGTGCGCAAGGCAACTCACGTAACTACCGAGTGGACGGGCCCGGTCGATAACGCCCGGGCGCCACTCACGACATGAGGTGTGACTGTGCTCTCCCGACAGTCACTGTGCGTTCCCGGCGGGGCCTGTCTGCGAGCGCCGGCAGTTCGGTGGATCTGGCCCTAGCGTTCCCGCGTCGTGGCGACAGAAGTCACCGTCACCTGGTCGAATCCACTTGGGCCCACCGAGGACACGGTCACTGTGGATGCGATCACCGACTGGATGCGGGCGGCCAACCGCTCGCGCAATTGTTCCGGTGCGCGATCGCCTCCGCACTTGTTGTGCAGGAGCGCCTTAAGTTTCTGGTCGAGGTTGGCTTCCTCGAGGCACGGCTCGCACCCGTCGAGGTGCGCCTCCACCCTGGCCCTGTTCTCGGGGTCCATCTCGTCATCCAGGAATAGCCACACATCCCGCAGCACGCCAGCACACTCGATGTCTTCGGATCCTCCGCCTGCCATCGATCACACCTTCTTCACGTTGGTCGCGGATTCGCGCAGAAGCCCACGCTCGGTCGCGTAGTCGGTCAGCAATTCCCGCAGCTGGCGGCGACCGCGATGAAGGCGGGACATCACCGTCCCCAGCGGAGTGCCCATCATTTCGGCAATCTCTTTATAGGCGAATCCCTCGACATCAGCGAGGTAGACCGCCAACCGGAAGTCCTCGGGGAGCTCCTGCAAGGCCCCTTTGACATCGCTGTCGGGCAGCCGATCCAGTGCGTCCATCTCCGCGGAGCGAAGCCCGGTCGAGGTATGAGACTCAACGGCAGCCAACTGCCAATCGGTGATCTCCTCTGTTGGCGAGACCTGCGGCTGACGCTGCTTCTTGCGGTAGCCGTTGATGTAGGTGTTCGTAAGAATGCGATACAGCCACGCCCGGAGGTTCGTGCCCTGCGTGAACGATTTGAAGGCGCCGAACGCCTTCAGATACGTCTCCTGCACCAAGTCTTCTGCGTCGGCCGGGTTTCGGGTCATCCGCATCGCGGCCGCGTACAGCTGGTCGAGGAAGGGCATCGCCTGCTGGGTGAACCGGTCGGAGATTTCCCGCTCGCCCCGTTGGACCTGCTCGGCGTCGCCGAGATCCGCGGAGGTGGAGTACCTCACCCCGATTCCTGCTGCCGCGGTTTCCGCAGCACTCTCAGCTTCCGCCGTGAGTTCGATATCTGTCGCCACCAGCGCCCTCGTCCCTGCCGTCCCGCCCGAGTATCGGGCACGGAAGCCTTCGGCTCCCCTGGCTCGTGAGGGTACGCCGGGCAGAGCTACCTTCGGCCGTCGCGCTGTCGCCTTGTCGAAGTGGGTACGCTTCAGCACCACAGATATCGCCATCGGCCACCTACCTTTCGCGATTTCCAACACCGGCAGCGACATCGCTATTCCGCTTCAGGCGCTGGTCCGCCGGCGCTCAGCGCAGTGCAGACCTCCCCCGGCCCGGCGTGGGTTCGACCTTCTGGTTCCTGACGAAATCTTGCGACGGGGATCGGCGCCCGAGCGTGCGCAACCATCACGCGCACCCGATAATCTGCGTCGATGGCCGGAGCACCCACCCCAGCGATCGCCGCTCTGATCAGAGCAAAGATCAGTCACACGGTCCGCACCTACGATCATGACCCGCGGGTGAAGGCCTTCGGGGACGAAGTCGTCGCGGCGCTCGGCCAGGATCCGGCCAGGGTGTTCAAGACTCTGGTGGCTTCGGTCGACGGGGCACTCGTGGTCGCGGTGGTGCCCGTCGCTTCGCACCTGGACCTCAAGGCACTTGCTGCCGCGGTCGGAGGCAAGAAGGCCACGATGGCCGCGATCGCCGAAGCCGAGCGGTCCAGCGGTTATGTCGCCGGCGGTATCAGCCCGGTCGGTCAGCGCAAGGTCCTCAGAACGATCGTCGACGCGGGGGCGCAGAACTTCCTCACCATCTTCGTCAGTGCCGGGCGGCGGGGTCTGCAGGTGGAACTCACGCCGGCCGACCTGGTGACCGTGTGCAAGGCCACGGTTGCGCCGGTTGCGACGACCTGACACCTGAAATTGCTGCGACGCGCGAACCCGAGTGACGTCGCGGGTTGGACAGCTCCGGAGCGGGCAGTACGAGAACGAATATTGCACTTCCATGACCTTTATCGTGCACTTGTTCGTATGGCGGTTGAGGTGGCTGGCGGCAGGACTGGTGACCTGGCTGGTGACCTGGCTGTGGGGGAGGCGAGGGATCAGGTCGGTACCGACGACGACGGTTTCTGGTCCGGCGGTCCGCTGTCGGCGGCGCTGCTCGCTGTGGTGGGTGGGGTCGATGCGTTGGCCGCCGCTGATCTGACCGTTCCCGGCACCGGGGAAACCCTGGACGTGCTGCGCGGTGTGGAGCGGCAGATCCGACGTTTGCAGGGGGTGTCGGTGCGGCTGGTGGGCCAGGTGGAACAACGTGGTTTGGTCGCTGCCGCGGGCGCCACGTCCACCGTCGCGCTGCTGTAGCAGGTCCTGCAGGTGGGCGCCGGCGACGCCGCCGACCGGGTCCGGCTGTCCCGGGCCGTGTGCGCCACCGTCGGGCTCACCGGCGCCCCGGTGGAACGGCAACTGTCGGGATTGGCCGACGCGGTCGCCGCCGGCGCGGTCGGGCAACGCCAGGCCGCGCGCCTGGCC
>JAABUT010002526.1_pt1 | contig 17356 bp, 19 predicted proteins | sample 5559281 | NCBI WGS metagenome assembly JAABUT01 (sample SAMN10711880, study PRJNA513359) | rock metagenome | isolation source: Antarctica rocks | place: Antarctica: Victoria Land, Ricker Hills nord | collected 2016-01-04 | reverse complement strand
AGAGTCCGCGACGAATGCCTCAACATCAACAGCTTCTGGTCACTCGCCCAAGCACGAGTCGTGATCACCGACTGGAAAGACGACTACAACCACCAACGACGACACAACTCGCTCGGTTACCAGGCCCCAGCCATCTACGCTGCGGGCTGCACCCACCGATGAACGACTCTCACAACACGTGGATCAGTTCTCGGGGTCCGGCCAGTTCGGCGCCGCCCTGAGCGACATCGAGTTGCGCGATTCGGTGTGGATGGCCGTCGACGACGGCAGGCTGGGTGGGCGGCCGCTGTGGCGCGAGCTCGCACGCCGGTTGCCGAGCCCCTACGACGCGGCCCCGCTGTTCCTCTACGGCTGGGCGGCTTGGCGCTCGGGCGACGGCGCCCTGGCCGGCATCGCTGCCGATCGCGCGGTCGGCAGCGACCCCGGCTACAGCGCCGCAGACCTGCTGCTGGCCGCCTTGGCGCAAGGGGTCGATCCCGGCCGGCTGCCCAAGCTGCGACTGCCACGTTCGGCCTGAGCCGTCGATAACTCGTTCAGAGAGCGGCCGCGTGCGGGCGTACCGGTTCGGGCAGCTCGGACATTCCGGTGAGCGCGTCGTCGACGGCCGCCGCGCATGCCCGCCCCTCGGCGATCGCCCAGACGACCAGCGACGCGCCGCGAGTCGCGTCGCCGCAGGCGTACACCGCGTCCGCACACGTCTGCCAGCGATCATCGATGCGTACCGTGCCGCGCCCGGGCACCACGTCGGCACCGATCCGCTCCAGCAGTTGCGGCACGTCGGTGCCGACGAATCCGGCCGCGAGCAGGACGAGATCGGCCGGCAGTTCGGTCTGCGAGCCGGTCACCGGGTGGAACTCGCGCTCGCCGTCCACCCGCACGATCTCGACCTCCTCCACCAGCACGCCGGTGACGTGCCCGTCGTCGTTGCCCACGAACGACATCACCTCACGTGCCCATGCCTCGTGCACGCCCTCGTCGTGCGCCGGCGACGTGCCGCGGCTGCTCGGCGCGGACGGCCACAGCGGGTTGACCAGGCCGACGCGAGCCGCGGGACGTGGGTTGTGGTCGAGCACCGTGACCGAGAGCGCGGCTTGCCGGTTGGCGGTGCCGAGGCAGTCGGCCGCGGTGTCGCCGCCACCGACGATGATCACGTGCTTGCCACTCGCGTCGATCGCCGGCGTCTCGATGTCACCGGCCTGGACGCGGTTGCCCTCCGGCAGGTACTTCATGGCCTGGTGCACGCCGTCGAGCTCGCGACCCGGCATCGTCAGCTCGCGCGGCGCCAGCGCGCCGACGGCGAGGATGACCGCGTCGAACTCGGCCCGCAGCGCGGCAACCTCGTCGACGCCGATGTCGGTGCTGATCCGGAAGGTAGTGCCTTCGTCGATCATCTGCTCGATACGGCGGTCGATGAGCCCCTTAGGCATCTTGAAGTCCGGGATGCCGTAACGCAGCAGGCCGCCGACCCGGTCGTCGCGCTCGAAGACCGTCACGGCGTGCCCGGCGCGGGTCAGCTGCTGGGCCGCTGCCAGGCCGGCTGGCCCTGACCCGACCACCGCAACCGTTGTGCCGGTGCGCTCGGCGGCCGGCTGCGGCTCGACAAGCCCCTCGTCGAACGCCTTTTCGACGATCGACACCTCGATCTGCTTGATCGTCACGGGGTCGGTGTTCAGGGCCAGCACGCACGCCGCCTCGCACGGTGCGGGGCAGATCCAGCCGGTGAATTCCGGGAAGTTGTTCGTCGCGTGGAGGCGCTCGCTGGCACTGGCCCAATCCGAGCGCGCCACGAACTCGCTCCACTCGGGGATGAGGTTGCCCAGCGGGCATCCGCTGTGACAGAACGCGACCCCGCAGTCCATGCAGCGTGTCGCCTGCTCGCTGACGACCTCGTCCCTGGCACGCAGGTAGATCGGCTGCCAGTCGCGCACGCGCTCGGCCGGCGGACGTTTCGGGGTGTCGACGCGGTCGTGCTTCAGGAAGCCCTGCGGGTCGAAAGGCACGGGCGTTCCCCTCCGCTCGGGCCTGGAATGCAGGCCATGACTCGCGACCGGGGAGTCTACCTGGCGCCTGCGCTCAGCCCGCGCGGACGAACACGTGATCGCTGATAGCGCGAGCGAACAGTGCCGTCGAGTCGTCACCGAAGGACACCTCGACGCCGCCGGCGGCTGACGTCGCGCGCACGAGCAGGCCCGGTCGCAGGCCCGCGAGGTCCAGGCGGTGCAACAACTCGGCGTCGGACTGCAGCTGCTCGCTGATCCGATCGATGACGATGTTGCTCTCGGCCGCCGCCGCGGCCTGGGTCAGCGAGATCAGGGCGACTGCGGTGTCCGTCGTGGCGACAGGCAGGCCCAACTGGTCGAGGCCGGGGATGGGGTTGCCGTGCGGGCAGACGAGGGGCCCGTCGAGCAGCGCGACGATGCGCCGCTCCACCTTCTCGCTCATCACGTGCTCCCACCGGCACGCCTCGATGTGGACGTCTTCCCAGTCGAGCCCGATGACGTCGGCAAGCAGCCGCTCGGCCAACCGGTGCTTGCGCATGACCCCGACCGCCTCGTGCCGGCCCTTCTCGGTGAGCACTAGGTGCCGGTCGTCGGCCACATGCACCAGCCCGTCGCGTTCCATGCGTGCGACGGTCTGGCTGACGGTGGGCCCGCTTTGCCCGAGGCGCTCGGCGATCCGCGCGCGCAGCGCGACGACGCCCTCTTCCTCGAGCTCGTACACGGTGCGCAGGTACATCTCGGTGGTGTCGATCAGATCGCTGTGATGACTCATCCGCCACTCCGGACCTCAACTGCTGTTGTCGCTTCCCAGCAGATTGTGCCGGATCCAACGCTTTTCCGGACTTCCAGCAGCAGCTTACGTCTCCAGATAGTCGCGCAGCACCTGCGAGCGGGACGGGTGGCGCAGCTTGGCCATCGTCTCCCGCTCGATCTGGCGGATGCGCTCACGCGACAGCTTGAACGCACGGCCGATCTCATCGAGCGTCTTCGGCTGACCGCCGTCGAGCCCGTACCGCATCCGCACCACAGAGGCCTCGCGGGTATCGAGGGTGCCGAGCACGTCCTGCAACTGAGCGCGCATCAGCCCGCCCTCGACCTGGGTCTCGGCGGCCGAGGTGGCGCGCTCGTCGGCGATGAAGTCACCGAGCGAGGCGTCGTCGTCGGCACCGACGGTCTGGTCCAGGCTCACCAGATCGCGCGACAGGTCGATCAGCTCGCGGACGCGATCCTCGGTGATGTCCAGTTCGTGAGCCAGCTCGGCGTGGTGTGCCTCGCGGCCGAGTTCCTGGTTCATCTCACGCCGGATGCGCTGCAGCTTGTTGACCTGCTCGACGAGGTGGACGGGCAGCCGGATTGTGCGCGACTGGTCGGCCATCGCGCGGCTGATGGCCTGCCGAATCCACCACGTGGCGTACGTCGAGAACTTGAAGCCCTTGGTGTAGTCGAACTTCTCGACCGCGCGGATGAGGCCGAGGTTGCCCTCTTGGATCAGATCGAGGAACGGCATGCCGTGGCCGGTGTAGCGCTTGGCCAAGGACACTACGAGGCGCAGGTTGGCCCGCAGGAGGTGATCCTTGGCGCGCTCGCCGTCGATCATCACCGCTCGCATTTCGCGCTTGCGGGCGGCGCTGAACTTGTTCGCCTCGCTGAGCAGGTGCCCGGCGTAGAGGCCGGCCTCGATGCGCTTGGCAAGCTCGACCTCGTCGGCGGCGGTCAGCAGCGCGACCTTGCCGATCTCGTTCAGGTAGACGCGCACCAGATCAGCCGACGCGGCCGCCTCGTCGAGGTCGCGGGTGGCAATGCGGATCGGCGTCGTCGTCTCGCCGGTACCAGACTCACCCGCCTGCGACGGGTCCGCGGCAGTGTCGAGCGTGGTAGCCGGCTTGGTGCGGGAGGTCGCCTTGCGGGCAGCCTTGGCGCGAGTGGGTGGCGCCGCGGGTGCCGGGCTGCCGGTCTCGGCGTCGAACTGCTCGGTCTCGGGGGCAGGACCCTTGCCACCGGCAGCTTGGGTAACAGGGCGCGCGCTGCGGTGCCCGCGGGCAGTGACCCGCGCCTTCGCAGACGCACGCGACGCAGTCCCACCGGCGCCGCGCGCGGCGGGACGGGAGGTTGCGTTGCGAGACGTTGTCACGATGTACCAGGCCACCTTGGAACTAGGGCTATGCGTCAACTAGGGCTGTGCGGTGCGGACGATCCGGTTTCCCTGCACTGTTCGTGTCCACGGGTAGGTTTCGGATTCATTCAGTGAACGTGCTGGGGGGTCAAAGATGTTCCCGGTTTTCGGGTGCCGGCGCCTGTAGCTCAGGGCGGGCTCAGGTATCGGTCGACGAGCATTTCGGGCGTGAGGGTGCCACGATGGGCTAATGCGCCGCGCCCACCCTCCGGAGGCGGCGCTGATCACCACCGCGAACGAGAGTGGCGACGGCGAGTTCGACCGCCGGCGCAAGAAGTACGCGATCATGATGTTCCTGCGCGCCCTGTGTGTCATCGGCGCTGCTACGACCTATAACGTGTCGCTCGCGCTGGCTCTCACCTTCGTCGTGGGCGGGATCGTGTTGCCGTGGTGTGCGGTGATCATCGCGAACGACGGCCCGGCCAAGAAGCGCGCCAAGAAACCCGACCACCGCCACGACCTGCGCGCCGAGCGGGCCCTTACCGCGGGTGACGACGGACGCACGGTCGACGGCTGAGGCAGAATCTGCAGACGTGTCAGATACCCAGGTCCGTGAATCGCCCACGACGTCGGAAACCGACACCGGCCCGGACATGTTTCACTACGTCCGGAAGAACAAGATCGCCGAAAGCGCCGTCATGGGCAATCTCGTCGAGGCACTGTGCGGCGAGGTTTTCCCGGTGACCAAGACGCCCAAGCCCGGCTCGCCGGTGTGCCCGGCGTGCAAGGAGATCTACGACAGCTTGCGTTCCTGACGCGAAATCTCCGTGGCGCGCCCGTTGGGATGGAACACCTGCCAGTTGCGCGGGGCCAGCACCCGGGGTGCCTTGATCTTGGCGGGCTTTCGCTGCTCGATGGCGGCGTTGAATTCCGCCCCCAGCAGCACCCCCAGCGCCAGCGCGAAGAAGAACAGCAACGCGGCAATGGGGGCCGCCAGCGTCCCGTACGCGTGGTTGTGGTCGAGGATGAAGTTGATGTAGGCCCGCAGCCCCGCGGAACCGGCCAGGAATACCAGCACCGCCAGCAGGGCGCCGGGCAACCCGCGGTGCCATGGCAGTCGACGCGGCGGAGCGAGCTTGTAGAACGTGGTCAACCCGGCCAGCAGCAGAAGCACGAGCGTCGGGTAGTAACCGGCGCTGATCAGCGTGCTCACGGTCGGACGCACGCTGTCTGGAATCGATCTTCGCAACAGGTCCGGGCCGAGCACCAGCATCGGCAGCAAGAACACGCCCAACACGACCGTGGCCAGGAACAGCCACAGAGCGAGCAGCCGGCTCTTCACCGGTCCCCGCAGGTCGCGCATGTCGTAGGCGATGGCGATCGTGTTGACGAACGTCGCGGTCGCCGACGAGCCTGCCCACAGCGCCAGCACGAAGGCGATGCTGATGATGTCCGCGTGCTCGCCGAAGAGCACCTCGCGCAGCGTGGGGCGGATGACCTGCGCGACGACCTGGTCGCTGAACGCCCGGCTCAGCGTGTTCTCGATCGACAGTTCCGTACGCCGCACGGTGCCGGGGCCGAACCAGCGCGACACGTAACCGAGCGTCGCGATCAGTGACAGGAACAGCGACGGCAGGCTCAGCAGCTGCCAGAACGCCGCTTCTGCCGACAACCCCAGGATGCGGTCCTCCCACGCCTTGACCAGCGCGCGTTTCAGCAGGATCGGCACGAGCGGCACGGCGCGCAGGAGGCGTCGCAGCAGGGGCACGCTCACCAGTCTGCCTACAAGTTGATCGAACGGGGGTTCTGACTGCGCGGGCGTGCGTGTCGGGCACGAACCGACCGGCGTGCCGTGCGCCCGCCGTCGCGGGCCGCGACTACGTTCGCAAGGGTCGATGCCGGCAGGCCACGAGCCCCGGCATCGCGTCGTGTCCGGGTCACCAGTGCCAGCGGTGCCGGACGTGCAGGACGTGCGGTCGAGACATCCGGAGGGCAGGAGCACAGTGGCGGCGCCACGCGTCAACGAGAACACGGCGTTGCCAAGACTGCGGGGCTGGCAGCGAGCCGCTCTCGACGCCTATCGCGAGCAGCACCGGCGGGACTTCATGCTCACCGCCACGCCGGGTTCCGGGAAGACCACGTTCGCCCTGAGGCTTGCCGGGCTGCTCGTCGCCGAGCGGGTCATCGACCGCGTTGTGGTGGTGTGCCCCACCGACCACCTGCGCACCCAGTGGGCGGAAGCGGCCGACGCCGCCGGATTACCGCTGGACGCCGCGCTGAGCAACGCGGTCGGCCCGGTGCGTCCGGATCTGCGCGGCTACGTCACGACCTACGCGCAGGTGGCCGCTAAGCCGGCGCTGCACGCTGCTCGCACGGCAGCCAAGCGTTCGCTGGTGATCCTCGACGAGGTGCACCACGCGGGTGACGGGTTGTCGTGGGGCGACGCCGTGGCTACCGCCTTCGAGATGGCCGCGCGGCGGCTGTGCATGACGGGCACGCCGTTTCGCACACGTGCGGACGAGCGCATACCGTTCGTCCGCTACGAGGCCGACGTGGAGGGCGGCTGGCGCAGTGCTGCCGACTTCAGCTACGGCTACGGCGCCGCCCTACGCGACGGCGTTGTACGCCCGGTCGTGTTCGCCGCGTACACCGGCACGTCACGATGGCGCAACAGCGCCGGCGAGGTGATCGCCGCATCGCTGTCCGAACCGAGTACGAAGCGCACCGAGGCCACCGCGTGGCGCACAGCGCTCGATCCGCGCGGGCAGTGGGTTCCCCACGTCATCGCCGCCATGGACGAGCGCATCACCCACCTGCGGGCCTCCGGCATGCCCGACGCCGCCGGTCTCGTGCTGGCCAGCGACCAGGGCGACGCCCGCGCGTATGCAGGCGTCGTCGAGCAGGTTACCGGCGAAGCCCCGGTGGTCATCGTGTCCGACGACCCCAAGGCCAGCGACAAGATCGCCGCGTTCACCCACGGCAGGCAACGCATCGCGGTGTGCGTGCGCATGGTGTCCGAGGGCGTCGACATCCCACGCGCGGCCTGCCTGGCCTGGATGACCTCCTACCGCACGCCGCTGTTCTTCGCGCAAGGCGTCGGGCGCGTCGTCCGCTCCCGCGCGCCAGGGGAGAGCGCGACCGTTTTCCTGCCTGCCGTGCGCCCGCTGATGACGCTGGCCGCCGAACTGGAGGACGAGCGCAACCACGTCATCCCAGCGCCGTGCGAACAGTCCGACGAGCTGCTCGACGTCGAGCCGATCGAGCCGGAACCCGGCGAGCGGGACCTCGCCGAACTGGTCGACGCCGATGCGTCGTTCGCGCATGTCCTGCACGGGGGCCGCGCGGTGGTGGCCGACCCGCTCAGTGTGGAGGACGAGGACTACCTGGGCCTTCCCGGGATGCTCTCGCCCGAGCAGATGGCCGTCGTGCTCGCGCGCCGCGACTCGGACGCGCGTCGACGCGCCGCCGACTCCCAGCCCGCACGGCCGGCGCCGTCCGGCGAGATCGCCGCCTGGCGCGCCGGCGCGCAGCTGCGTCGGGAGGTGAACCGCCTCGTCGCGGTTCTTGCCGCGCGCACAGGCACCCCTCATGGCCAATTGCATGCCGAGCTGCGGCGCGTGGTGCCCGGCCCGGCGTCCGCGGCTGCCGGTGCCGACGTGCTGGAGCTTCGCCGAGATCATCTGATGAGCCGCCTGGGCGGCTGACGTTCGCGGTGGGCGAAATCACCGGCCTCGGTAGCGGGAATCATCGCGGGGGTACCAATCGTTGGACTTTGTGATGGCGATCGGCCGTCGAGGTGTTGCAAGAAGGTTTCGTTCCCGGGTGTCGTCGTCGCCTCGCGCGTAGAGATGGTTACCTGGATGCAAGACTGTGAACGACGGGTAGCGATTGTGTTGCTCGCCAGCGAAGAGAGGTGTTGACGTGACCACAGCACTCGCCGCGAGTCCGCTCACCGCCGCCGACCGGTGCGACCGGTGCGGCGCGCAGGCCTATGTCCGCGCCACCATGGAGTCCGGGTTCGACTTGCTGCTCTGCGCCCACCACTTCCACGAGAACGAGTCGCGGCTTCGCGAGATTGCGGTAGCCATCCAAGACGAGTCGCAGCGCCTGGCAGCGGTGCCGGCCGTCGCGGCCGCCGAGGAGCGCTGAGCGCTCCCGCCTGATCTACCCGAACGGCCCGCCCACGCGGGCGGGGGCCGTTTCGTGTTCCGCACCGCGAACTGTGCCCGCGCGGCGTCCACTCAGTCGAGGTAGTCGCGCTCTAGGAACGAAGTGTGCGCTGTGCCCATTTCCCGCAGGTCCGAGAGTTCCGGATGCGTCGGGAGAGCGCTGTAGTGCGAAATATCGTCGACTGAGGGAGTCGCCGGAAATGACCACCGCAACCACCGAGCACGGATTCACCGTCAACCCGCAGACGTGGCCGGACCGCGTCTGCGTCGTGATGTAGCTGTGCGGCTTCGTGTCGGCGCCCTACGTGCGCGAAGATCTCGCCGAGGCCTGCGGTGATCGGCACCTGGCGAACCCGAACCGGTCGCGGCCGGCGCCGGTGGTCTGCGCGCCGTGGTGCTGCCACGGCGACGGGCACCCGACGAGCTATACCAAGGCGTCGACGTGACCGTTGCATACTGCGGGTGCCGCCACATCGACGTTGGAGCTGGAAGGACGCTGGATCATGCCCACGAGGCTTCTGGATTTTCACGAGGTCGACGCCCTCGCTCGACAGGCGGTCGATCTGCTGGCGCCAGAGGCCCATCTGACGATCACCGAAACCCCCCGCAGTAACGCCTATGTCTATCCGCAGGCCACTGGTGGCGATCATGGACTGTGGCGGGTGAGTGTGACGATCGCGCCCGGCAACTCCGCAACGGTCGGTGTCGATCCGACATCGTCGCCGGCGGCCGCGCTCGGGGACCTCATCGTCGAACTCGGCGCCGCGTGTCATCACCGGTTCCGCGGCCGGCCCTTTCCCGAGTGCCCGGGCCACAATCACGCCGCGCAGGTCGAGGTGGACGGCGGCGTCGTGCTGCTGCGCTGCCCTGCCGATCCCGCGGCTTTCACCGAACTCATCCCACAGTCGCCAGGGCGCTGAAAAGCCCGGCCCGCGGCGGGGTGCCCGCAGCCCGATCTTGTTCAACTCGCGACGGTGTCAGTCACTGCCCGGCCCGATCGCCACGAGGGTGCCCGCGCCGGTGCCGAGGTAGAGCGTGCCATCGGCGCCCAGCGCGGGGTAGGAGTTGACGCCCGCCCCGACATCGAGGTGGAACAGTTGGTGCCCGGCCGCGGTGTAGCCGTAGACGTGGCCCTGCGTGGTGGCCCAGTAGAAGTCGCCCTTCGCGTCCGCGACGATCGAGGTCCAGACCTTCTCGCTACCAGCCTTCAACGGCGCGATCGTTTGCTTGACCGTTCCTGTTGTCGTATCGAGTACCCGTACCCGGCCCATGTTGTCGCCGAAGTAGGCGAGGCCATCGCGGCCGACGGTGGACGAGGAGTAGGTGTAGTCACCGATGTCGACCGACCACGCCGGATTGCCGTCCGGACGGACGCCGTATTCCTTGTCATGGTTCGTGCCGAGCACGACGTCACCGTTGGGCGCGACGGCGTTGGAGACTTCGATCATCTTCCGAGTGTGAAACCGCCACAACACCTGCCCGCGCGAGCCGAGGTCGCGGACGGCGACGAGGTCGTGGTCCGATGCGGTGTAGATGCTGCCGTCCCGTCCCACCGTCGGGCTCGCGTAATCGGTGCCTCCCACAGAGACGGCCCACACTCTGCGGTGACCGGTCGCGGTGACCTCGAGAGCAGTCAGGTGCCCGGCAAGGTCGGCGACGTAGACCCGGTGATGCCCGGCAACTGCAGGTGAGAGCACCTGCCCGGCGAACGACTCGCTCCACAGCAAGCGACCGTGCGCGCTCAACGCAAACAACGTGTCATGTGGACCGGGCCACAAGATCCCGCCTCCGGCGATCACGGCGGGACTCGTGGACAGGTCACTGCCGAAACTACCGTGCCCATCGTAGATCCACACGTCCGCACCGGTGCGAGGGTCCAGATCGTGCAGCACGCCGGCGTTCGTGGCCGCCAGGATGGTGCCGTCCGTCCCGAGGACGGGTCCCGGTGTCGCGTCCGCGCCCAGCGCGCGACGCCATCGCACGTGCGCGGTCTGCGGGCCCGTCGCCGTGGTGGCCGAGGAGTGACGCGCGTCGAACCCGGCTTCGGGCCAGCCGCTCGCCGCCGCCGGGAGTGCGCCCACCCCGGACAACCCCGGTCCGAGCGAGTATCGGGTCGTCGACGGGCCCGGTGCGGCGCTGCTGCAGGCCCCACCGACCGCGCCGACGCCGACGATGGCGAGGACCCCGAGCCGGATGCGCCGCGTCACGTTGCAAAGGCTAAGCCCGCGGATCGGGCCGTGACCCTTAACGGTCCGGTACAACCGGGACGGGCGTCGCTGCCATGCGCGTACCCGCGCAGGTGCGGCTTCCGCGGCAGATGGTAGTCACGTTCGCCGGCTGGGACGCGATGACCAGCGTCCCGGCTCAACGAGTCGGCGGCGAGGTGCTCGGCCTGGCCACGCTACGGGACTTGCAGGGCCCTACGGGATCAGAACTCAGTCGAGGTAGTCCCGCAGGACCTGTGAGCGGGACGGGTGGCGCAGCTTGGACATCGTCTTCGATTCGATCTGGCGGATGCGCTCGCGCGTCACGCCGTAGACCTGGCCGATCTCGTCCAGGGTGCGCGGCTGCCCGTCGGTGAGCCCGAAGCGCAGCTTGACCACGCCGGCCTCGCGCTCGGACAGCGTCTGCAGCACCGACTGAAGCTGATCCTGCAACAGCGTGAACGACACGGCGTCGACGGCGACGACGGCCTCGGAGTCCTCGATGAAGTCACCGAGCTGGCTGTCGCCCTCGTCGCCGATGGTCTGGTCGAGCGAGATCGGCTCGCGCGCGTACTGCTGGATCTCGAGCACCTTGTCGGGCGTGATGTCCATTTCCTTCGCGAGCTCTTCGGGGGTCGGCTCGCGGCCGAGGTCTTGCAGCAGCTCACGCTGAATGCGACCCAACTTGTTGATGACCTCGACCATGTGCACCGGGATGCGGATGGTGCGCGCCTGGTCGGCCATGGCCCGGGTGATGGCCTGGCGGATCCACCACGTGGCGTAGGTCGAGAACTTGTAGCCCTTGGTGTAGTCGAACTTCTCGACGGCACGGATCAAACCGAGGTTGCCCTCTTGGATAAGGTCGAGGAAGGCCATGCCACGGCCGGTGTAGCGCTTGGCCAGCGAGACGACCAGGCGCAGGTTGGCCTCGAGCAGGTGGTTTTTCGCGCGCTCGCCGTCGCGCACGATCCACCTCAGGTCGCGGCGCACCTGCAGCACGAGCTTCTCGTTCGTCTCCTCGGCCTGCCGGACGCGTTCGGCGGCGTACAGGCCGGCCTCGATGCGCTTGGCGAGGTCGACCTCCTCCTCGGCGTTGAGCAGGGCCACCTTGCCGATCTGCTTGAGGTACGCGCGCACGGAGTCGGCCGACGCCGTCATCTCGGCATCCTTGCGCGCCTGGCGCAGGGCTTCGGACTCCTCCTCCTCGTCCCAGGTGAACTCGCTTTCCCCTTCGACCGGCGCGTCGGTGGCCGTCCCTGCGACGGCGGTGTCGTCGGCCGCAGCGCCCTCGGCGGCGGCCTTCGCGGGCGCCGTCTTCGCCGCCGACTTGGCTGCGGTTGCCTTCTTGGCGGCCGCCTTGGCGGGCGGCTTGGCGCTCGGCTTGGTCGCGACCTTCGCCGGTGTCTTGGTGGGCGTCTTGGTCGCGGTCCTGGCAGCCGGGGGGACAGTGGCAGTCGCGGTGCGCCTGGTCGCGCTCGCCGCTGCTACCGATTGGGCGGGGCGGGCCGTGTCGTCGTCTACCGAAGAGGTGCGGACGGAGGGCCGCTTGCTGGAAGCCAAGAAAAGACCTTTCACCACGAGAGCGCGCGGAGCACGTCCGAGCGCCCGGAGTCGGCACCGCGAATGCGCGGGCTGGGGCGTCTTGGGGTCTCAGGCCGTCTGTTGGTTGGCTCAGCTGTCGAGTCCAGATCGTGCGCAGTTCCCTGAGCGCTCATTGTACTGCGGCCGGGGCATGTTGCGACTCAACCCGTGACGGTGACCCGTCGGGTCGGCTCGGCGGCGGCGACTGCCGCCCCCACGATGCCCGCTTCGTTGAGCAACTGAGCCGGGACGACCTTCGTCTTGAGCTCGAGCAGCGGCACCCATTTCTCGGAGTTCTTGCTCACGCCACCGCCGACGACGAACAGGTCGGGGGTGAACAGGCGCTCGACGTGCTGCATGTAGTGGTTCACGCGCTGAGCCCACTTCTTGTACGACATCCCGTGCTCGTCGCGCACCGATGCGGCGGCGCGCCGTTCGGCATCGTGGCCGTCGAGCTCCAGGTGGCCGAGCTCGGTGTTGGGCACGAGCACGCCGTTCATCAGCAGCGCGCTGCCGATGCCGGTGCCGAACGTCAGCATGATCACCAGACCGTCGACGTCTTTCGCCGCGCCGAAGCGGTCCTCGGCGAGACCGGCGGCGTCTGCGTCGTTGAGCACGGTGACCTCGCCGTCGCCCCCCAGCGCTTCGGTGAAGACCTTGTCGGCATCCGTCCCGATCCAGCTCGGGTCGACGTTCGCGGCCGAGAGGGCGACGCCGTTCTTGATCACAGCGGGGAACGTGGCCCCGACGTCGCCCGTCCAGCCGGCGTCCGACACGAGCTGGGCGACGACCTCCGCGACGGAGTGGGGCGTCGCCGGGTGTGGCGTGGGGATGCGCTGCCGTTCGGTGACGAGTTGACCGGTGCTCGTGTCCACGACCGCGCCTTTGATGCCGGTCCCGCCGATGTCGACGCCGAAGGCCTGGCCGGGCTGGTTCGCCGACGCCATCACCGCTCCTTGCTCGCTGCTGCTGATCGCCGTTGTTGTGCACGGACACTATCCCGCCAGGTCGGTGGCCGTGATCGGATGGACGCGTGAGTGAACCTGGCGAACCGAGCCCAACGGACCTCGAGGCGATGTGCGTCGACCTCGCGAGCGGCGCAGCCGAGATCGTGCGCTCGGCGCGCCGCGACGGCATGGCCGTGGCCGCGAAGAGCACCCCCACCGACCTGGTGACCGAGATCGACCGCGCCAGCGAGCGCTGGCTGCTGGCGGAGATCACCGGCCGGCGCCCCGATGACGCGGTACTCGGCGAAGAAGGCGGTGACAGGGACGGGTCGAGCGGCGTGCGCTGGCTGCTCGACCCGATCGACGGGACGGTCAACTTCGTGCTCGGCATGCCGTATTACGCGGTATCGGTCGCGGTCGAGGTCGACGGGTTCGACACTGCCGCGGCGGTCGTCAACCCCGTCTCGGGTGAGGTGTTCCATGCCCGGCGCGGCGGGGGCGCCTACCTGGGCGACGAGCAATTGCACGGCCCGCGCACCGTCGCGCTCGACCAAGCGGTGATCGCCACCGGCTTCTCCTACGACGCAACGATGCGTGCGCGGCAAATGGCCGTAGCCGCGCAGCTCGTGGCGCGCGTCGGCGATCTGCGCCGTTTCGGTGCGGCGGCGCTCGATCTGTGCTTCCTCGCCGCCGGGCGCTACGACGGGTACTACGAGGCGGGCTTGCAGCCCTGGGATCACGCCGGAGGTGGCCTGATCGCGGCCGAGGCCGGCTGTGCAACGAGCGGGCTGCACGGCAAGGCGCCGTCCGGGCAGCTGTACGCCGCCTGCGGTGCGGCGCTGGCTCCGCAGTTCTTCGCCCTGCTCGAATCGCTCGGTGCCGGCGAGGCCGGCAGCTGATCAGCAGGTCGCGGAGGCCACCGGCACCGGGCTGGGCGTCCCGGCGACGGTCTTGTCCCGCAGCAACGCAGCCTGGACGGCCTTCGCCGTGGCCACGCTCTTGTACTTGGTGCCCAACGACACCGAGATGGTCGTCGACTTCGTCTGGGTGGGCACCATCGTTGCGCCGGGGAAGTAGTAGCGCAGCAGTAACGCGCCCTTCCGTGCGGCGGGCGCGTACCTGATCTCGGCGCTCGACTTGATCTTGTTGACCTGCTTCTTGGTGACGTTCGAGGCAGGGCTCGGCACTTTGAAGCCGTCGTCGATCAGCGCTGAGCGGGCCTTCGCCGCGATGCCTGAGCGCGTGGTGGCGTTGAAGACGGCAACGGTGATCGCGTCCGGGCCGGGCAGCCGGGCGGCGGGTGTGGGGGTGGGGCAGGGCTTCGCCTGGTCGCCCGAGGCGTCGCTGCGATTGAGCACCCGCCACCAGACGAGCGCGGTCAACAACAGCAGGGCCAGCAGTGCGATCAGCGCGGGCAGGGGCCGGCGCTTCACGGTGCTCGCCATGCGTGCCGCCTCCTGTCGAACGTGCGGTGCCAAATCGTAGCCGCGACACGCCGGGAATGAGCGCGCGAACCCCGCCGTTAGGACGAAGCATCGGCGCGGTAGGTTTCCGCGGCAGCCCGAACGAACGGTACGCAGATCCGTTCCGTCGTGCGGGCACAAAACGCGGGCGCCGGACGTTGCACGCCGAACGAGCGGTGTCAGCGGACCAACCGCACCGAACGGCTATCAGACAGACAGCACGAACGTGGAGACCCCACAGAGGAGTTGACGCCCGCATGGCGACTGACTACGACGCCCCCCGTCGCGGAGACGTCGACGAGTTGAACGAGGATTCGATCGAGGAACTGAAGGCACGTCGCGCCGAGGCGCAATCCGGTTCCATCGACGTGGACGAGACCGAACTGGCCGAATCGCTCGAGCTACCGGGCGCGGACCTGTCGTCCATGTCCGGCGAGGAGCTCACCGTCCGGGTGCTGCCCAAGCAGAGCGACGAATTCACCTGCTCGTCGTGTTTCCTGGTGCATCACCGCAGCCGGCTGGCCCGGCAGAAGCACGGCCAGCCCATCTGCCGCGACTGCGCGTAAGTCCTGGGCGCTCAGTCCTAGAGCCCGGATCGTGCGCTGGCGCCGCCGTCGACGATCAGTGTCTGGCCGGTGATCCACGCGGAGTCGGCGGAGGCGAGAAACGCCGCCGCCGCGCCGATGTCCTGCGGCAACCCCAGCCGCCCCAGCGGGTAGGCGGCGGCCCCAGCCTCGTCTTGCTCGTAGAGCGCGGCCGCGAACCTGGTCTTCACCACCGCGGGCGCGATGGCGTTCACCCGCACGTTGGGCGCTAGCTCGGCCGCCAGCTGCACGGTCAAGTTGATCAGAGCCGCCTTGCTCACCCCGTAGTAGGCGATGCCCGGCGACGGTGCGATACCGGCCACCGAAGCCATGTTGACGATCGCGCCGGTCCGCTGCGCCCCTAGGCCCGCGCCGAGCGCTTCGCGCGTCCATGCCAGGGCGGCGAGAACGTTGACGTCCATGATCTTGCGAGCAGCGTCGTCGGCCAGCTCGCTCAGCTTCCCGTAGGCGGGGTTGATGCCGGCGTTGTTGACCAGCACGTCCAGGCCGCCGAACTCGCGCACGGCCGTCGCCACCGCGTCCTGCTGGTGTGCTCGGTCGTCGGCGCGTCCGGCGACCGACAGCACGTCCATGCCGCCGTCGAGCTCGGCCATTGCCTGCTCAAGCCCTTCAGGCTTGCGGGCGGTGATGACCACCTTCGCGCCTTCCTCGAGCAGCCGCCTCGCCACCGCGAGCCCGATGCCGCGGCTCGCGCCGGTGACCAGTGCTACCTGTCCGGCGAAGCGCCGGCCGTGCTCGGTGGGGATGTCGGCGCTCGTCATGTGCCGAAACTAACGTGCCCCCACTTCACGGGCACGACGCACCGCGTCGACGACGCGTTGGGGGTGGCGCGAGCTCACGATCCAGTACGGCGTCGGGTCGTCTGCGTCATCGAGCCAGATCTGCACGCCGGGGCCGATCCACGGCCGGATCGAGACGTACGCCGCCGGGTCACCCTCGCGGCCGACCACCAGGCGCAGGGTGCGCTCGTCGAGAGCGATCGCGCCGCTGGCGTAGCGCAGCGGCAGGTGGGCCCCGCGCACCCGCAGCTCACCGCCGGAGATCTCCAGACGCGCGCGTCCGAGCCACCACACGATGAACAGCGAGAGCGGGATCAGAACACCGAAGGGGATCCACACCGTCTGGCGCAACCCCGCGACGCGGAACTCGGCGGCAAGCAGGCCCGCGACCCCGGCCGCAACGACGTACCACCACCACGGCGTACGCAGCGCCTCGCGGTAGTCATCGTCGCTCGCGCCCGTCCCGCTCGCGGGGCTGTCGCTGCCGAGCGTCATATCGTCGAGGGTAGCCTCAGCCCCCGTGACGACCGCTGCGAACGCTGCTGATGCACCGGCCGTGCAAGTGCTCGTGCAGCGGGCCGATCCGGCCCTGCCGTTGCCCGCCTACGCCTTGCCCGGCGACGCCGGCGCCGACATCGTCGCCGCGCAGGACGTGACCCTCGCACCCGGCGAACGGGCGGTGCTGCCCACCGGCCTGGCGATTGCCCTGCCCGAGGGCTACGCGGCCTTCGTGCACCCGCGCTCCGGGCTCGCGGCCCGCGCCGGTCTGGGCCTGGTCAACGCGCCCGGCACGATCGACTCCGGGTATCGGGGCGAGGTCAAGGTCATCGTCATCAATCACGACTCCGCGCGGCCGCTGCGACTGGCTCGCGGTGAGCGTGTCGCGCAGCTTGTCGTGCAGCGCGTCGAGCGCGCCGAATTCGTGGAGGTCGCGCAGCTGCCCGCGTCGGCGCGCGGGTCGGGCGGGCACGGGTCCACGGGCGGTGCGAGCGCACTGGACGACACGTCAACACCCACCACAGGAGGTCTTCGGTAGTGCCGGGACGACGCAGGCAGAAACGCACCGATCGCTCCAAGCTGGACGCGACGCCGCCCTGGCAGACCCGCATCCGCACCGAGCCGGAGGTCACCAGCGGCCCGTACGACGAGCGGGATGCCCCGGACGACGACGTCCAGCGCGTCGATCTCGGGGCGCTGCAGCTACCGGTGATCGACGGTCTCGACGTCCGGCTCGATCTCGACGAAGCGCAGAACGTGATCTCGGCGACGCTGGCCGGCGACGACGGCACGATGCAGCTCGGCGTGTTCGCCGCACCGCGTAACGAAGGCATTTGGGACGAGGTGCGTGCCGAGATCGCCGAATCGCTCGCCGGCCCGCGCCGCACCTCTGCCACCGAGCACGAGGGCCCGTTCGGCACCGAGCTGCACGGCAGCGTCCCGGCCGAGGGCGCCAAGGGCACGGTGCCGGTGCGCTTCATCGGCGTCGACGGGCCGC
>JAABUT010002524.1_pt1 | contig 17377 bp, 16 predicted proteins | sample 5559281 | NCBI WGS metagenome assembly JAABUT01 (sample SAMN10711880, study PRJNA513359) | rock metagenome | isolation source: Antarctica rocks | place: Antarctica: Victoria Land, Ricker Hills nord | collected 2016-01-04 | reverse complement strand
CGAACAGGCCCGCATTGCTCACCCGGGTGCGTGGGCATACGGTCCTGCTGTGCGTCAGGTCACAGACCCGGAGCACAGCGCGATGGTCGTGGACAGCGGTGGCTGCTCCGGTCGCGCGGGGCCCGGAACTTGATACCAGGTGCTCTTGGATGACTTGGCGATCGCAGTCGGTGCGGCGGTGGTAGCAATCTGCGTGGTGCTGTTGGGCATGCGCAACTGGTGACCCGGCCGCACCGGAACCCGTCGCTACCGCCGCTCGAAGGCCCCGGTCCGGCTGCACGCGGTCTGGCGAGCCAGGGAAAGCCTGCGCCTAGACCCCGCCATTGGGATCGCCCGGTGGCTGCGGGACGTCGCCGACCCGCAGATGGACCGGCTCCGCAACCCCGACCAGGGGCCGTTCGTCGCTTGCGGCGACCGGCACCTTCTGCCCCCCGCCCTGCCCCTGTCCCCCGCGCCTGGGGGGTTCTGGGCCGGCACCACGCAGAACCCCTGCGGCTAAGGCGACGATGAGCAGCACCTGGGCTGGTTGCGGACCAGTGAGGTCAAGCGTGCGTCAGCCCGGTCCGGCTCGGGCCACTGCCCGTAGGTTCGGCAGATGAGCGAGCAGCACGGGTACCAACTCGACCTAGCCGACGTGAACGGACCCTTATCCCGAGCAAGCTGTTCCTGCGGGGCTTGGTCGCATCCCTTGCTGGTGGACCTAGAGCGGTCCGGGACCGATCGGGTTGCGCAGGTGGCGTACACGCTGCATGTGCTCGACGCCGGAACTATCCGGACGGAACCGAGGTAGGTCGCGCACCGTCCCGGCGAGCGTGCTGTGACCAGCCCTCAAGGCCGGCATCGCCAGCTGCGGCAGCCCGGCACGGGCGCACTGGGCAGCCAGTTAGCCCGCTGCCCGGTGCCGCCGTCAGGTGCGCGCCGAGACACGTCCGACGGCACTTCGCTGCGGTCAGCATCTACGAGGCGCAGTACCCGCTGGTCGCGGAGTTCGCCGGCCGGCTGGCTCAGGACCACGCCGAGCAGGAGTTCACCGACGGGCTGCGCGACCTGCTCGACCGGCTCGCCACCCACCCCGGCGTTCCAGTCCAGGTCAGCTGAGCGACGGCAGGGAGCAGGGCTCGTGGCTGAACCAGTTGGTCCGCCGGATGCCGCGCCCCCCGGTTGCCCCCGCACGTAAGCACTGCGTGAGCACCTAACTACCAGCTACCTGGAGTGAACTTACGGTCGCAGGTTGTTCTGTGGCCGGCTGGCAGCCATGATCGGCGAACCCGGTGGACGTACCGGCCGGGGTGGCGGGGCTTCCGGCTGAGCCAGCGAGCGAGGCAGGGAGGCGAGGTGGGGCCCGTTGGGTGGCGTCCGCGTACGTCGGTGGAGCTGATCCTGGACCAGGTGCGGGCCATCGGGGCGTGGGTGCAGGACCCGGCCGGTAACCATCCGGCTGGTGCGCCGAAGGGGGGCCGGGTGCTGCGGGAGACAGGCCTGGACCTGGCCGGTGAGCTGGCGGCCCTCCGGGCCACGCACGCGGCGGTGCTGGCGCGGGCCGAGCTGCAGCTTGCGCAGACCGGGGACTTGATGTGGGCGGACAGCAGCTGCCGGGCTGTGCTGGCGCACCGGGACGTGTGGTGGCGCGAACGGGTCGCGGACTGTCTGAGCGCCCTGGGTGTGCAGGTGATCGCCAAGGCCGGCGACGGCGTAGACATCGTCGGCGTGCTGGTCGTGGAGCAGCCAGACCTGGTCGTGGTTCAGGACCTGCTGCCCTTGCTGCCGGGCCTGCAGGTGGTGCGCCAGGCCCGCCGGTACGCCCCGACCGCGCTGATCGCCGCACACCTGCTCGACAGCCGGCAGGCCCAGCCCTTTCTGACCGCCGGCGCGGACGTGGCGTTCGGCCGGCTGGACCGGCCCGGTGAGGTCGCCGAACAGCTGGTGGCCCTGCTGCGCGACCGGCCTAGCCCACGTGCCGTGCGCTAGCAGGACGCAGACGACAGCGGGCCCGGCGCCCCTCAGTTCGCCGGGCCTGCGGCCGTGTAGGTGGTTACTGCTGCCGGGGCGGGGTGCCTTCGGCGCCTTCGGTCTCGATCTGCTCCTTACGCACCGTCTCCTTGATCTGCTGCTGCTCGGTGATGGTCTGGGTGCCGCAGGTGTCCTGAAGCACCCCCGTCGCCCCGCCAGGAGAACTCTGTGATCACGGTCGATTGGTTGCGGGACCGGCCGGTGCCGTGAAGGTGCAGACCGCGGTGCCGCACGTTCTGAGCGCTCTGATCATCGTCGGCGGCCGCCGCCGTCCTGGTGCCTGAGGCGAAGCGGGCGGGCTGCGACGCCTCCCTGAAGGAGCCTCCCCACCGCGCCGATACTTCTACAATGTCACAGTTCGCCCGTTTAGCGGTGCCTGCGGCTAATTCCGGAGCGAGGCCCAGCATCGTCGGTCGTGATCTTGGCTAACGGCACTCAAGGGGCGCTCGGCGCGGCCGGATGACCGAACGGTGGGGCTCGGTCGCCGGCACGTCGCGGCCCTCGCCGCGACCGTAGTCGTCGGCTTGGGTTACGTCGCCGTGTCGCAGGTTCGCGCAGCCGAGAGCCGAGAGCCGAGCAGACGCACACGCTGAGGCCCAGGCTCAAGCTGCCTACGTGGTCAAGCTCAAGGCGGCCACCGCTCAGGCCAACGCCCTCTCCTGTTAGGTCGAGTGGCCGTCGCGGAAGCGGTGCCGTAGGACCAGGGCGATGCCGATGCCAAGGGCGAGCAAGGCTGCGTACAGCCCGTAGCGTGTGACCGTGTCGTACAGAAGTTGGATCTTCTGTCCGGCGAAGTAGCCGGCGAGGCACCATGCGGCGACCCAGAGCGTGGCGCCCAGGGCGTTGAAGGCGACGAAGCGCAGCCAGTGCATGCGTGTCAGTCCGGCGACGATCCCGTTGGCTTGGCGCAGGCCGGCGATGAAGCGGGCGACGGCGACGATCTTGCCGCCGTGCCGGGCGAAGAACCCTTCGGTGGTGTCGAGCCGCTCGGGGGTGAGCAGCACGTACTTGCCCCAGCGCAGGACCGCTGCCCGGCCGGCCTTGCGCCCGATGACGTAGCCGAGGTTGTCGCCCAGGACGGCCGCGACCAGTCCGAGTAGGAAGACGACGACGATGTTCAGGCGGCCGGCGCCTGCGTACACCGCGGCCGCGATCAGGATCGTCTCGCCGGGAACCGGGACGCCGAAGTCCTCCACGAACACCAAGGCGAAGACGGCGAGGTAGCCGTAGGAGTTCAGCAGCGGCTCAAGGCTGTGGAAGATGCCGGGAAGCGCCGGTGGGGCCGTGTGCCGAGAACCGATGAGCGCGACCGCCTGGTGCATCTGGCGGAGGCCGTCCGTGTCCGTGAGCACGCGCTTTTCCTCCCTCCGGGTCCCCTTCGGGAGGGGCACGTGACCGTAGGCGAGGGCAGATGAAGGGCACATGAAGCAGCACCTGGGCCGGCCATCCACGGCTTAGCGCGCTCGACTTCGGCCTCACTCCCGCGCTGTCGTGGTGCGTTCGCGGCGGGCCTGACCTGGAGCGTGGTCGCGTCCGGTTCCGCCCGCGTCATCCGGGAAGCACGACCGTCACGGTCGTGCCCGCAGCAGGGTGGGTGCAGGGCACGTCTGGGAACTGGACGGGCCGGTAGGTGTGGTGCTGCCCGGACGTGCACAGCCGTAGCTCGCCGCCGAGGCTCCTGGCGAGGCTGTGCACGAGCGAGAGGCCAAGCCCGCTGCCGCCGCCGGCGCGGGCCGGGTCCGCGCGGCGAAAGCGGTCGATGGCGTACGGCACGAACGAAGGGGCAACCCCTACGCCTGCGTCGTGCACGGTCAGGCGCGTCGCGGCGGCACCGGCGGTGGTCGTGACGCGGTCTGCTTCCACGCCGATGTTCCCGGCGCCGTGTAGGACGGCGTTGTCGACCAGGTTGCCCAGGATCTGATCGAGTTGGGTGTCGGTGCCCACGACCCGCAGTCCTTGCTCCACGCGTGCGTGCAGGGCGCGGCGGTCGTCTTCCCGCACCGCTTGGCCTCGCAGAACGGCGCGCCGCGCCACTGTGTGGAGCTCCGCCGTCGGACGAGCGCCGGCGCCCGTGCGTGCGTGCGGCGTGTTGGCGTGTTCGAGGTCCAGAAGCTGGTTGGCCAGGTGGGTGAGCCGGTGCGTGTCGACGGCGACGTCGCGCAGCGTGCTTTCGAGCTCGGCGTTGCTCCGTGGTCTGCGCAAGGCCAGCTCGACTTCTCCGCTGAGGATCGCCAGAGGGGTGCGGAGCTCGTGGCTGGCGTCGGCAAGGAACTGCCGTTGTGCCGTGCCGGCCTGCTCCAGCGCGCTGAGCATCTGGTTCAGGGTGTGTCCGAGCCGGCTGATCTCGTCATCTGTTCCGTCGGGGACATCCAGGCGGATTCCGGTGGCCCCAGCGGTGATCTCCTCGGCTTGGCCGCGGTACCGCTCGACCGGGAGCAGCGCCGCACGCGCCAGGCGGTAGCCGACGGCTGAGGCGATCGCGAGAGCGGCCAGGTTCGCGACCGCGAGTTGTGCGAGGAGCTCGCGCAGCGCCTCGTCGCGTTGGCCGAGCGGCACAGTAGTGACGACGAAAACAGGCTGGCTGCGGTTCACCGCAGGTAGCCGGTAGGCGAGCACGCGCAGTCGCCGGCCTGCGGGTCCGAGAAGCTCTCCGACGTTGTACTCGATTTGCGGATGCGTGGCAGTGGGTGAGCCCTGGCGGCGAAGCAGCGACGTCGCGGGTGCGTTGCCGGTCCTGGCCAGCACATGGCCGGTCGGGTCGACGACCTGGCTGGTCGCGACCCGGCTTTCCCCCGAAAGGCTCGTCAGGGCACTGGCCGGACTCTGCGGGTTCGTCTGGAGGGCTTGCCGCAACGCGTTCGCCTGAGCCGACAGGGTGTTGTCCAAGGTGCGGTCCAGGTCGACCTGCACTCGCCAGTAGACGAACGACCCCGCGGCGGAAAGCACGGCGAGCATGACGAGCGCGAACCCGGCAACCAGCCGTACCCGAAGGGGTGCTGCTCGCAACGTGAGTCCCTGCCGCACATGGGCACGTGGTCTCATCTCACGTCCCGTCTTGGGACAGCCGGTAGCCGGCCCCGCGCAGGGTCTCGATGCTGGCGTGGCCGAACGGCTTATCGATCTTCGCCCGCAGAGTCGCGACGTGCACGTCGATGACGTTCGAGCGCAAGTCGGTCTCACCGTCCCAGACCTCGTCCAGGATCTGCTGCCGAGTCACGCACCGCCCGGCGTTCTGCGCCAACAGCAGGAGCACGTCGAACTCGCGGGCAGTCAGAATGACGGGTGTGTCCCCCCGGCGGGCGCTGCGTTGCCGCGCGTCGACGTGCAGGTCCCCGAGCTGCAGGACGGGCAGGTCGAGCGGTCGACTCCGTCGGCCGAGCGCGCGAACCCGCGCGAGCACCTCGTCGATCGCGAACGGCTTGCTCAGGAAGTCATCGGCCAGTGCGTCCAGGCCCTCCACCCGGTCCTGAACCTGGTTGCGGGCTGTGAGCAGCATGACGGGTGTGGTCAGCCCGCGTTCTCGCAGAGTGCGACAGAGCGTCGGGCCGTCCATGCCGGGCAGCATCCAGTCCAAAACGATCACCGTGTGCTGGCCTGCCAGGGCTACCCGCAGCCCGTCAGTGCCGGTGTGGCAGACATCCACGTCGTGGCCGGCCTCGGTCAACGCCTGCGCGAGGACCGCGGCCAGCCGTTGCTCATCCTCAACGACCAGCACCTTCACCGCGCATCTCCTGGTTCCAGCAGGCGGCCCACCGGACTCCGGTGCCACCCGGTTGGCCTTCATGCGGGCTTCATGTGGTCTTGGCAGTGTGAGGCGAGTGAAGCGGACGAGCCGGTGATGCTCGCGGTCGCTGTGCCGCTGGCCTTGGCGAGCGCGGGGCTGTTCGCGGTGGGGACAGCGGTCCAGCATCGAGCGGCGGTGGCTCATCCTGGCACCGATCAGGGACACGTCCGGTTCATCCTCTCCTTGGCCCGCCGCCCTGCATGGCTGCTGAGCAACCTCGCGTTGATCGCCGGGGTGGTCCTGCACGGCGTCGCGCTGAGCAAGGGCACCTTGGTCGTTGTCCAGCCGCTGCTGGTTACAGGGCTGCTGTTCACGATGCCGCTGTCTGCGCGGCTGCACCGTCGGCGGGTGACGCCGGCGCAGTGGCTGTGGGCCACCGTCACCGTCGTCGGCCTCGCCTTGTTCCTGCTGCTCTCGCGCGGCAGCGTCGGGCACTCACGGCCTGACCTGGACGCCGGCAGGTCCGGGATCGTCGTCGCGGCGGTAACCCTGGCCGTCGTCGGCGTGACAGCACTGGCCGCGGCGTTGTGGCGTGGACCGCGGGCGAAGGCGGCCCTGTACGGGGTGGCCTCGGGGACGGCAGCGGGCTTGGCCGCGGCGGCGCTCAAAGCGACCACGGGGCTGCTCGGCGATCCGCACCTGGGCGCGTTCCGCTCGTCATACCCGTACCTGGCCGTGGCGTTGGGGACGGTCGCGTTCATCTTGTCGCAAGCGGCCTACCGCTCCGGCCCGCTGCCCGCGTCGGTGCCGGCGCTGACGCTGGCCGACCCGGTAGCCAGCATCGCCGTCGGGATCGGCCTGTTCGCCGAGCAGCTCCGCGGCGGTCCCGCGACCAAGCTCCTGGAGGTGCTGGTGCTGGCCGGGACGTTCACCGCCGTCGTGGCTCTGGCCCGGGCCGAGGACGCCCTGCCGGTGACTGTGAAGGTGTGACGAGCGCAGGTCACCGCAGGGCCAGGGACGCCCGGTAGCAACGAGGCGGTCCAGGACATTGCCGTTGCCGCGACTTGGCTAGGGCCAGGTGCTGGTAGGGGTCGTAGGCGGACGGAGCCTGGATTAGGCCGGCCAGGACACTGGCCTGCGCCCACGTCAGATCCGCAGGCGCGACCCCGAAGTAGCCCCGGGACGCGGCCGCGAGGCCGTAGAACCCGTGTCCGGTCACGGTCCGCCGCCACCGACGCCTGCCGTGGGGGGTTCGAGGTCGGGGGACGGCAGCCGTCAGCGGACCTGGATCGTCGCCGTCATGCATCACGCTCGGGAACTGGACCGTGCCGTGGTGGTCAGTACCGTGTGCGAGGTGACGAGCCTCGCTGGGGTGAGGGTGCCGTATGGCCGGGGGGCCGCGTCACACCGCCTCTCCGGTCAGAAGCGTGCCGCTTGGGGTGCGTCGCTCGCACTCGGCCCAGGCGAGTTGGCCGATCGCCTGGGCAGCGGGCACAGCGGGGGCAGGGAGCGGCACGCGTCGGCGTTCCGCTGCCTGCTGGATGAGCATCCCGAGCTGATGCCTGTCGCGCGCCCACGGGGCAAGACCCGCGTCGTCCAGGACCTTGGCGTTGGCCCGTCCGTGCCCGGGGATCGGGGCGTAGGTGACAGCGGGCAGCCCGGCCGCCAGCGCCTCGGTCAGCGACAACCCACCTGCGTTGTGGACCAGCACGTCGCAGGCACCCATGAGGGCCGGCACATCGTCGCGCCAACCCAGCGCCGTGACGCCGTCGCCGGTCAGCCGCGCCCGTAGCGGGGTGTTGCTTCCGCACAGCACGATCGGGATCGCGCCGCTGGCCCGCACCTCCTCGGCAGCGGCACCGAGCTCGCCCAGGCCGAGCGACCCGGCACTCAGCAGGACCCCGATGTCGGTCGGGGCCAGCCCGAGCTCGTTTCGCAGACGCTGCCGTTGCAGGCGGCGAACCGGCGAGCTGAACGCCAGCGGGACCAGCGGGCCCGCAGCAGCCATCGCGACTCCGTACTGGCGTTGACCGACTGCGGCGGTCGCGGTCGTGACGGTCAGGTGCAGATCGACCGATGAGTGGACCCAGGTCCGGTGTGGCGCCGGGTCGGTGAGATACGTCACTGTCGGGACATCGAGCCGACCGCGGTCGACGAGCTGACCCAGAGACCGGGACGCCAGTGGGTAGGTCGAGACGACGACGTCCGCGCCGGCCAAGGCGGCTCCGAGCCGCCGGCCAGCGACGCGGCACAGCAGGTCGGCTGCGCCGAGCATCAGCCGTGAGTCCTCCAACCTCTGGAAGATCCAGTCGAACAGCGCGGGCACCCGGTTGACCGTCGCGGTGTAGCCATCGCGCAGCATGTGCTGAGCGGCCCTGGGCAGGAACGCCAGATGGTCCAGGACGGTGACCTCGATCCCGTCCGCCCGCAACCGCGCAGCCAGCTCCCGGGCTACCCCGTCGTGCCCAGCCCCGACGCTTCCCGACACGATCGCGACCCGGGCAGCCCCCGGACCTGACCAAGACGACCCCCTCGGGTCCGCAGGCCCGCGCCCTCGGACCGCCCGTGGCCGAGACGTGCCTGTGCGCTCAGCCTGCCGAACAGTCATTTGCGGCGTGTCCATTCGTCCCTGCGAACATCGAGGTCTCCTGGCGTGAACGGTAGGCAGGCCACATGAAGGCCCCATGAAGTCACGCCCGGCCCGCCCTGTAGGCACCCGGCACCCGACTGCCGGAGCCGCGGCCCCAGCGGGCGCGCGCGCTGCACCCCCGGGCGGTCGTCTGGTGCGCCAGGTGCGGCTTCATCCGTGCTTCACGTACCCCTCGTAGGTTCACGGGACAGCGCCGATCGGCGCTGTCGGCTGACGAGGAGCCTCGAGGTGTTCGTGTTGTCGGCCGCGCAGCAGCGCATCGCCGGGTACGACGCCTACGACGCCCTGGGCGCGGCCTTGGCTGCCTTGGCGGCGCTGGTCCTGGCGGTCAGACTCGCCGGGTCGGCTGGCCACAGGCGGATCAGGCGGAGCGGAATCGACGAGGTCCTGATCCTGCTCGCCGCCGCGGGACTGCTCATGCTGATCCTGCACCAGGGCATCACCGACGGCCTGTGCCACGGCTCCTGTGCCTCGCCACCCCAATCCCCTACGGGAAGGCCCAGATGACTGCCACCTGGCTGGCCAGCCCTGACCTGCTCGCAGTGAACCTGCTTAACCCGACGTCGCTGCTGTCGGCCCTGGGAGCCCTCGCGGTCCTGATCGTGTTGTTCTGCGAGACCGGGCTGCTGCTCGGGTTCTTCCTTCCCGGCGACAGCCTGCTGTTCACCGCCGGGGTCCTGTGTGCCACGACATCAAAGTCGGGTTTGCACCTGAGCCTCTGGGCCACGCTCGCCGCGGGCGCTGTGGGTGCTCTCGCGGGCGCGCAGGTGGGGTACCTGCTCGGCGCAAAGGCCGGCCGGCCGCTGCTGGAAAGGTCCGGCAGCCCGCGGTTGCGGTCCGCCGTGACGCGCGCGGCGGCGTTCCTGTCCCGCTACGGCATCGGCAAAGCCCTTGTCCTCGCGCGGTTCGTTCCCCTCGTCCGGACCGTCATCAACCCCCTCGCCGGCATCAGCGGCGTCCCGGCGCGGACGTTCGCCCTCTGGCAGGCCGTGGGTGGCCTTGTCTGGACGCTCGGCGTGACCCTGGCCGGATACGCGCTCGGCTCGTCGGTCAGCAACATCGACCGCTACCTGTTGCCGATCATCGCCGTGGTCATCGTCGTCAGTCTCATCCCCGTCCTGCTGGAGATCCTGCGCGGTCGCCGCGCGGCAGGCTCCGCATGACCCGGGCCCCCGCGGTGCGGAACGCCATCCCGGTCCCCGGCCGCCGAACGTGACGACCCGCCACGGGACGGCCCCGACCGACCCGCGTCACCGGCCCTGGCTCGATCCCGACACCCGGGGTGGGCTTCGCCTGACACTCGCCGCCGCAGGAACGCTCATCCTGCTGATCCCGTTCGGCCTGCTGCTCCTGCTCGTGGCCGACCACTGGCAGCCCCTGCGGCGGCTGGACCATGACGTGGCCGCGCAACTCAACACGTACGCATTCGGGCACCCGACCTACGTCACGGTCCTGAAGGCGATCAGCACCGTCGGGCATCCGGCGGTGTTCGAGGCCATTGCCGTGGCCGTCGCTGTCTGGCTGCTGGTCCGGCGACGCCCCCGCCTCGCGGCTTGGCTGGTCGTGACTGTCTTCGGCGGGGGGCTGCTGAGCAGCACCGTCAAGACCGCTGTCGGGCGCAAGCGTCCGCTGCTCGCCCACCCGGTAGCGCACGCAGTGAGCGCGAGCTTCCCGTCCGGACATGCGATCGGCAGCGTCGTGGGGGTCGGGGCGCTGCTCCTGGTCTTCCTGCCCTCAGCGCGACGCGCCACCCGGCAGTTCCTGCTCACGCTCGGCGCCCTTTGGGTCCTTGCGATCGGCTTCTCGCGACTGGGACTCGGTGTGCACTACCTAACCGATGTCCTGGGCGGGTACCTGCTGGGCGCCGGGTGGCTGGCCGTGACCACGGCCCTGTTCACCGCCTGGCGCCGCGACCTGGCACGGCCTCCGCGACCGCTCACCCAGGGACTGGAACCGTCCGGCCCGGAACCACAAGCTGACCACAGATAAGGACCAGGCCCGTGAACTACTGGCTCTTCAAGGACATTCAGGGGCTCCACGGAAACGGCTTCTTCGACGCCGTGATGGAGTTCGTTGCCCAGTACCTGCTCATCGGCGTCTTCGCGGTCCTGGGACTGCTGCTGCTCGCCCGCCTCAGGACCGACGGGTTTCGCCGCGCCGTCCGGGACGCCCTGTGGCCGGGGGGTGCCCTGGTGCTCAGCTACGTCCTAGGACTGGTCGCGGCTGCGGTCCACCCCGAAGCGCGACCTTTCACCTCGCACCCGGCTGTGCATCCGCTCATTGCCCACCACCCCGGGCAGGCGTTCCCGAGCGACCACAGCACGGCCGCGGTTGCCATCGCCCTGGTCGTGCTCGTGTTCCTGTCCAGGCAGTGGGGCACGGTCCTGCTCGCCGTCGCGGTCCTGATCGGGTTCTCACGCGTGTACGTCGGCGTTCACTACCCCGGCGACGTCCTGGGCTCGGTCCTGGTCTCGCTCATCGGGGTCGGCCTGGTGCGGGCATTCAGCTCCCGCTTCGGCACGGTTGGGCGGCCGACGGCCGCTCGCGCACGCGTCGCCTCCTAGCGCCACCTGGCCCCAGGGGTCCGGGCGCGGCCCGCTGACGACGGTGAGCCGGAGCCGGTCGGGCGGGCCCTGCACCTGTTCCCCGCCCCGCGCCGCTAGGCAGTGGCTCGCGTCGGGCGCGCGGGTCAGCCGAACAGCCGTCGGTGCAGCTCCTGCGCGCGGGCCGTAAAGCCGGTGCGCTCGTGGTAGCCAACCATCGGTGATGGGGCCGTGCATTGCGCCGCAGCACGCCTCACTGTGCTGGGCTGGGCTGGGCTGGGCTGGGCGACGACGGTCTGCTTGCCGCGCTGCTGCTGTGCTGGCAAAGCACGCGGTAGGAGTGGGGATGGGACGGCGCCGCCCGGTCTGGAAACTTCCCGGTGCTATGCGGTGTGTCGGTGGTTGCTCGTCGTGCTCGTGACGCAGGTTGGGTAGGTGCCGAGCAGCCAGGCAGGGAGCGGGTCCGCCGACTGGGTCGCCCAGGCCGGGTGCCGTGATCACCCCCGGATGCCTTCACCGGTGAGGCGTTCACCGACGCCGCGCTGGAGGCGGCCCGGGCGGTGTGTGGGGGCTGCCCGGTCACGTGGCAGTGCGCCCGGTACGCAGGTGAGATCGAAGCGACGTGGGGAGTGTGGGCCGGCCGTTGGCGCACCCCGCTGAGCCCCAGCCGGGACCAGGGAGTTGCGTAGGCCTCATCCGCCAAGCCTGTCTGGCCCAGGGCGAGACCGTGCTGCTGCGCCGCAACAGCCCCGGCGCGGGCGGCAACCCGGCACTGACCAACGGCCAGTGGGCGGTGGTCGAGGGCATCAACGTCGACCGGAATGTGGCGCTGGCCTGGCCGAACGTGGCCGGCGGGGTAAGCAGGGTGGTGCTGAGTCCGGGCGCCCGGTCCTACCCGGAGGCTGACGGGGTACAGGGCGGCGCCGCCAGCACCGTGCACCTGGCCCAAGGCCGGACGGTGGAGCACGCGATCGCGGTGCTGGACCCGGACCAGCACGCAGCGAGCTACGTCGCGCTCAGCCGAGACCGCAGCAGCACCACCGTCGTACTCAGCGCCGAAGCGGTCAGCAACCCCCCGAAGACCTCGCCTGGCTGCAGCAGCTCCCCGCCGCGCAACGCGAGAGCCAGGTGCTGCAGCGCTACGCCAGCAGCCTGCACCAAGCCGGGGTGCTCGAGTGGCCAGGAGAGGACGTACATGTGCGGGTAGGTGAATCCTCAGAATGTGCTGACGTCGGGGTCGTTCTGCCAGTCCCAGCCGGCCTGTTCGAGGGCGACGAGGTCGGCGAAGCGGCCGCCGATCGCGAGGAGCTGGGCGGGGGGTCCTTGTTCGATGATGCGCCCGGCGTGCAGGACGAGGACGCGGTCGGCTTCCCGGGCGGTGGTCAGCCGGTGTGCGACGGTGAGTACGGCGGTGCCGGTTGGCAGGACCCGGTCATGCAGGGCGGCACGAAATCGTGCATCGGTGGCGCCGTCGATGACAGCGGTGGCTTCGTCGAGCAGGAGTACGGCGGGGGTGGTGACCAGTGCGCGGGTCAGGGCGAGTAGTTGTCGTTGGCCGGCGGATAGCTGGACTCCGTTGCCTCGGCCGCTGTCGGACAGCACGGTGGTGTACCCGTCGGGCAGGGACCCGATGAAGTCTTCGGCTCCGGCGACGCAGGCTGCCCGTTGGACCTGCTCGAGGTCGAGAGTTGTGTCGCCCAGGGTGATGTTGTCGGTGACGGTGCCGCTGAACAGCCCCACGGCCTGCGGGACGAAACCGAGCAACGTTCGGCGAGCGGTGTCATCCAAGCCCCGGGGGTCGTGCCCGAGCAGCTGGACCTGGCCGGACCAGGGGCTGCGCAGGCCGCTGAGCAGGGACAGGATGCTGGACTTGCCCGCTCCGGTGCGGCCGACCACTGCGACGTGCTCACCGGGCTGCACCGTCAGCGACACGTCGTGCAGGACCGGCTGACCGGGCAGATAGCCGAAGGTTACGTGCCGCACCTCGACCGCCGGGGAGCCCTGCGCCGCTGCGACTGCCGAGTTGGCTGTGCTGGCCGGGCTCGCGGTGGTGGCCGGGCTCGCGGTGGTGGCTGGGCGGCTCGCGGTGCTGGCGGGGCGGCTGGCGAGGTCGGTGGGCAGGTCCAGGACAGAGAAGATCCGTTCGGCGCCGGCCAGGGCGCTCTGCACGCTCTGCCACTGATCACCCAGGCTCACCAAGGGGGTAAAGAAGCGGGCGAACAGCAGAACGAACGCGGTCAGCGTGCCGACGCTGACCCCGATGACGCCGAAGGTGTTGCGGCCGCCGAGCCACAGCAGCATCGCGGTCGCGGCGGCGGCCAACACGCCCAGGGCCGGGGCGTAGAAGGCGTTGAACAGCACGCTGCGGTTCCCGGCCCGCAGCCACTGCTGCAGGGCGAGCCGGAAGCGGTCGGTGAAGGCTGCCTGTCGGCCGAACGCGCGGATGACCTCGACGCCGGATAGGTCTTCGGCGAGGCGGGTGTTCACCGCCCCGACCGCAGTCCGGGTGGAGCGTTCAGCGTCTCGGACCCGACGGCGTAGGACGCTGGTGAGCAACGCCAGCGGCGGGATGACCAGGGCGGCGGCGGCCGCCAGCACCGGGCTCAGCACGATCATGGCGACGGCGACGGTCACCAGCCGGACGAGCTCACCGAGCAGGGTGGCGACCGAGGAGGAGAACAGCTCGTCGATCGTCTCGATGTCGGCGGTCGCCCGGGAGATGGAGTCCCCGACCGGTGTGCGGTCGTGGTAGCTGGTGGGCAGCGCCAACAGGTGCGTGAACAGCCGCGCCCGCAACCCGGCGAGGCTGCGCTGCGCGACGGTCGCGGCCAGGTAGCCGTACACCGAGCCCAACGCCGAAACAGCTATTGACGCGGTCAGGTACAGCGCGCCAGCACTCAGCAACCCTGCGGTGCGGTGGCCGCGCAGGTCGACGTCGATGACGTGCCGCAGGACCAGCGGCGGGACGAGCTCCAGCACCGCCGCGAGCAGCACCAACACACCCAGAACCAGCAACCGGCTCCGCCACGGCCGGACCAGCTGGGCCAGGTGCCGGGACAGCCGCACCGCAGCAGCGCCGAGCACCTCCGGCTGCGGGCTGGGCGCGGCGGCTGCCACCCGGCCGAGGTCGCAGACGCTCATTGGACCCTCGCGACCGCGTGGTTCGGCGTGGCTGGCCCGTCGGGGCGCCCCCCGGCGCCGGTGGGCCGCTGCGCTCGGAAGATCCGGGCGTACAGGCCGTCGGCGGCCAGCAGCGCGGTGTGCGTGCCGCTCTCGACGATCTTGCCGGCGTCCAGGACCACAACCAGATCGGCCTGCGGGAAACTCGCCAGCCGGGTGGAGCACAGCAACACACTCGCGCGGGACGTAGCCCGCGCGGCCGGCCCGACCGCTGCGCGCAGCGCGGTGCTGATCTGCGTTTCGGTGGGCACGTCGACGGCGGAGAACGGGTCGTCCAGGACCAGCAGCCGCGGAGTCCTGATCGGGGCGGCCAGGGCGCGGGCCAGCGCGATGCGTTGCCGCTGCCCTCCGGAGACCTGCACGCCGAGCTCCCCGATGCCGGTGTCGACCCCAGCCGGCATTCCGGCGATGTCCTGGGCCAGCCCGGCGACGGCCAGCGCCGTTGTGAGCCGCAGCAGCTCCGCTAGACCAGCGCCGGCGCCGGCCGGCGCCGGCCCGGCGGGTGGGCTCTGGACAGCAGCGAGCAAGACATTGTCGGCGATGCTGCCGGAGAACACCGGGTGCCCCTGCGGCAGGTACCCGACCTCACCGCGTTCGCCTTCCTGCCAGCAGTGCGGGTCGTGGCCGTCGACGCGGACCTGTCCGCTGTCCGGTGGGTAGAGCCCGAGCACGAGCCGGGCCAGCGCCGACTTGCCCGACCCGACCGGACCGGTCACCGCGACCAGCGCCCCAGGCGGTACCTGCAGGCTCACCCCGCGCAGTGCCGGCCCGGCCGCACCGGGGTAGGTGAACACGACGTCGTCCAGGCTCACCGCTGCCGGCGGCATCGGGGTGGTGTCGGGCGCGATGTCTGGCCGGCCGGCCACCGGCGGCGCGGGTGCCGCGGCCGCCCGCTGGTAGGACTGCGACCGGGGCAGCCCGGCGACCCGGTCGCCGCTCCAGCTGGTGAGCGCGGGCTCACCAGCGCGGGTCAGCGGCGTGGCCAGCAGTGGCGCGAGGCGACGGTAGGCAGCGGTGGCTGCCTGGACGCGGTTGGCCATCTGCGGGATCCGGAACGCCCGGCCGGTGAACCGCCCGAACAACCCCAGGAACGCCACCAGCCCACCGATGCTCAGTGTTCCGTTGACGACCCGGTGGCCGCCCAGCCACAACACGACCACGACACCGCTGGTCACCAGGGCGCTGTAGACGGGGCCGAGGAGCGCCTCGAGCTGGGACGCCGCCAGCTCCGCGTCGGCCTGCAGGTCAGCAAGAGCCCGGAGCCGGGCGGTGTAGGCCGGGCCGCGGCCGGATACGCGCAGCACCGGCAGCCCGGTCAGGCCCTCCTGCAGGAACGCGGTCACCGCGGCGTTGGCCTCCCGGGCCCGCAGCGCCCGGCCGGTCACCCGCGACCCCACGGCCTTGGACAGGGCTAGTGCGACCGGGACCGGCAGCAGCGCCAGCAGCGCCAACGTCGGGTCGTAGACGAGCATCGCGACGATCAGCGAGACCGAGAACAGCAGGGTGTCCCAGGTCTCTACGATGACCTCACCGACGCCGGTACCGAGGACCTCGACGTCGCCGACGATCCGGGCCATCACCTCCCCCACGGAGGTGGTGTGCAGCCGCTGTGCGGGCCAGCACAACACCCCGCGCAGCGCGTCGGCGCGGACGTTCGCCAGGATCCTGTTCTTGCACATCCCGAGCCAGCACCGCTTCCCGATCCGGGGGAGCTCGGTCGCGGCGGTCCCGGCGACCAGCAGCACCGCCGCCCGGGTCACCGCGCCACCGCCGGCCTGGCCGCGTTCCTGGGCCAGGACGACGTCGATGGCGTGGCCGAGCAGCACCGCCGGGAGCACCACCGCGGTGTTCATCACGATCCCGCACAGCGAGCCGATGGTCAGCAACCCGGCGACCTGCCGGGCGTACGGAGCCATCGCCCGCCACACCCCGGGCTCCTCGGCGGCGCCCGGTGTGGGCTCGGGGGTCACCGCCGGGCTGCGGGGGTCACAGCACCCCCAGCAGAGCGGTGAGGTCCGCGCTGGCCGCCGACGCGTACTGATCCCCGGCGGCGATCGCGGCCATGTCGGCCAGCACCATCACCACCGTCCACACCGCGTCCCACTGGGCGCCCGGCTCGACCCCGGCGAGGTAGCCCTCGCGCAGCACCCGGCGGTCCTGCGGATCGGGCCAGGACCGCAGGTCCAGCGCCGGGTGGGAGGCGTAGGCGTCACCGAAGTCGATCAGGGCTGTGAACCGGCCCGGGGAGTCGGTGAAGGTGTGGGTGGGGCCTGGGTTGGCGTGCAACACCACCGGTGGCTGCGCCCATCCGCTCGGCAGGAGCTGCAGGGCCCGCCGGGCGAGTTCGTCCGGTGGTGTCTGCAGCGGCCAGTTGCCCGGTCGGGCGCTCAACTGCTCAGTGAGGTCGGCGAAGCCCAGCTCGAACCGGCGGCGCAGCGCGGCCGCATCCGCCTCCACCGGAACCCGGCCCCTGACCGGCAGGGCACGGTTGATCGCTACCGGGTCCAGCGCGTGCACCGCCCGTAGGACCGCACCGAGTTCGGACAGCACCGCCCGGCGTGTCGAGGCATTCACTGGTTGGCTCATGACCGGGCGTCCCGACACCCGGCTCAGCACGGTCAGCTCGACCGGGCCGGCGACGCTGTCGACCTGCGCGTAGCCGAACACCATCGGGAGCCGGCCGGCCAACGGGCCGGCCAACGCCCGCAGCAGCGCGGCTTCCTTCGCCAGACTGGTCCGTGGCCGCAGCCGGTGCGGGCGCTGGGTCTTGACCACCACCGCGCCGTCCAACAGGTACGCGCGGGCCTCCCCACCAGACTCATCGACCTGCAGCACCGCCGAGACACTCGTGCCGGCGGGCAAGTGGGCTCGGGCCAGGTCCAGGACCAAGGCGTCGGGCAGCACCGGGTCCGGTGCGTCCGGCTGACGGTAGATGTCGCCGCGTCCCACGAAGACTTCCTCTCCATCGGTGCTTCGGTCATCGGGGGCAGGTTGCATGACAGTGCGAGCGGCAGTTGTCGGCCTGTGCTCCCGGTTCACATCCGACCGTCAAGCAGGTACAGCAGCAGCAGCACGAACACCATGGCGGTCAGCAGCGCCGCGGGCCGGCCGGACCGGGCCGCGCGAGCGGCCCGGGAACCGCGAAGCGCCCCGCCTGACGCCGCGCGTTGGCCGGGGTCGGCCAAGGTGCCGGAGCTGCCCGCGGTGGACAACCGCTGATAACGCTCAGCGGCGATCAGGGCAGCCGTCGCGTCCGGCGACACCTCGCCC
>JAABUT010002523.1_pt1 | contig 17380 bp, 15 predicted proteins | sample 5559281 | NCBI WGS metagenome assembly JAABUT01 (sample SAMN10711880, study PRJNA513359) | rock metagenome | isolation source: Antarctica rocks | place: Antarctica: Victoria Land, Ricker Hills nord | collected 2016-01-04 | reverse complement strand
GGTCGGTGGGGGAGAGGCGCACGCGCGCTGACCTGCGATGATGCACAAGAAGGGGCGGTAGCTCAGCTGGTCAGAGCACGGGACTCATAATCCCTCGGTCGTGGGTTCGAGCCCCACCCGCCCCACTGCAAAACCGGAGGTCAGCGGGCATCTTTCACGGGCTGACCGAGGGACACGGGCCCCCGGACCAAGATCATGCTCACAGATTGCTCACACTTGACAGCGAACCTGCTGGCCCTCCCAGTAATCCCTTGGTCCACCGTGCGCGACAGGCCGCGGAAGCTGCCACAGTCCGTGGTCATCGTGGCCCCTATGGACGCGACCTGCCGGGGTGCCCGGTGAGCCCGCGCCGGGCGCTGCCGGCGGGCATCCGCGGTCGCGGATCGGTGTTCACCTACACCTGGCGCGACGGCGCCGGGCGGCAGTACTCCCGCAAGGCCGGCGACACCCTGGCCCAGGCCGAGGCATTCAAGCGGCGCATCGACGACCAGCTGGCGCTCGGCACCTACACGCCGACCTCGACGGTGACGTTCGCCGCCTACGCCACCGGGTGGATCGAGACCTGGCCGCTGAAGGACCAGACCCGCGAGCGCTACCGCGGAATCCTGCGGCGCGAGCTGCTCCCGCAGTTCGGCGGCTACCCGCTGGCCAAGATCCACCCACACCACGTCCGGAGCTGGGTCGCCGGCCAGGTCGCCGGGCCGCTGTCAGCAAGCAGCGTCCGCCAGCACATCGCCGTCCTGCGCAGCTGCCTGAAGGCAGCGCAGATCGACGGTCACCTCGGCGAGCTCCCGCTGCTCGGGGTCAAGATGCCGCGCAGCTACTCCCGCCAACCGGCAGTCCTCACCCTGACCCAGGCGTTCGCGATGATCGACGCCGCCCCCGCGGCCTGGCAGTGCGCCATCGCCACCGCCCTGTTCACCGGGCTGCGGCTGGGCGAGCTCCTCGCCCTGACCGTCGACGACATCGACCTGCCCGGCCGGCGCCTCAACGTCCGGGCCACCCTCACCGAGGTCAACTCCCGCACGCCACGCCTGCAGCGAGAGGAGCCCAAGAGCCGGGCCGGCTACCGGCAGGTCCCGATCGTCGAGGCCCTGGCCGCCCGGCTCGAGACCCACCTGGCCCACCTCGGCCCGACCGACGAGGGCGCCGTGTTCGCCAGCCCCGTCGGGACGTGGATGAGCAAGAGCAACTTTTACCGCGACGCCTGGAACCCGACCCGCACCGCCGCCGGCCGGGAGGACTTCACCTTCCACGACCTGCGCCACACCGCGGCCAGCCTGCTGCTCGCGCACTCCGGCGCAGAGCTCGCCGAGCTGAAGTTCGTCCTGGGCCACAGCCAGATCGCGCACACCGTCGACCTCTACGGGCACCTGGTCCCCGGCCGGCTCGAGGGCTTGCGCGCGACCTTTGACGCGGCGGTCAGCGCGGCGCAGCAGCAGCCAGGACCGACCCCGCCGGCCCAAGCGCCGCAGCGGTCCCGGCTACGCCTGGTGACCTGAGAGCTGTCCGGCCGCCGGGGTGCCGTCAAGCAACGCCTCGAGCTGGCGGCGGGGGATCAGGATCCGGCGGCCGATCCGCACGCAGGGCAGGCTCCCGTCCCGCACAGCCGCAAACGCCAGGCCCCGGCTGATGCGCAGGTAAGCCGCCGCCTCATCCACCGTCAACACCGGCCCGCCCTCGGCGGCCGCCGCCGTCATCGCGACACCTGCTCGTCGTCGAACCACTGCGGCCACAGCTCGCTGGGATGGCGGCCCAGCGCCACCGCGATCCGGTCCGCCGCGTCCGAGCGCAGCCGGTCCCGGCTCAGCAGCCGGTGCAGCGTGCTGCGGTCGACATGCAGGGCCACCGACGCGGCGCTGAGGTTCCCGTCGCAGTCCGCGACCACCCGGGCCAGCAGCCGTCGCGCCGGCGCCGCCGGGAAGAACGGCACCCCCCTCGTGCTCACCTGTGTCATCACGCTCCCGTCCTGGCACGGCCTGTGCCTCCACCCTTGGTAAGTGCGGATGAGTGGCGTGCTGTGACAGCGCATGCCGGCCTTCCTTGGGTCCGGACGCCTTGCCGGGCGCGACCGGCAAGGCGTGTCGCAGTCACCGACAAGGGTGGGACCCAGCCCGGCAAGGGTTGTCGGCAAGGGTCGGGTCCTCGCTCGTGGGCTTGTTGGAATCGACGATCCGCTATCTTGGCGCTATGAGGGCTTCGGATGTGACCGCGGGTGCGGTCCTGCGCCAGGCGCGTCACGCGGCCGGGTTGACCCAGCGCGAGGTAGCGACTCGGGCCGGCGTGCAGCAGAGCGTCGTGTCGGCCTACGAGAGCGGCGGCCGCGAGCCGTCCCTGGCCACACTGTCGAGCCTGGTCGAGGCCTGCGGCGTGAGCCTGGAGGTGCACCTCGGCGAAGCGCTGCCGACCGGAACCGACCCGAGCGCCGTCGGACCGATCGGACGCCGGCTGCGCCGGCGCCGGGCAGCGGTGCTGGCCGTGGCCGCTCGGCACGGCATGACCGAGCTGCGGGTTTTCGGCAGCGTCGCCCGCGGCCAGGATACCGACAGCTCCGACTTGGACCTGCTCGTGCGCATCCCCGAGGGCACCGGCCTGCTCGCCCTAGGCCGCTTCACCCAAGAGCTGCAGGACCTGCTGCACGTGCCGGTCGACGTCGTCCCTGATGACAGCGTCAAGCCCCGCGTCCGCAACAGCATCGACCGGGACCTCGTGCCGCTGTGAGCCGCAGCGACCGAGACCGGCTGCTCGACGTCCTCGAAGCCGGCGCGGCCATCGCCGAGCACCTGCAGCGCGGACCACTCAGCGACGGCCTCGTCTTCGACGCCGTGAGGGTCCGGCTCATCGAGATCGGCGAGGCTGTCAAGGACGTCTCACCCGAGCTGCTCAGCCAGCAGCCCTCGATCCCCTGGCGGCAGGTCGCCGCGATGCGCGACCAGTTGGCGCACCGCTACTTCGACACCTCGCACGCCGTTGTCGCCCACACCGTGGGCCCCGACCTCGCCGAGCTGCTGGCCGCCACCAGGTCACTGCTGGCAGCACTGGACGCCCAAGGCTGACCCCCATCCGCGGAGACCGTTCGAGGGCCGACCCGCGACCGGCGCGAGCCTTGCCGGGGAGCCGAAACTGCGCGGAGCAAGGTATGCGTTCGGTGACCGAACCGTCCGCTGGCGCGGCCGGCCCGATCCCCGAACGCGGCGCGACCGGCGGGTCGCGGAGAGGGCGCCCGGGCGCGGGCTCGCAGCGCCGAGGTGCGATCGCGACGATCAGTGCCGACCCCGATGTCACAGAGCTACCGGATTCCGCACTTACCAAGGGTGAAGGCCACAACGGCCCCGTGGAGGTGGACGTGGAAGCGGTCGAGGACGAGGACGAGGACGAGGACGAGGACGAGCTCACCGGACAGAGCGCCGGGCCGGCCGATGCCGGGCGGCACCGTCCGCACCGCTCGCCGGCACGCGGTCACGCTATGAAGGTCCTCTACGGCGACGACGAGTGGGACCTGGTCGTCCGTGCTGCACAGATGCTCGGCCTGCGACCCAGCAGCTACGTCGCGTCCGCAGGGCTGTCTGCTGCACAGCTCGCCGTCCACCCGCCGCAGGCAGACGGGACCGGCCGCCGCAAGTGGAATGCAGCCCCGGCGGCGGATCGCGAGCTGCTGCTGGAGCTCATGCAGGCGCGCGCCGCCGTCAACCGGTACGGGGTGAACGTCAATCAGGCTGTGGCCGCGCTGCACAGCGTGGGGCAGGCGCCGCTCTGGCTCGAGCAGGCCGTCGCCGGCGCGCGACGGGCGGTCGAACGGGTCGACGAGGCGGCCGCCTTGATCGTGCAACGGCTGAGCCGGGGGAGGAGCTGAATGTGCAGAGTGCGAGTGACGTCACCGAGAGGGCTGCTCATTGGAGAGGCTGCGTGCCCATGCCGCTGATAAAGGGGGCTTGATGTAAGTGGCTCGCGCTGAGTGTCAATGGCCAGGTCGCGGTCCCCGCTTGTGGCCAGCAAAAGTCCCCACCTCGCGTGATGGGTTAACGCTTCGAGGGGCGGCCTCCTGAGCGGCTGCGGGCTTCGCGTATGCGGTAGCCCTCGCACGCCCTCCCGCTCGTACCGCCAGCCCACCCGCCCCGGCTGCGTCATGCACTGTCCGCCCCCGCCCCCCCGCCCGCCGGTGCGCGGGGGCGGCCGCCCGGCCCGCCGCAGGCGGCGACGGCCCGCGCGTACGTCCGCGTGTCGACGGCCCTCGAGGACATGATCGCGCCGCTAATCATCGGGACAGCATCGCCGGGTACGCCCTCCCGGTCGGCGGAGTCGACGACGCCACCAGGGACGGCAGTGCAGGACGGGTCCGGAGCCACGAGGCGGCCCGCCGCGCCTGACCGGCTCCCAGTCCGTCAGCGTGGCGCTACCGTTCACCCGCGAACAGGGCCCCGCGAGGGGGCGCTGCGCTGGGGGAGGTGTACGTCGTACGACGAGCGGGCCCTGGCCGCAAGGGCCCTAGGTCATGAACTGGCCGAAGCGGCCTTTCTCGCCGCGGCCGAGGGGCCGTGCGAGGACGCGATGGGCCACGAGGACGACGGCGCAGGCGACGAGGCGGGCCGGGACGCGGCGGCGCTCGCGGGGCTCGGCGGCGCGCACGGCCGCGCTCTTGAGGTCCTCGGGCCGCTGCTGAGATCAGCGGGGGCGGCGCTGCTGTCTGGCTCGCCGGGGCCTGTCGCGGCATGGTTTGCCGCCCCTGCGCCGGGTCTGCCCAACCAGGCGGTCGAGGCCGCCCTGCGGGCGTTGGCCGCCGAAGACTCCGAGCTCGTCTTTGCGCGGGCGTACGAGTGCCTCGTGAGGGCGGCCGACCGGCGGCTGCTCGGCACGTACTTCACGCCGCCTCCCGTCGTCGCGTTCATGACCGACCGGCTCGCTGAGGCGCTGCCGGCTCCCGCCGTCGTCGTGGACGCGGGCGCCGGGGTCGGGGCCCTGACGCTCGCGGCGAGCGGCAGGTGGCCGGACGCCGACGTCGTGGCCGTCGACGTGAATCCGGCGTCGCTGGGGCTGCTCGCCGTGGCGGCCGCCCGCCGCGTGCGGGTGGGCCGGGGGCGGCTCACGCTCGTGCTAGAGGACTACCTCGTGTGGTCCTCCGGGTGGGCGTCCCGCCCGGGGCCCCGGGCGCTGCTGGCGAACCCGCCCTACACGCGGCACCAGGCGCGGACGTCGGAGGAAAAGGATGCGGCGACGCAGGCCGCGGGGACGCTGATGCCGCACCGGACCGGGAGCCTGTCGTCATACATGCTCGCCGCGACGTGGTGGCGGCTCGGGCACGGCGACGCGCTGTGCCTGGTCCTGCCGGATAACTGGCTGCACGCCGCGTACGCCAAGGACCTGCGCCGGGTCATCTGGACGCGCAAGGACCGCAGGATCGACCTGTACGCGATGCCCGAGGACGAGTCGGTGTTCCCGGACGCCAGGGTCAGGGCGATGGTGCTCGTCGTGTGGCCGTCGGCCGGCGCCGCCGAGCCGGTGCGCGTCTACCGGACCACCCGGGAAGGCGCCGGTCTGCTCGCAGAGGCGGCGGCGGAGGACGCCGGACGGCCGCAGGCCGCCGGGGATCCTCTCAAGGAGCTATGGCGGCGCGGCATCACCGGGGACGAGGCGGACGCCGCACCGGTGCCCCCCCTGGACGGGGCCGGTACCGACAGCGCCGGCGGCGGGGCGGCCGGCGGACAGTCCGACGGCCGACGGGCCGCCACGGCCGCGACCCGGAGGCCGTTGTCGGACTTCGTGCGCCTGCGAAGGGGGATCGCGACGGGGTCGAACAAGTCGTTCCTGCTGCGCCGCACGGACGTCGTCGGCGTGCCCGAGGACCGCCTCAGGCCGGCGGTGCATCGGCTCGCGAGCGTCCGGGGCGACGTCCTGACGGAGGCGGGGCACCGGCGGCTGGCCGCCGCTGGCCATCCCGCGTGGCTGCTCGACGCACGCGACGACGGCGAACCCGACCCCGCTGTCCAGGCGCTCCTCGCGGCGGCCCGCGAGGCAGGGGTCCCAACCGGGGTCCTGTGCGGCCGGCGGAAGGTGTGGTGCGCGCTGGAGTTCCCCGACGAGCCGCCCGCGGTCCTGGTCTCGCCGAGCGCGAACGGCGACGCGCCGTTCGCCGTGGTCCGCAACGACGCCGGCGCGTACATCACGAACAACCTCCTGGGCGCGCACGCGCTCCCCGGCGCGCGGCTGTCCGCGGCGCAGTGGGAGCGCCTCGCGAAGTGGCTGGCCGGCGACGACGCGCAGGCGCAGTGGCGGCGGCTGGCGCAGGTCCACAGCGGCGGGCTGCGCAAGCTCGAAACGCGGGCCGCCCGCGGCGTCCTGCTACCGGGCTGGCTCGCCGCCGACCTGGCGCGCAGGCCGCGGGTCGGGCGGCAAGCGGGCCCAGCGGCCCCGGCGGCGGACCGCCCCGGCCTCGCGCCACCGGGGGCAGTCCCGCGAGCGGCAGGGACATGACCGCCTCCGACCACCTGCCCGCGTCGTCGGGCACGTATGGCCGCAGCGACCCGGCGCGGCACCATCCGAGCGGGCCCGAGACCCGTCGTGCAGGCATACCGCCAGGGCGCAGCCGGTCGGGACGGCCGTCCCGGCTCGGTGCTCGTTGCGTGTCAGGAAGACCCTCAGCGGTCCGTCGTCGCCGCCGAGGGCGGTCGGCGCGGCGACGGTGTAGGCGACCAAGTCGTCGATGAGGGTGACGCGCTGGACCGCTTCGGCCGGCGCGGGCTTGCCGAGCGCGATCAGCTCGGCCGCCAGCCGGTAGGCCGCGGCGAGGACGGCCGGGCCGCTGTCGGGCCGGTCCATCAGGCGGGCCGCGCGCAGGGCGGCCTCGACGCGGTGCCGGGTGGAAGTCCTCGTCCTCGTCCAGGGCAGGCTGGGCGTCCTCATCGGCGGGAGGGCCACCGCGGCGAGGCCGGCGTCGTCGGGCATCTGCGCGAGCCGACACGGGCCAGACGGGAGGGCCCGTCGAACGCCCGGCGCCGCCCGGCGCCTCGGCGCGCCCGGCCGGCGGCCGACCGGCACCAGAGGGCACCATCGCCCGCATGCGCCTGCCCAACGACGCCTCGCTGCTCCTCCAGACTGTCTGGGACATGTTCGCCGCCGACGCCGCCTGGCCGCCGTTCGCCCGCGTCGACCGGCTGCTCTACCGCGAGCACTCGCTCGACGTCCCCGCGCTGCTGCGACGCGTCCCGACCGAACTGCTCGCCGGCGGCCGCGGCCACGGCGGCGCCCCGCCCGCCGCGAGGGACGAGCTGCGCCTGACGGTCGCAGGCGCAGCCGAGTGCTCCGGCTCCGCGGCCATCCTCGAGCGCATGCTCGCGGCATCCGCCGAGGCCGTCCTCCTCGAGCGCGCGGCCGACGACCGCACCGACGACCCGGCCCTCACCGCCGACCGGATCGTCGATGGCGCCTCCGACGGGACGTCGCAGGCCCGCGACGACGCCGCGGCCCACCTCGCCCGCCAGGTCGGACTGCTCCTGATCAATGAGCCGTGGACGGCCGGAGGCTCGCTCTACGACGGCGGATGGAGCATTAACGTCAGCCGGCACGTCCGCGCGTGCGCCGGCGCCCGAACCGTCGACGCCTACCTCCGCCGGGCCGCCACCCTCGCGCCCGCCCCGGTCCCTGGACCGGCCCCGGCCGCCGACGGCCCGCTACCGTCGCCGTCCGTGGACCGCCAACGCGCCGCCGAACAGCTCGGCCTGCTCGCCGAGCAGGCCGACGAACCGACAGTGCGGGCCGACGGCGCCGCGCACGACGCCTGGAAGGCCAGGGCGGAGGCCGTCATGATCGCCGCCCTGGGCCCCGAGTCCACCGCCCTCCGGGCGTTCAAGGACGTCGGCTACCACGTCGGCCTTTGGACCGGCGCCCCCGGCGAGGACGAACGCGACGCCCGGTACTTCGCCGAGCAGGTCGACCGGGCCAAGGCCCAGATCGAGACCGCCGTCTTCGAGCTCGACCTGCGGTCCGCGCCCGCCGCGCGTCCAGCAGCGTCCCGCCGCGCCGACGGGCCCGTCTTCGTCGTCCACGGCCACGACGACGCCCGCAAGTACGAGCTGGTCCGGCTCCTCGACCGGACCACCGACCGCGACGCCCAGGTCCTGCACGAGCAGCCGAACAAGGGCGCGACCGTCCTCGAGAAGCTCGAGCGGCACGCCACCTCCGCCGGCTTCGCCGTGGTGCTCCTCACCGGCGACGACGAAGGGCGCCTGGCGGGCGGCGGCGACGACCTTCGGCCCCGCGGCAGGCAGAACGTCATCCTCGAGCTCGGCCTGTTCATCGGCCTGCTCGGGCGCGACCGCGTCGCGGTCCTGGTCGATCCGGCCGTGGAGCGCCCCTCGGACCTGGACGGGCTCGTCTACATCGCCTTGGACCCGGCCGGCGCCTGGCGGCACGCGCTCCTCGGCGAGCTGGAGGCCGCCGGCATCGCCGTCGACCGCAGTCGCGTCCCCTGACCCCTGGCGACGGCCTGCGGCCGCGCGCCGCGCCAAGGCCGGGACACCGTCCCGACTACGTTCGACGGCGTGCGGACCGGCGGCGAATACACCACGGGCGGCGGCGCTTGACTGCCGCCCCCGGCCAGGCGCTGCCCCGCGACGCCTACTGGACCGAGGACACGACCGTCCGGTTCGTCCTCCCCGGTTCCAACCGCCTCGACGTAGACTTGGCCGCCGTCCTCGACGGCCCCCCCGTCACAGAGGCCGAGGCCCAGGCCGCGAGCTGGGACCCCTCCGGCGTGCTCGTCGTGCCGGGCCGGGACTCCGTCGCCTGGGAGGACCTGCGCGCCGCCGGCCCGCCCGAGCGCCGGCCTCGGTTCTCCGTCGACACCCACGTCTTCCGCGAGCTGGGCGAGCTGCTCGTCGGCCGCGACAGCACTGCGATCGTCGAGCTCATCAAGAACGCCTACGACGCCGACGCCCGGACGGTCCGGGTCGAGGCGACCGGCCTGGCGTCGGGGGAGAGCACCGTCATCCGGATCAGCGATGACGGCACCGGGATGACGCCCGAGCAGTTCGAGCGCGGCTTCCTCAGGATCGCCAGCCGCGGCAAGGAGACCGGCAGCAGGTACAGCCGCCGCTACGGACGCAGGTTCACCGGCGCCAAGGGCGTCGGCCGTCTCGCCGTCCACAAGCTCGCGCAGCGACTCACCGTCGACAGCAGCCCCGACCTGGAGTGCCTGCCGCCGCAGTACGCAGGCGGCGAGCAGCGCGGGGTCCACGCCGAGCTCGACTGGAAGCTCATCGAAGCGCAGGAACTCGTCGCCGAGGTCAAGGACGGGCTCGAGGTCCGTCCCGTCCCGCCTGCAAAGCGGCCCGGCACCACGCTCGTTCTCGCCAGCCCCCGAGCCCGGTGGAACGACAAGTCCGTCGAGCGCTTCGTCGAAGAGCTCCGCGCCGCGCGCCCGTCCCCATTCATGCATCAGCCGCTCGAGCCCGGCCTGCTCGCCCGCCCGCTGCTCGTCCCGACCCACGACGTCCGGGAGGCCCGGCCAGACGAGTCCTCCTTTCCCAAGGGCCCTCGGCGCGCCGACCCCGGCTTCTCCATCGACTACGGCGGTGAGCTCGCGATGGGCGACGAGCTGTGGCCCTACCTCGTCGAGCGGACCGACTGGATCGTCGAGATCGACGCCCGCGGCCCCGAGGTCCGCTACCGCGTCGACCCGACCGCCGCCCACACCAGGCAGCACCCCCTCGCCAGGCCCCGCGACTTCGCCATGCCGCACCCCTCGCCCGACGACGGCCCGCGGTTCACCGTCCGGATCCTCGTCCGCGAAGGCGCGCCGACCGGGCCGCTCCGGACCACCGGCCTCGTTGAGGAGCTCTCCGGCATCCGCGTCTTCCTCGAGGGCTTCCGCGTCCTGCCGTACGGCGGGCCCGGCGACGACTGGCTGTCCATCAACAGGGACTACACCCGCAAGCCCAGGCTCCTCGACGTCGACGACGAGCTCGGCAGCGAACTCGCCGCCACCGGCAAGGAGGGGTTCTACGCGATCGGGACGACGCAGTACACCGGCGCGGTGTTCCTGCTCGAGAGCCGAAGCCCGACCCTGCGCGCTCTAGTCAACCGCGAGGGGTTCGTCGTTGACGACGCCTTCGAGGCGATGCAGCGTCTCGTCACGAACGGCGTGCGGCTCAGCGTCCGGGCCCGCCGGGCGCTCGGCCAGGCCGAGAAGGACGACGCCCTGGCCCGGGCCAGGGCCGCCGGCGCCGCCGCCGCCGACAAGGCGCTCCTCGCCGCCCAGGCCGCCGCCGACCGGGCCCCCGGCCTCCCGGACCCGCCTGCGGCCCGCGGCCAGGAGGAGGCCCCCGCCCCCGACGGGCACGACGACGACCCCCCCGGCGAGAACATCCCAGACGACGACGACGGGCCCGACGACGACGGGCCCGGCCCGGCGCCGCCGGGCGACCGGCTCGCGCAGGACCTCGGACGTGCCCGGGAGGCCCTGCTCTCGCTCGCCGCCGCCGGCGGCGCCGACGGCAGCGACGCGCTGCTCGCCGGCGCCCAGCTCATCGAGGCCGCGCAGGCCCGGCTCGCCCCCGACGACGAGGACGTCGCCATCCGCCTGCTCGCCGGCGTCGGGCTGCAGATGAGCGCCTTCGTCCACGAGATCAACGGCTTGCTCGGACAGGCCCAGACGCTGCGCCGGCTCCTCGCCCTGCTCCCGACCAAGGGCATGACCGGCCAGCAGCGCGGCATCGTACGGAGCATCGACAGCGCCGCCCTCAACCTCGTCGAGGCCCTCCAGCGGCAGAGCAGCTACCTCACAGACATCGTCGGGCCACGGGCCCGGGCCCGGCGGTCCCGCACCCGCCTCGCGGACCGCCTCGACAAAGTCGTCGCGCTCCTGGGCCCGAGCGCGCAGGCCCGTTCGACAGCCCTCGACACAGACATCGGCCCCGACCTTAAGACCCCGCCGATGTTTCCGTCCGAGGTGACGATCCTGCTTACGAACCTGCTCACCAACGCCGTGAAGAACGCCCGCACCGCCGAGCAGGCCAAAGCCGGCGAGCATGGGCTCGTCCGGGTCCGGGCCGGCCACGACCAGGACGCGTTCTGGCTCCGCGTCGACAACACCGGTGTCGCCGTCGACCGAGCCGAAGCCGACCGGTGGTGGCGGCCGTTCGAGACGACGAGCGTCGAGATCGACGAGGCACTCGGCCAGGGGCTGGGCCTCGGGCTGCCCATCGTCCGGCGACTCGTCGACGAGTACGGCGGGACGGCCCGCTTCGCCGACCCCGCGCCCGGCTTCGCGACCGCCGTCCTCGTCGAGATGCCGCTGCGCCCGAGGCGACGTGGCTGAGCCGCCGCTCGTCGTCGTCATCGACGACGTCCCGAGCGACCGCGACCTGCTCGCCGTCGAGCTCGAGGCCTCCCAGGCCAGGGCGGTGCCGCTGCACCCCCGCGACGTCCGCGACCGCGCGCTGCTCGCCCGGGCCAGCCTGGTCGTCGTGGACGAGTACCTCACGGACTGGCCCGAGCGTGAAGCCCTCTACCGCACCGCCGCGGACCCTGTCCCGCACGAGCTGCCGCTGACCATGCGCCCGGCGATGGGCGTCAGCGTCGCCGCGATCGTCCGCGAGGTCACGGCCGCCACCGGCCGCGCCACCCCGATCGTCCTGCGGACCGGCGAGATCGACCGGCTCGCCCTGGGGCTCCCCACCGGCCAACGCCAGCACCTGTTCGCGCGGCAGCACGACATCGAGTGGCTCTTCGACAAGAACGAGCCCGACCCCACGCTGGACCGCCCGTCCGCCGTTGCGCGGATGCTCGAGCTCGCCGCCGCCGCCGACAGCGTCCCCGGCGGCCGGACCGACGTCGCGCGCATCGCCGCGTGGATGGAGCTGGGCGAGCCCCCGTGGGCCGACGTGGCGCGGCTCCACCTTGCCCGGTCCCGGCCGCCCCGCAACGCCCTCACCGACGCCTCTAACGGCCGCGACCTGCTCCGGTGGCTCCTGCACCAGCTGCTGCCCTACCCGGCCGCGCTGCTGGACCGGTGGGCCGTCGCCGCCCGTCTCGGTGTCGACCCGGACTCCGCGGCTCGACTTCCAGCGCACGGGTTCTTCGCGCCGCTCGAGCAGGCCCGCTACAGGGGGCCGCTCGCCGGCTACCTGGGCCCGCGGTGGTGGCGTGCCGGCGTGGACGGGTTCGCCGACGACGCCCTGCCGATGCCGCAGGCCCGCGAACGGGGAGCCGCCGTCGCCGCCGCCCACCCGCCCGCGGTCCCGCTCGACATGGCCGTCCCGGTGCCGGTGCTGGGCCCCGATCTCGGGCCGGACGGCATGGCCGAGGACCACGACGCGGTCCGGATCCTCCCCGACGACTGGCCCGCGTTCGCGGACGCCGCGTACGCCAGGGGCTCCGAGGCCGCACGGGAGCCGCTGTCGCTGCTCCGGAGGTCCGCGGACTCCGAGCGCTGGCGGCGGCCGAAGCGTTGACCGCCGCGACCCCGCCGGCCGGCCCGGGGACCACCTGGGACACCGGCCCGCTGCTCTCGCTGGGCCACGATGACGTCGTGATGGAGGAGGTTCTGGCCAGGGCCCCGGGGGTCCTCGCCGCCCAGGCCGTCCACGTGGAGCTCGACGGCATCGCCTGGCCGGCCGCTGACACGGGCGACAAGCCCCGCGAGCAGGCCAAGCGCGTCCTGGCGCGGCCCGGGCTGCTTGCCCCCGAATACGTCCTGACGGCGGCGCAGCAGGACGACGCCGACGCGATCCGTGCCGAGATCATCCGGATCTGCGGGCCGGGAGGCCACCGCGGCGAGTCGGCCGCGATCGTCCACGCCCGCGACGACTGGCTAGTCCTCGTCGTCAACGACAAGACCGCCCGCGATGTCGCCCGGGCCGCCCACGTCGGGACGGCCTGCGTCGCCGACCTCCTCGGCGAGCTCGTCGACCTCGACGCAATGGACGTCGCGGACGCCGTCGATCTCTGCGTCGACTTGGAAAAGTGCAGGATGCACCCGGGACGGCGGGTCGCCGGCCGGCTCGACCTCGTCCCGAGGGGCGACGGGCCGATTGTCATGACGCCGGAGCAGTGGGACCTTCTATAGGCCGACGCGCGAGGGCCCGCCTGCCTGGGCGCGACCTGCCCGGATTGGCCGGCGCCGCGCCGGAACGGCGGGCCGCTGCCCGCGGACCCGCCCCGCGTGTGCTCTGCTCGGGGGGTGGAGCACACGCTGCTGGCAGGGCGACAGGCGATCGCCGCCGTCATGGCCCTGGGCGGCGCGCTGGGGTACACGACCAGGACCGAGCACCCTGTCGGCCGCCGCGCCGCCGTCGACGTGTCCTGGAGCGGTGCGCCCGACGCGAAGGTCCCGTTGTTCGTGTTCGAGGTCGAGAGCACCGCGTCGGCCGGGATGGCGAACAACGCCCAGAAGGTCCTCGGGACTCCGAACGAGGCGATGGCCAAGCCGCTGTTCTTCTTTCACCTGGTGCTGGCGGGCGGCGCAGACAACGAACGGGTCGCGGCGCTGCGGTCCCAGTGGGGCCGGCACAACTACCGCGTCTACACGATGGCGGACGGCTCGGCGCCCCAGCGGCTGCTCTGGGATGTCCTGGAGCAGCACCGCCGGGTGGCTGACCGGATCAGCCCGGCCGCTTTAGCAGATGCGCTTGAGCACAGCCTGTGGGCCGGGACGGACCCCCGGTCCGTCGTGGCCGAGGCGGAGCGGCTTGGCCTGCGCGGGAACTACCTGCGCGGCTACCTGCTCCTCGCCGCCGACGACGAACGGTGGCTGCTGTCGTGGGCGCGGCGGCTCCGCGCCCTCGCGGCGATGCCGGAGGGCGACCGGCAGGAGCAGGACGATGACTACGGCAGCTACCTAGGCAGGTACATCCCGGGGCTGATCGAGCACGCCCTGCTGATCCACGCGGGGCAGATCCCGGACGCCGACGGGCCGGCCGCGCTCGAGCGGTGGCAGGCGGGCAGCGGGTCGGGCATGAGGACGATCGGCCCTTACCTGGGCCTGTCCCAGGACTACGACTACTTCGCGTTGCTCGTCGCGCCGGTGCACTTCGCCGTCGCCTCCGGCCTGTGCTCCGGCGCCCCGGCGTCGTCCACCTGGCTCGTCGAAGAGATGCGCGGCGTCCTGTCGGAGATGGGGGCCAGAGGAATCCTGGCCCGGTGGCAGGCCCCGACCGCGGTGTGGCTGGCGCATGTCGCGGCGGCTTCGCTTGGCCGCCCCGCCGGGCCGGACGCGTCGGCCGCGGCCCTTGGCGCCTACGAGGCCGCCGCCTCCGCGATCGCGGCCGCGGGCGGGGCATCGGCTGACGACCTGCTGGAGCCGACGATGCCGGTCTACGACATCGACGAGTCGCCTCCGCTGGCCGGTGGACCGGCTCCTCCCGACCCCGCCGGGCTCCGCGCCCTGGTCGTCGGCGCGCCCGTCTCGGGCGCGGACCGTCCCGGCCCGCTCCGGCTCGCCGTGGCGATGCTGACCTGGGAGGATTGGGCGAGAATCCCGGCGCAGGAGTTCGTGGCGGCGGTGCACTTCCTGGTCCCGCCGGCGAGGCGGCGGCGAGGCGTCGGGGCCGGACCGCGCAGGGGGAGGTCCGGCGGCCGCGCCTGAACGGCCGGACCGGTGAGCATCGCGCCGATGGGCCCGGACCACGCATCGCGCACCTCGTCGTGGCCCGCAGAGCGTCAACAACAACCCCCCCGGCTCGAGGGCATGGTCATGCAAAGCCCCGGGTCGAGCTGGCCCACCGGCACGGTCGCCCGACGGCAGCCGAGGCGGACAGAAGGAGGAGACGGGGGGGCTGGGGCAGCTGACTTGAATCGACCCGCCGCTCCGCCTAGAAGGCGGAAGCCGTGCACGGCCCACGTCCATCCGCGCCCGTGCAGGTGAAGCCTCGGCGCGCCTGCGGCCCGCGGACTACCCGGAGACAGCGCGCCGACGGCAACGGTTGTGCTCGTGACCCGCCTGTCCCCAAGGCCGAGACTGCAGCAGACGAGAGCCGAGCCGTACCTCCGGAGAACGCATGAGCATCGCCAAGCCCGCTCTGCCAACGGACTCCGAGGCCGCGCCGCCGCAGCGCGCGGCGTCGGGCCGTGAAACGCGGGCGGCCAGCCGAACGGCGACCGGCCGACGGGCGCGGCTGTCCACAGATGGAGAGGTCGCCCGGCAGCCGACACCCGGCATCGGGACGCCGCGCCGCTCCGGCCTGCTCGGGTCGTCCTCCGCGCCAGACGGCGACGTCGAAGGCACGCGGTGGGCGCTCGAGCCGCTTGCACCTCGGGCGTGAACGGTGTACACAAGAGTTTGTGAACGGTATACATGAACGGCAGCCGGGCGAGGAGCACGCGCTGCTCGGGCTAGCCGAGGTCGCGGACCTCGCGGGGGTCGCACGGAACGTCGTGTCGAACTGGAGGACCCGCGACCCGCGCTTCCCCAGACCCGCGGCCGAGCTCGCGTCCGGACCGGTCTTTCGGGCCGGCCAGATCGACCGCTACCTCGCCCGAAGAAGGAGAAATATGGCCGTCGTCGTCAGCATGATCAACCTCAAGGGCGGCGTCGGGAAGACCACGACGACCGTCGCGCTCGCCGAGATCCTCGCCGCCGACCTCGGCAAGCGCGTCCTGGTCATCGACCTCGACCCGCAGACCAACGCCACGACCATGCTCCTCGGCGAGAAGGCCTGGAGCCAGCTCAACGCCCAGGGCCGCACCCTCGCTGCACTGTTCAAGGACGCCCTGCGGCCCGACGGCGCCGACCCCGCGTTCGACCTCGAGAAGACGCTCCAGCGCGGCGTCTCGCCGGTCTCCGCCGTCAAGCGGCTGGACCTGCTCCCCAGCTCGCTCGACATGATCGAGATCCAGGACCGCCTGGCGACCGTGCCCGCCGGCCGGCTGTTCACCGACCGCCCCGTCGACCTCCTCCACAAGGCGACGCGCAGGCTCCTGCCCGACTACGACTACGTGATCATCGACTGCCCGCCGAACCTCGGGATCATCACGCTAAACGGCCTGCGGATGTCCCACGGCTACGTCATCCCGACGAAGCCCGACGTCCTGAGCACGTACGGCATCCCTCAGATCCTCACCAGGGTCGAGGGCTTCGCCGAGGGCCTCGCCGAGAACGACATCGTCCCGCTCGGCATAGTCGTGAACATGTACCGCGCCGGCACGACCATCCACGAGACGACGCTGCGAGCGCTCAGGGCCGGCGCCAAGAGCGGCAAGCTCCCGCCGCTGTTCAAGTCGTCCATCCCGGTCGGGAACGCCGTCGCGGGCGCCGCTGAGTTCGCGAAAATGTCCACGCTCCGCCAGCGATGGGGCTACCAGGGGCACTTCGACCAGCTCAAGGCCCTCGCCGTCGAGTTCGACGCCCGCGCGCAGGCGCTGTGACCGGCGCTGCCGCCGGGACGGGCGGCGCCGCGTCCCCGGCCCCCGAGGGGACGGCGGAACCGCCGGCGCGCGCAGGCCGGACCCCCGCGCCCGAGCGGGCCGCGGCGGCGGCCTCGCTGACCCGGCTCGCCACGGACCGGCCGGCCCTGGCAGCCTCGCTCGGACGGCTCGTCGCGGCCGTCGCCGACGAGGCCGCGTCGAACGCCGGGTTCGCCGACGCGCTCGCAGCAGCCCTGGGGGCCGGCGACGCCGCCGCCGGGGCCGTCGCCGGGGGCGTGGGTGGCGGCGTGCGGCCCGCCCGCGGGGCGCGCCGCAGCCCGGGGCCCTGGGACCCGTTCGCGGTCTACGCCGAGCACGGCGAGGACGTCCTGCGCGAGCGCCTGACGGGGCTCGGGCTCGAGGAGCTGCGCAACGTCGTCGCCGAGCACGGCATGGACACCGACCGGCTCGCCATGAAATGGCGCGACCCCGAGCGGGTGGTCGGCAGGATCGTGGAGCGCGTAGTGGACAGGGCCGCGAAGGGCGACGGCTTTCGTCCGCCTGGGCCGGGGTGACGCGGCGCTCCGCAGCCCCCGGGCGCGCGAGTTCACCGCATCCTGCTCCGGCGCCACCTTCGGTCGGCCCGACGAGCCAAGAGCGCCGCGCGGCGTGCGGGCGCCGCCTCGGGCGGGCGCTCCCTGGACCGCGCCGGTCTGGCGTGCCTCGCACATCGCTACCATGCCTCCCCTCGAGTCAGCACCAGAGACCAGCTTGACCGAGAAACAGACCGGTGCCCTGCTCACAAATTGCTCACAAACTCGACGACACGCCGTGGCACCCGACGAGATTGCATGTCACACTGCACCGGCTTTGACCTGCGAGAACGTCACCAGACGACACGAAAGGAGACCGGGTTTCTCCGCCTCATAATCCCTCGGTCGTGGGTTCGAGCCCCACCCGCCCCACATCCCCTGACCTGCGAAAAGAGTGATCGGTGTGCATGATCGCCACGGGCCGTGGTGCCATCATGGTTGCCTTTGGCGAG
>JAABUT010002522.1_pt1 | contig 17384 bp, 11 predicted proteins | sample 5559281 | NCBI WGS metagenome assembly JAABUT01 (sample SAMN10711880, study PRJNA513359) | rock metagenome | isolation source: Antarctica rocks | place: Antarctica: Victoria Land, Ricker Hills nord | collected 2016-01-04 | reverse complement strand
TGGCGATCTGCGCCTTGACGAGTGGGTGCATGAAGGCGGCGAGGTCGAGTTCGTGGATCGCGTAGCGGCCGTGCAGCGCGTCTGGCACCGCCGCCGTGATGAGGACGAGTGGCACGCTGTCGCTCTTCGCGACGAGTGCGGCGGTCGCGAGGTTCGTCGTGCCGGGGCCGGGGACGACGAGACAGACGCCCGGCCTGCCGGTCGCGCGGGCGTATCCGTCGGCAGCGAAGCCCGCGCCGCCCTCGTGCCGCGTGACGACCGCGCGGATCGATGGGTGATCGTGTAGGAGGTCGTATGGGAGGAGCGTGTGCACGCCGGGGATGCCGAAGAGGTATTCAACTCCCTGCGCCGCGAGCGCGTTGATCAGGGATACCGCCCCAGTCTGAAGTGCTGTCGCCACGATCGCTCCTTTCGCGCCTCGGGTCATCATAACACGCGGTGCCGCGCGATATGGCATGCTACAATACGTCGCGGTGGGGGAAGAGTGCGTTGCGCCGCGAGCGGGATGAGGAATGATCGCAGCAACACAAGAACGTCAATGGTCGGCGGGCGATATTGCCGCAGCGTTGCGCTGGTCGCCGGGTAGCGCGCGGGCGCGGGCGCTTATGTTGCTCGCGCTGTGCATCTTCGCGGTCAGCGCCGTCATCGTGCTGTTTCAGGTCCCGTATCGCCACACCGTCCGCATCGGCGAAGTGAGCGCGAGCGGTCAGCCGATTGTGCGCGGCTTTTATGACCCGGAAGGCAAGGGCGGCTTCACGTATCGCTGGACGACCGACCATGCGATTGTCCTCCTTCCGCAGGGTGTTTTCCCTGGTGAGGTGGATGTCGTACTCTCCGGCGACCGGCCCGGCAGCAAGCCGCCCCGCGTGGCCTTCGCAATCGAGTCGGTCGGCGAGGCGCCACTGGCCGATATGCAGAGCACGGCGGATTTCGCGGTATACCGCGTGCGTTTGCCACGGATCGGCGGCTCGTTGAATCCCTCGGAGGTCCCCGGCCTTGTCATCACTCCCTCGGACACGGTGATGCCGCCGAAGGATAACCGTGATCTTGGTGTCGCCGTCGAGCAGGTCGTTGTCTTCACGAACCCTCTCCAGTTCGGCCCGGTCGTGCCGCCAATACTGCCGCTCCTGCTTGCCCTCGGTATGGCCGCTGCTCTTGGCCTGATGGCGTTGTCGGTCTCACCGCCACTTGGCCAATTCGTCATCGTCGCATACGGACCGGTCGCACTCACTGCCGTATACCTCGCACTGCTCCGAACGGAAGATCCGGGCAGGCAGGCGCACGCCGTTTTCGGGTTCACGGTGGCGGCGCTGGTTGCGCTAGTGTTCGTCTGGCACCAGCCGTTGCGCGTGCGTCCTTGGGTCCGTCAGTTGGCGGTGGTCGACGGGCGATGGCTGCTCGCACTAGCGATGCTCGTCTCGCTTGGGTACGCGCTGTACGCCTCCCATCGGCTCTTTGGCCGGTTGTACGACGACACGCACATCTCGCTCCGGTACGCGCAGAATCTCGCGGACGGGCATGGTCTGCGATTCAACCCCGGTGAACGACCGGTCGAGGGGTACACCAACTTCCTGCTCACCGTCCTCTTCGCGGCCTGCATCAAGGTTGGGCTACCGATCGTGACGATGGCAAAGATCATCTCCATCGGTGCGGCAGTTGGCGTAGTCGCCGTGACGTACTGGTTGACAACGCTCGTGCTGCCCGAAGCGAGCAGTCTCCTCCGCGCAACACCGAGCCTCGTGCTGGCGGGGTGCGGCTGGTATGCGTACTATGCCGCAATCGGGTTGGAAACGCACCTCTTCGCGCTCCTCGTCGTCGTCGCGGTCTGTTTACTGTTGCGCCAACAATGGCCGTGGGCGGGGCTGATCTTCACTGGGGCGTATCTGACACGGCCCGAAGGGGCGGGCCTGTGGGCGGTGACGCTTGCCTGGCTCGTCTGGCAGGCTGTGGCACCCGCTATCGTGCCGCATTTCCCGCGCGTTCTCCGGCGAGATGGTGGCGCAACAGGGTTTGCGCCCCCGCGCCCCCGCGAGATCGCCGCATTCGCGCTGCCATTCGTGCTCCTTGCGGGCGCGCACGAGATATGGCGACTGTCGTATTACGGCGAACCGGTGCCGAATACCTTTTACGACAAAGTCGGCACGGCAACGCAGCAGGTGAAGCGGGGAATCGACTATGTTACGCACAGTCTGCCACAGTTGCATCCCTTCGTCCTTGTTACGCTGATCCTTTTTCTCGCTCTTATCCCGTCCGTCGCGATCTGGAATGCCGCCGCGCGCTACCTCGCGCTGCTTGTCGTGGTGTTCGTGGGGTATATCGTGCTGGTCGGCGGGGATTTCATCGGGCCGCGCTTCCTCTTTCATGTCTTCCCGCTCCTCATCGTGCTCGCGGTCGCGGGCGTCCGATCCCTGCTGCGTTCGTACCCGATCCGCCGTGGATCGGCGCCAGGTGATGCGCAGGGGTGGGCGGAGGAACGCGCCTCGGCGCTTGCGGCCTTTTCAGTCGCGCTGATCGCATTTTGGCTCTTCCTGCCCCTCGTGCCGCCGAACACGTTCACGAAGCAGCGCGTGGCGAATACGCACATGCGCGTCGTCACCGGCCTGACCGCGCTTGGCGACTACCTGCGCGATACCGCACCACCGGACGCAACGCTGGCGATTGACGCGGCGGGCGTTGTTCCGTTCATCAGCCGCCTCCCAACACTGGATATGCTCGGACTGAGTGACTATCACATCGCGCATACGGTTAAGGCGACGGGGGATGGCTTGCCGGGCCATGAGAAAATCGACCCCGACTACATCCTCGCGCAGCGCCCAACATACATCGCGGTGGGGATGAGCAAAGTGACGAGTGGCGGCAGGCCGGGCCGTGGCCTCGACCGTCCCGGCTTCGACGCGCTCTATACCCGCGTCGCGCTCGTGCAGATGACGGAATCACGCGTCTCCCCAAACCTCGTGCTCGTGCTGAAGCCGGATACCGATGTGCAGACCGCGATTGACGCGGGCTTCACCTACGCCTTGTACAAACTCAGGTAGGGAGCGCGGCTTGAAGGGCAAATTACCGCTCACGGGCGTCAAAATCGTCGATCTCACGCGGGTGATGACGGGGCCGTACTGCACGATGATGCTCGCGGACATGGGCGCGGAGGTCATCAAGGTCGAGCAACCGGGCAGGGGCGACGACACCCGCGCGTGGGGGCCACCATTCACGCATGGCGAGGCGAATTATTACTTGAGCGTGAACCGCAACAAGCGCTCCATCGCGCTCGATCTCAAGAGCGATGGCGGCAAGGAAATTCTCTGGAAACTGATCGCAGGGGCGGATGTTTTCGTTGAGAACTTCAGCCCCGGCACGATCGGCCGTCTCGGTTTCGACTACGCGGCGGTCGCGGCGGTGCGTCCAGCGATCGTCTACTGCTCGATCTCCGGCTTCGGGCAGACGGGGCCGGGGCGCAACTGGACGGCGTACGACCTGATCCTCCAGGGGATGAGCGGCATCATGAGCCTCACCGGGCAGGAGGACGGCCCGCCCACGCGCGTCGGCATCCCGATTGCGGACATGACCGCCGGGATGTTCGCCGCGTACGCCATCGTCGCCGCGCTCTACCGCAAGGCGAGCGGCGGCGGCGGCGAATTCATCGATGCGTCGCTGCTCGGCGCGCAGGTCTCGATGCTGACGTACTACACCGTCAACTACCACATGAACGACATCATCGCGCGGCGCGTCGGCAACCGGCACCAGACCATCGCGCCGTACGATGTCTACCCGACCGCCAACGGCTTCATCTCGCTCGCGGTCGGGAACGACGCGATCTGGGGTCGGCTGTGCACCGTGATGGGCTGGGACGAACTCGCGCGCGACCCCCGCTACGCGCGCAATCCCGACCGCATCGCGCGCGTTGAGGAACTGACGGCGCTCATTGGCGCGCGATTCCAGACCATGACGACGGCGGCGCTGCTCGAACTACTCGGTTCCGTGAACGTCCCGTGCGGCCCGATCTCGTCAATCGATGAGGTCTTCGCGAACGCGCAGGTACAGCATGAACGCCTCGCGCGCACCATCGAGCACCCGATTATCGGCCCGCTCACGGTGCCAGGGATGCCCTATCACCTGCGCACAGCCGATCTAGAGGTGACCCTCCCGCCGCCCCTGCTTGGCGAGCACACGGAGGCAATCCTGCGCGAACTTGGCTTCGATGACGCGGCGGTCGCGGCGTACCGTGCCGATGGCGCGGTGGCGTAGCGGGCTGGGTCGAGAAACCGGGGATGAACCGCAGAGGCGCAGAGGGCGCAGAGACGGGAGGAGAAGAGGAGAAAGAGGAATTTATTTGGAGTTACGCAGTTGAGGTACTTTCCCTGGTGGTGGCAGGCTAAAGGCCGCCACCACCAGGTTTCTCTCACGAACTGCGTCACTCCTATTTATATTTTCTTCTTCCTCTGCGGTTCATTCGGTTTCGTCCCCGTCGTCAGTCTCGCCGCCCGCTTCGAGGTGGAGCAGACGCTGGTCAATGTCCGCGTTGAGAGATTGATAGACCGCGCGGGTGATCGCGCCACGGTTGCGGAGTGAGAGCAGAGCGTCCTTCTCGGCCTGCAATGCTTTGCGGTGGGCGATCAGGAGTCGTTCGGCGCGCAGGTCCTCCGCCGAAACTTGCAAGCCCGCGAGGTCGGCGCGGAGCGTTGCCGCCCGCCGCTCGTACGCGCCGCCCAGTTCCGCGTAGGCATCGGGCGAAATCTCGCCCGCCTCGTTCGACTCGCTGAGCACGCGCCGCGCCGCCTGCGCCGCGACGAGCTGGCCTTGCAACCGCTCGAACGTGAGCAGGTGCGCCGACTTCCCCGTGCCACTCAGGCCGAGCCGCGCGACGAGCGGGCGGATCGTCAACCCCTGCACCAGGAGCGTGAAGACGACGATGCCGAAGGTCATCAGGAGCACCGTCGAACGTTCGGGCACGTCCGCCGCCGGGATGCTGAGCGCCGCCGCGAGCGCGACCGCCCCGCGCAAACCTCCCCAGACGATGACGTGCTGGAACGGCACCGGCACGCGGTCGGCGGGCGACGCGCGCAGGTTCGTGTATCCGCTGACCGCGTAGACGACGAGCGCACGACTGACGATGATGCCGACGATCGCGGCGAGTATCAGCGGAATATCGGAGCGGTGAATGCTCGCGCCGTGCACCTGCAAGCCGATCAGGAGAAAGATGAACGAGTTCGCGAGATAGCCCGCGAGTTCCCATGTGTCGTGCATCGAGACGCGCGTCGCGGCGGACATGCTGGCGCGCGCGGCGTAACTGCCGATCACGAGACCAAGCACCACGACGGCGATGACGGGCGACGCGCCGATATCGGCCCCGCGCACCGCTGTGTGCACGCGCTCGCAGAGGATGAAGGTGCCGTACGCCATCAGCAGCGTCGCGGTGATCTCGATCAGGTATTCGTCGATTTGCCGCAGCGCCAGCGCCCCGAGGTAGCCCACGCCGAGGCCAACGAGCACGCCACCCGCGATAGAGACGACGAACGCGAGCAACGTCGCGCTCGCGGAGACGCTCCCCACGACGGCGAAGGTCAGCACGAGCTTGAAGACGACGAGGCCCGTGCCGTCGTTGAAGAGGCTCTCGCCCTCCACAATGGTTGCCAGACGCCGGTTGGTGCCGAGTTGGCGGAAGGTGGCGAGCACGGAGACGGGATCGGTCGCGGAGATCAGCGCGCCGAAGATGAGCGCGACGGGCCAGCGCAGCCCCGCCAAATGGACAATCGCGCCGACGATGAACGTCCCCGCGATCACACCGGGGATCGCGAGCGCGGTGATCGGGCGAATTTCCCGACGCAGCCGCGACCACGGCAGGTTGTACGCCGCCTCGAACAGCAGCACCGGCAGGAAGACTTCGAGGATCAGGTTCTCCGACAGCGGCACCTGCAACGGGCCGCCGATGATGCCGAGCGCCAGCCCCGCCACGACCAACGCGACGGTGTACGGCACGCGAACGAAGTGCGTGAAGACCGCGACGCCGAGCACTGCGGCGAGTAGCAGGACAATGGTCGTGATCACTGCGCCGGACCCCGACGCGCTCGCGATAGAAGGTGTTCCTCCGAAACCCATACATCACCCTCCCGTCGCGGCACAGCGTGAGGGAGAAGATGCTCGCCCCGCTTCATCGCGCGATGGGAAGTATACATGGGGTGTCCGGTTCCATTGGAACACCGATGTGACCGCGCGATGGCGCAACGAAATTGACCCGTCAGGCGCGTGCTGCTATCCTTGCCGACGCCGTGCCGAAGTGGCGGAATGGCAGACGCGACGGTCTCAAAAACCGTTGTCCGCAAGGGCATGAGGGTTCGAGTCCCTCCTTCGGCACCATCTACCAGTGCTGAGTGCTGAGTGCGAACGGCAATGCTGGGAGAAATGTCATGCAGCGAGATTCAGCGGAAAATTTGCGCGCCGAGAGTTATGCGTACCCGTCGCGGCGGATGCCGGTCATCGCGTCGCGCGGGATTGTCGCGACGAGCGAGCCGCTGGCGGCGCAGGCGGGCCTCGAAATGCTCCAGCGGGGTGGCAACGCGGTCGATGCCGCCATCGCCACCGCGATCACCCTCACGGTCGTCGAGCCGACCTCGAACGGCATCGGCTCCGATGCCTTCGCGCTCGTCTGGGATGGCGCGACGTTGCACGGGCTGAATGCGTCGGGCCGCGCGCCTGCGACACACACGCCGGAGTTGTTCGCGGGCCTCGGCCACACGGTAGTGCCGTCGCACGGCTGGCTGCCGGTGACGGTCCCCGGTGCGCCGGCCGCGTGGCGCGACCTGCACGCGAAGTTCGGTAAACTGCCCTTCGCGTCGCTCTTCGAACCCGCTATCCGCTACGCGGAGGGCGGCTACCCGCTCGCCCCCGTCACCGCCGAGGGGTGGGGCGGCACGGCGCGCCGGTACGCCGCGACCCATCACGGGCCGGAGTTCCAGCCCTGGTTTGCCACCTTCACGAAGGATGGCACGCCGCCGCGCGCGGGCGAGATGTGGCAGCTGCCCGATCACGCGTGCACGCTACGGTCGATCGCGGAGAGCAACGCGGAGTCGTTCTATCAGGGCGATCTGGCGCGGCGCATCGCGGCGTTCGCGGCGGAGACGAACGGATACATCACCTGCGCCGACCTCGCCGCGCACACGAGCACCTGGGTGGACCCGATCAGCGTCTCGTATCGCGGGCATGAGGTCTGGGAGATCCCGCCGAACGGGCAGGGGATCGCGGCGCTCTCCGCGCTGAACATCCTCGAAGGGTTCGAGATGGGCGCGATCCCGCGCGAGTCTGCCGAGAGTTATCACCTCCAGATCGAGGCGATGAAACTTGGCTTCGCGGACGCGCTCGTCCATGTCGCGGACATGGAGCACGCCGACGTGCCGATGGCCGGTCTCCTCGATAAGGAGTATGCGTCGCAGCGCCGCCGCCTGATCGGCGAGCAGGCGATGCAACCGGAGGCCGGGCAACCGCCGCGCGGCGGCACGGTCTACCTCTGCGCGGTCGATGGCGACGGCATGATGATCTCGATGATCCAGTCGAACTACCAGGGGTTCGGCAGCGGCGTCGTTGTGCCGGGTACGGGCATCGCGCTTCAGAATCGGGGCGCGGGCTTCCGGCTGGACCCGAACCACCTCAACGTCGTCGCGCCCGGCAAGCGACCGTACCACACGATTATCCCCTCGTTCCTCACACGGGGCGGCGAGGCGGTCGGGCCGTTCGGCGTGATGGGCGGGTACATGCAGCCGCAGGGGCATTTGCAGATGGTCGTCAACCAGGTCGATTACGGCATGAACCCGCAGACGAGCCTCGATGCCCCCCGCTGGCAGTGGATCAGGGACAAGCAAGTCTCGGTGGAGATGTCCGCGCCGCAGCACGTCCTCAGCGGCCTCGCCGCGCGCGGTCACACGCTCGCAGTGCAGTACGCGGGAGGCGGTTTCGGCAAGGGGCAGATCATCCGTCGCCTCAAGAACGGCGTCTACGTCGCGGGCAGCGAGCCGCGCGCGGATGGGTGCGCCGTCGGTATTTAGTGCCGGGTGCTTTTCCTCACCCCCGGACCCTCTCGTACGGAGCCATCGCCCCAGGATCACGGCTCACTTTAGGCCCGTTTGGCGATGGAGAGGGGAGGGGAACGGTTGTACAATCGCTCGGCGTGGGCGTGGTCAGCGCGGCGATGGCAGGGCGCGGGTTTCTTCCACCCAGTCGAGCAGAAAGTAGACGAGGCGGGCGCGCTGTGCCATTGCCTCCTGGATGGGTCGCCCGGTGTTCTGTTCCAGCGCCGCACGGGCGCGCTCGTCAAAAGCCGGTCGCACCGCGCTATTCGCCGCGCTCAGAATCCAGCGCAGCGCGGCCGCAACTGATGCCCCCCGTTCGACGGCGCGCGCGAGTTCGGTCGTACTGCCTGGCCAACCCGCCTCGCGCAGCCCCTCCCGATAGCCCGCGAGGACAACCGCGCGCAGTTGTGACGCCTCGGCCACGGCGATCTCGCCTAACATCAGGCTCCACGCCACGAGATGACCGACCTCTTCGCCCACGGCTGCAATGCCCACGAACGCCCAGTCGAGTGCGACTGTCTGCTCCTCGCCCGTGGCGCTTTGGCGCGCGAGGAGGTTGCCGGAGAAGGCGTCGAGGTGGCAAAGGGTCTGCGGTTGCCGCTCCAATGCGGCGAGGAGGTCCTCGCGCTCGGCGTGCAGGCGGAGCAACCGCTCGGCCACGGGGATGGGGAAGGCTCGACGCACGAGCGGGTGCGCCCAGGTGTCCGCCCGCGCGATTTGCTCGATGACTGTGACGCGCGTAGGCTCCGCCGACCATGCGCGCAGGAACCCGCGATTGAGCCAGGGTTCCGTGGGGAGCGGCCGCCCCGCCAGGTACGCGCCGTTGAACTGGCCCAGGTGGCGCGCCGCCAGGCCGTAGCGTGCCAGCGGCCACGGCCGTCGCTCGGTCTCGTGGACCTCCTCCAGCCAGAGCCAGATGGTATCCCCCGCCCGCTCATCCACGCCGAAACAGCGCGGCGCGGCCAGTTCGCCCGGAAGGTCGTCGAGCAAGCCCGATTGATAGGCCAGCGCCTCGCGTCGCCAGTACTGATTGTGGGCGGGGTCGGTGCCCCAACCCGCCGGGGCAACCCTGCCATCTGGCCAGGTACGCCCGGAAGGTGAATGCGAGACCTTGAGGATGAGGGACCAGGGTTGCACCACGCCGCGCGCGCGGGCGTGCCCCACGATGCGGTACATCCCACCGGCGGCCGGATTCCGCACGGTATAGGCGAGCGGCTCGTGCCGCCAGTCAACGATCTCGGCCGTTTCGTCGGCCAGCACCCGGCGCACTGGACAGATGAGGGTGTCGCGATCCAGCCCTTGGGGTGGTGATTCCGCACCTGTCATCATCGTCATCCCTCCTCGTCGCAGCGCCGCCCGTTTTGGGGCAGGCACGTCGTACCCGCGCGTATCGCGACAGTCAAGGGTAATACACTTCGGACTCAGGGCCTATTAACGACTCCTCCACCGGGGAATCCTAACCCCCGTCCCCTTCCCTCGGAGGGACGGGGGTTAGGATTCCCCGGCGGCGACCGTGAATAAGTCCTGCTTCGGGCTTCAGGCTTCGAACTTCGGCTATGGTTTGCGAAAACATTTTAGTCCGCGAGGGCGATCGCTCGCACGTCTATCCCCGCCGCTTCCGCCGCTTTTGCCTTCGTGAAGCAGGAGGAGCAGAGCACGGGGCGGCCATTGCGCGGGACGAACGGGACGGTCGTTTCCTGGCCGCACTCCGCGCAGACGATAGTGTGCATCATCCGGGGTGGTTCGAGGCCAAGGCGGGCTTTGCGCGCCGCTCGGCATTCCGGGCAGCGCGCCGGCTCGTTCACAAGCCCCTTCTCCGCGTAGAACGTCTGCTCGCCGGCCGTCCAGGTGAACGGTTTCCCACAGTCGCGACATGCCAGGGTGCGATCCGAGAATTCCACGACAAACCCCTCTCCTGCTTCCCCACATCGATGCACAATCCCGCAGTCCGGGCATCCCCGCGCCCGTATTAACGCAACAGGGAGGAGTTTTGTGAGTGGTGTCAGGCGAGAAATGCACGGATGTGGTGCATCGTTCGCCGCCCTCTCTTTCACTCGTCGCGTTGCTGCCCGCGAATATACCAGATAACCCTTGCGATTGCAAGCGAGAGCGAGCGCGACAACGCGATGGAGCGCATGGGACGCGGTTTCCCGCGCACCCATGCGCCGTAGTGAAAATGCGTGAGGCCGCGCGACCCTACCGTTCGGGGAACTGCGTTGTGTCCGGCGGCGGCGGCTTGATCCAGCCGCGCGCCTCGAGCAACTCTTCACCGAGGCGACCGAGCGTGATCCGCTTGCCTTCCGGCAGTTCCGGGTGGTACTCCAGCCGCCCGCGCTCGAAATACTGCACGATCAGCCCGTTCTCCGTCAGTTCCTCGGAGATCGGGAAGCCGAAGGTGCCAACATTGCCGTTGTCGTCCCAGTATTTCTTGAAGCCCGTCGCCAGCGAATGCCCGGTCTCCTTCAGATATCGCCGGTCCGGTGTGTCCGGGAATGGGGCGATCGGATCGAACCTCCGGTCGCGGGTTAGTTCGGTGCCGACGAGGCCGATGCGTGTCGCGCCCGTCATCTTGACGTACTCGAGCTTGGAGCGCTCGAAGTATTGGACGGTCACCGCCTGCCCGTCGCTCGCGGTGTCGGGAAATTCCTCGGAGACCGGATAGCCGAAGTACGCGAGGCCACCGTGCGTCTGCCAGAAGTCCTTGAACCCTAATTTGAGGAAGTGCCCGGTTTCCTGATAGTAGCGGACATCCGGTTCGGGCGCGGTGGGCGGTTCGAGCCGGTCCGACGGGAGTTTCGTCACCAGTCGGACGGCGGTGACGCGCGCGCTGAAGGCGTCGCTCTTGAGCCAGCCGATGAACTGGCTGGCGACGAAGGGGACGCGAGCGTCACCGCTCCGGGTGAGTGTGTACTCCGTGTTCTTCTTCATGTCGTAGGCGAAGATGTTCGGCGCGCCGTTGCGCCAATCCTCCCACACGATGAAGTCGCCGCTGATGGACGGGCGGGCCACACGATGATCCTTTGCAATCGTCTTCGTCTGCTTCGTCTCGATGTCGTACATCTTGAGTGAGGATGTGCCGCCTGTCATTCCCTGATCGAGGTAGACCACGGTGTTGCCGGAAACCTGCGGGTAATTCTGGTCGCCGGGTCCGGCGGCGATGGCGAACGTCTTCTGGTCCCGCAGCGTGTACGCCATTACGTCCCAATTGCCGTCGCGGAAGACTTCGTAGACGACCGTGCCGCCGTTGATCGCGGCGTAGCCGTGCGCGCCGCCACCGACCGCGACGGGGAACTCGGTGTTCGTCGTGAAGTCGTACCCGTACAGGTCCCAGTCGCCGCCGCGCTTGTCGCCGTAGACGATGGTGTTCCCACTGACAACCGGGCGCCGCTTCCGGCCCGCGCCGACAGTGGTCAGGGGGATGACCTTCCGCCGCGTAAGGTCGTACGCGCCAATCGTCTGCGTCTGCGGCTGCGCCGCGACGGCAATTGGCGTGCTGACGGGTGAAACATCGGGCGGCGGGGTGTTGACCCAGACGAGCGTCTGCCCATCGATGGCGGGTTGGTTGCGCTCCGTCCCCGGTGTGGCAAGCGGGACGGCGAGGGCGAGCCGCTGCTCCTGCCCCTCATCCGTGTCGTACGTCACTACATCGAAAATGCCCGTCCTGCGATCCGCCCACGCGATCTCCGTCCCCGCCATCACTGGGTCGGTCTGATCGGCGGTCGGCGTGGCGGTCATGACGGGCTTGATCGTAAATGGGTCGCTCGTGGCGGCGGTTACTGGCGGTGGTGTGACGCTCGTGATGAGGACGATGCACAGCAACCCGGCGATGAGCCGCCGCATCCGCGACAAAGAGAGGTGCTGCCCCTGTTCCTGCTCCTGCTTCACACTACCCCTCAATGTCCCTACGTTATGCAAACTGTACGTACGATGCACCCCGTGCGCGGCAGTATATCACACCGCCGACTACCGACTGTCCCCATGCTAGAATGCGCCGGGGAAGACGGCGAAAGCACGGGAAGGGAGCGGGAATGAACGCATCGGAAGCGCTGGTGCAGATGCTGATTGACACCGGCGTGACGCACATGTTTGGCTTGCCCGGCGACACGAGCATGAGTTTCTACGACGCGCTCTACCATCGTGCCGACGCGATCCGGCACATCATGTTCCGCGACGAGCGGTCGGCGTCATTCGCGGCGGACGCCTACGCGCGGTTCACGAACCGCATCGGCGTGACGGAGGGGCCGTCCGGTGGCGGCGCGACGTACATCATCCCCGGTGTGGCGGAGGCGCATGGTTCCGCCGTGCCGCTACTCTGCCTGACGACGGACACGCCGGTTTCCGAGGAGGGGCGCGGCGTCCTGACGGAACTCGATCAGGTGACGCTCTTCACGGCGGTGACGAAGTGGACGACGAAGGTGAAGACGAGCGAGGGGCTGCCGGACGCCCTGCGACGCGCGCTCCGGCTCTCCACTAGCGGTCGCCCCGGCGCGACGCACCTCGCGCTCCCGGCGGATGTGCTCGCGGGCGACATCGGCGCGGCGTCGGTGCACACGGACCCGCTCTGGGGGAGCGCGCCCGCCGCGCCCGTGCGCCCGGACCCCGCCGCCATCGAGCGCGCGGCGCGGCTGATCGAGGCGGCGGAGCGACCGATCATTGTCGCGGGCGGCGGCGTGCACGGCTCCCGCGCGTGGGATGCCCTGACGCGGTTCGCGGAGACGCTGAACATCCCCGTCGCGACGAGCATCAACGGCAAGGGGAGCATCGCGGAGACGAGCGATGTCAGCCTCGGCGTGGTCGGTGGGAACGGCGGGCGCGACTACACGCGGCGCGCGCTGATGGACGCGGATGTCGTCTTCTTCATCGGCACGCGCACGGACAGCGTCACGACGCTGAATTGGAGCCTGCCCGCCCGCCCGGAGGCGGGTGGCCCGACGGTGATTCACCTCGATGTGGAACCCTGGGAGGTCGGGAATAACTACCGCGCCGCCGTTGCGCTCGTTGGCGATGCCCGCCTCGCGCTCGATGACCTGCTCGATGCCATTAATGATCCCGCACGTATCGGTGCTCGCAATGCACCACGCATCGCCGCGTTCGCGCAGGAGGCGGCTGCGTGGTGGGAGCAAGTAGACGCCGACGCCCGGAGCGATGTGCGGCCAATCCACCCCGCGCGCCTCATCCGGCATCTGCGCGACCTGCTCCCCGGCGACCCGCTGATCGTCGCGGACCCCGGCACGCCGACGCCATACCTCGCGGCGCAATTCCCAATGCAGGTCGCGGGGCGCGGCTTCGCGATCCCGCGGGCGCACGGTGGCCTCGGCTACGCGATCGGTGGCGTCGTCGGGGCGGCGATGGCAGCGCGGGCCGGTCAGCGCGTCGTCGCGATGACGGGCGATGGTTCATTCGGCATGTCATGCGGCGATCTTGAAACGATCAGCCGCCTAAACCTGCCGGTCGTCGTCATCCTCTGCAACAACGGGTCGTTCGGCTGGATCAAGGAGTTGCAGCACCTCTATCACGGCCAGCGCTACTACTCGGTCGATTTCTCGACGGAGACGGACTACAGTGCCATCGCGCGCGGCTTCGGCCTGAAAAGCGCGCGCGTCGCGGACCCTGTGGACCTCGAACGCGCCCTGCAGACCGCATTCGCCGATGGCGGGCCGTACTTCCTCGATGTGCTCACCGCGTCACCGATGGAAAAAACACCGCCCGTCGCGTTGTGGGAGGCCGCAGTCGCCGCTGGCGCTCCGGGTGATGGCTGACAGGTTTAAACCGGGGATGAACCGCAGAGACGCAGAGGAAGACGATACTATAAATCCCTCTTTCTCCTCTTCTCCTCCCGTCTCTGCGTCCTCTGCGTCTCTGCGGTTCATCCCCGGTTTCGCTCCGTGTCTCTGTGGTTCAACGTTCAATTTGTGTAAAGATGGATGGAGGGACGTGTGGCACTGGAACCGATTCGCGCGATTCTTGATGTGGATACCGGGGTGGACGACGCGATGGCCATTGCGCTCGCCGTCGCCGCGCCGACGATTGACCTGATCGGGGTGACGACGGTGGCGGGGAATGTGGCGCTTGAGCACACGACGCGGAACACGCTCCGCGTGCTCGACTACGTCGGCGGGTCGCACATCCCGGTCTATCGGGGCGTGAGCCGCCCGCTCGACCGGCCGCTGCACGATGCGGCGCATATCCACGGCGACGACGGCCTCGGCGGCGCGGACTTCCCACAGTCGGGCCGGTCGGTCGAGCCAAGGAGCGCGCCGCAGTATCTGATCGACGCGGCGCGTCAGTCGCCCGGCGACCTGACATTCATCTTCGTCGGCCCACTGACGAACCTCGCGGTCGCGGTGGCGTTGGAGCCGGAGTTGCCGCGCCTCGTCAAGCGCCTCGTCATCATGGGCGGCGCGTTCCGCGTCCCCGGCAACACGACCGCCGCCGCCGAGTTCAACATCTTCGCCGACCCCGAAGCGGCGGCGCAGGTGCTGGCGGCGGGGTTCGACGCGACGTGGGTGGGGCTGGATGTGACGACGAAAGCGCTGCTGACACGGGCGCAGTGGGAGCGGTTAGCGGGCGAGAAGGCGGCGAACGCGGGGGTCGTCCGGCTCGCAGGGATGCGCATGTTCACACAGATGGGGCGCGACACATTCCAGTTGCACGACCCGCTCGCCGTCGCCGTCGCGGCGGATCCAACGCTTGTGGAGTCGCCTCAGGAGCAGGTGGTGATCGAGACGGGCGGGCGGTACAGCGCGGGCGCGACGCTCTGCCAGCACAAGGGGCGCGAAACGGGAGGATTTCTCACGAACGTCGCGCACACTGTGGATACAACCCGCTTCAACATCTACTTCACCGAAACGCTCGGGTTGCCGTCACCGCAGTAACGGAATCCTAACCTCCGGTCCCTTCCGTCACTCCGGCGTGGGAAGGGGTGACTCTCCTCGATTGCCGTGGCCTTTCCCATAGTGCCCTAATCTTTCGGAGGCTCGCTCCCCCTTCCCCACGGGGAAGGGGGCTGGGGGGTTAGGCTAATCCGGCGTTACGACCGCCGGGTCGTGACGAAGTCTGCCATCGCGCCGAGATAGGCACGCGGTTGGGTCGCGGGGAGCACATCGAGATGCCGCTTCGCGCTGTCGATGGCCACCTGCGCCTCGGTGATCGCGTCGTCCAGCGCGCCGGATGTGCGGACACGGCCCACGAGCGCGTCGATCTGCGCGTCATCAGTCTTAGTGCCGAGGACAACCTTGCGAATCAGGGCGAGATCGTCCGCACTCGCGTACCGCTCCATGAAGAGCATCATCGGCAGCGTCAGCGTGCCCTGCCGCAGGTCGGAACCGGCGGGCTTGCCGATTGCCTCCGAGGTCTCGCGCAGATCGAGCACGTCATCGACGATCTGATACCCCATGCCGAACGCGGCGCCGTACGCGCGGAGCGCCTGCACCGCCTCCTCCGGCGCGCCGGAGAGGATGCCGCCGAATTCGGCGGCGGTGGCGAACAGCGCCGCCGTCTTGCCGTGGATGCGCCGGTCGTATTGCTGGCGCGTCTGATCCCACTGTCGAGTCTGGAAAATCTCGTCCAACTCGCCATTGCAGATGTCGCCGAGCGTCTCCGCGAAGAGCGTCATCGCGCGGAGATCGTGCGACTTGGAGACGAGCACCGCCGACTGCGCGAAGAGGTAGTCGCCGAGCAGCACGACGATGGTCGTCGGCAGCACTGAGTTGAGCGTCGCCGCGCCGCGCCGGAAGAGCGCCTTGTCCACCGTGTCGTCGTGGATCAGGCTGGCGATGTGCAGCAATTCGAGGCCTGCGGCGGCGGGGGCGAGACGGGAAAGGTCGTAATTGAAGATTTGGGCGGCGGTGAGCAGCATCCGGGGCCGAAGCATCTTGCCCTTCGCCGCGATGATCCCGTTGAGGAGATCGGTCATCACCGGGTAGTTCACCGCAACCGTCTCGCGGATCGCGTCCTCGACGCGCCCGAGATCCGTCGTAGTGATGGGATCGCTGAAGACATCAATGATTGTTGCGGCCATCAAGCATCACTGCTTTCTATCCTGCCTCATTGCAGGATGCGGGCGACCGTACGGTGTGCCACCCCTTGATCGGTGTAGCGAGAAATGCCTCGCCATAATATGCAAAGCATACTCCGTACCACCACCTGCGTCAAATCGCCTGCACAGCATTTGCAAAGGCTTGCCGCGCATGTTTTCCCGGTAATTTGCGAACAATCCGTACCTGATTTGCATTCTCGTGGTGGAGGTGGTACGTTACGCCGCGCGGGACAGACCTTGTGCTGCGCGAATATGTTGGCGAACGTACAGTACGAACGTGCGCTGACGGTTCGATCAAGGCAGGTGCGTGTGCGTTTACGGGTTGCCCATACCGCGTCCGCAATTGGCGATAGCCGGAACAGCGTGTGTGTCGTTGTAGACGTGGTCCGCGCGAGCACGACGCTCCTTACGCTGTGTGAGCGGGGTGCGGGGCCGATCCGCTTCGCCATCGACCTCGAGGAGGCGCGCCGCCGCGCCGTGCAGGTCGGCAACGAGCGCGCATTGCTCGTCGGCGAGCAGGGCGGCATCATCGCGCCGGGATTCGACCTCGATAACTCGCCGACCGCCGTCAATGCCGCCGCTGTCGCCGGTCGGGGTATCGTGCTGCGGACGAGTAACGGCACAGTGGCGCTCGCGCTGCTCTCGGCTGCGCCATCGGTGATCGTCGGTTGCATCCGCAATGGTGCGGCGGCCATCGAGCGGGCGATTGCGGAGGCGACGGAGCGACGACTGGACGTGCTGATCGTCTGTGCCGGGCAGGAGCACGGCACCGTCTTCGCGCTCGACGACAGCATCGCGGCGGGCTTCCTCGTCGCGTGCGCGTGGGAGCGGCATGGCCCGTGGGGATTCCCGGATCAGCCGGACGCACCGCGTACGCTGGACGAGTCCGCGCTCGCGGCGCTCACGCTTTACCGCTCATTCGTTGGCGAGGGGACGACGCCGGAGCCAGACGTCTTCGCCCGCGCTCTCCTGCAAGCGGCGGGGCCGCGGTTCATCGCGGCGACGGGCCGCGCGGATGATGTGCGATACTGCGCCGTGCCGCACAGCAGCACCGTCGTACCACGGGTGAAGCAGACCCCGGACGGTCCGACGATCACCGGCGAGCGGCAACCTGTTCCCCCCGCGCTCGCCGGTGTGACCCCTTCGGTGTCGTAGGAGGCCCATCACTTGCTGTTCGGACAACGACATTTCGCCGTGCGCTCGCACCCCTACCGTCGCCCAACGCGCAACGGATGGCGGCTCTTCCTCTCGGTGGGGTTGATCGCGGTCGTTGGCTATGGCGGATACCT
>JAABUT010002519.1_pt1 | contig 17393 bp, 17 predicted proteins | sample 5559281 | NCBI WGS metagenome assembly JAABUT01 (sample SAMN10711880, study PRJNA513359) | rock metagenome | isolation source: Antarctica rocks | place: Antarctica: Victoria Land, Ricker Hills nord | collected 2016-01-04 | reverse complement strand
GTTCGATCAGGTCTTGCCGCGATACGCTGTCCAGGAACCCAGGTCGGATCATCGGGCCGGTAGAGTCCAACTCGGACCCACTTGGCAAGGGGGCGGGGCCGGATTCTCACAGAGTCGGGGTATAGCGTGGTGCCGCATCCGGATTATGCCGTGGCCGGTAATGATGATGTTGAGGCGGACAGCAGACTGCCATCCGCTCCAGGCCAAAAGCATAATAAAGGAACGAGAAGAATGAATCGTAATATCCGTATTATGGCTGTCGCACTTGCATTGACGGTGCCGCTCTCTGCGCCTGTATTCGCACAGGTCATGGTCGGTGGTGCGCCGATGTATGCCAACAAGGACATCATCGACAATGCCGTCAATTCCAAGGACCACACAACCCTCGTCGCGGCCGTAAAGGCCGCTGGCCTGGTCGATACTCTGAAGGGCCCGGGGCCCTTCACGGTGTTCGCCCCAGTGAACGCAGCGTTCGCCGCCCTGCCGCCCGGCACCGTCGATACGTTGCTGAAGCCGGAGAACAAGGCCGCCTTGACCAAGGTGCTGACTTTCCATGTCGTGCCGGGTCGGCTCGATGCGGCTGCGCTGATGAAAATGATCGCCGATCACAAGGGCGCTGCCATGCTCAAGACCGTTGAAGGTGAGCCGCTGACCGCCACGGTAATCGCCGGCGTGCTCACGATCACCGACTCGAAGGGCGACATGGCCCACGTGATCACCCCGGATGTCATCCAAAGCAATGGCGTGATCCACGTGGTCGACCGCGTCCTTCTGCCTAAATAATGGGACAGTTGCTGGCCGGCATTTGCCGGCCGGCAATGCTTGCCGTTCTTCTCGGCCGCGGCGATGATGCCGGCATGATGGATGCCGTTCAGAACCAGGCCCCTTCCGACGAGGTTGCCATGCTGCTGGCGCGCTGCGCCCAGGCGGACGGGATCGCGTTCCGTCGGCTGTACGAACTCCAGTCCCCCATGCTATACAGCGTGGCGCTCCGGATTACCCGTCAGCCGGCCCTCGCGGCCGATGCCGTGCACGACGCCCTGTTGCAGGTCTGGCGCAATGCCGCCCGCTTCGACCCGGCGCGTGGCAACGCCCGGGCCTGGCTGCTGAGCCTCGTCCGTTATCGCGCGCTCGACTCCGTCGCCCGTATCGGAAGGGAGGTGCTGGGCGCCGAACTCCCCGAGGTCGCAGACACCGAACCCGACCCGCTCGACCGCCTGCTAGCCACCCGCGAGGGTAAGGCGTTGCACAACTGCCTTCAGGAGGTCGAGCCCGACCGCCGCAACCTTGTCGTGCTCGCCTTTGTCGAAGGCCTGACCCATACCGAGGTTGCCGCCCGCGTCGGCCAGCCGCTCGGCAGCGTCAAATCGAGCATCCGCCGTGCGCTGTTGACACTTCGCGCCTGCCTCGGTGGCTCGTTATGACCCCGTCCGATTTTGACGGCTCATCTTCCGATTACCCGGCTCCTGGGGATCGCGACCTCGACGCTGCCGAATACGTGCTCGGCCTTCTGCCGCCAGACCAGGCGCGCAATATCGAGGCAGTTGCCATGCACGACGTGGCGGTCGCCACCAGTATCGTCGCTTGGCAGAACCGGCTGAGCCCGCTCGCCGAGGCCGTCACCCCGGTACCGCCTCCGCCGGAACTGTGGCAGCGCTTGGCGCTGGCAAGCGGCCTGCACAACGCCTATGTCCGCCGGGGCGCACCCCGACGCAGCCTTTATGAAAAGCTATGGGGCAGCGCCAGGCTGTGGCGTAGCACGACGCTCGCGGCGATGGCCCTCGCAGCCGGGCTGGCTTTCTTGGTGCTCCCCCCAAGGCAGCTTGCCCCAGAGCCGCTCCTAGCCGCCTTGTCCCCTCAGGGCAGTCCCGGCGCCGTTTTCCTCGTGCGGGTTGGCGAGCGGGGACAGGCCACGGTCATCGCGGTGGGCCAGCCCAACATCCCGCTCGGCCGTGCGCTGGAGCTGTGGGCGTTACGCGAGGGTGAGACCGTGCCCGTAAGCCTCGGCTTGCTGCCAGGCGGCGGACGCACCCGGCTGCGGGCAGCGGTCAGCGCCGGCACCCGGTTGCTGGTCAGCCAGGAGCCGGCTGGCGGATCGCCAACGGGCGCGCCAACCGGTCCAGTGGTGTATGCTGGCCTGCTGACCAACGGCTGATACGTGGGTCGGCTGGTATGACGGGCGCGATTTGGGCCGCGTCGCCTTGGCAACCCTATTGTGATTACCCATGCGGAATAAGACCCGCATTGGAGGGGAAAGAGGCGTCAGTTTCCCGCTATGGCCCTTGACGTAACCGGCCTGATCCCTCATTTGACAGCAATCAGGACTACGCAGGTCCGATTACAGGTCACATCATGCTCAGGTTGTCGAAACTCACGGATTACGCCGTCGTAGTGCTGGTCCGGCTATCGCGTGGCGAGGCCGTTCAGACCTCGCCAGGCATCGCCGCGATCACTGGGGTACCCGAGCCAACGGTGGCAAAGGTGCTGAAGGCGCTGGCCTCTGCCGGGCTGGTCACCAGCCAGCGTGGTGCCCGTGGCGGCTATCGCTTAGCGCAGCCGCTTTCGGCTATTCCGGTCGCGAATGTGGTGACGGCCATCGACGGCCCGATCGCGCTGACTGCGTGCGTGGAGGGCTCCGGCACCGGCTGCGAGGCCGAGCATCTGTGTCCCGTCCGTGGTCGCTGGGACCCGGTGAACGATGCCGTGCGGCAGGCGCTGAGCCACATCACCCTCGCCGACATGGACCGGAACATCCCGCGCGCCTTTCCGCCCCGGATCGCAGTCCAACAGCCTGACGTCCTGGCTCTCACCTCCTTTTCTGCCGAGTAGGTTCCAATGCCCGCTGTCACCGAGACGATCGACACTGTCCAGTCCCTTACGCAATCCGGCTACAAGTGGGGCTTCGAGACTGACATCGAGATGGACATCGCCCCCAAGGGCCTGACCACCGATACCGTCCGCATGATCTCCGCCAAGAAGCAGGAGCCCGAGTGGCTGCTGGAATGGCGCCTGGCCGCCTTCGCCGCCTGGGAGGCCATGGTCGAGCCGAACTGGGCCAAGGTCGGCTATCCCAAGATCGACTACCAGGACATCCACTACTACGCCGCCCCCAAGCGCCCGGCGCCAAAAAGCCTCGACGACGTCGATCCCGAGTTGCTTGCCATGTACGAGAAGCTCGGCATTCCGTTGAAGGAGCGTGCGATCCTGGCTGGGGTCGAGGGCGCCGGCATGGAGGGCGTGATTGGCTCCGGCAACCCGAACATCGCGATCGATGCCGTGTTCGACAGCGTCTCCGTCGCCACCACCTTCCGCGACACGCTGGCGAAGTCAGGCGTGATCTTCTGCCCGATCAGCGAGGCGGTGCGCGAGCATCCGGAGCTGGTGCGCAAGTATCTCGGCACCGTTGTCCCGGTGTCGGATAACTACTTTGCAGCGCTCAACAGTGCCGTGTTTACGGATGGCAGCTTCGTCTACATCCCCAAGGGCGTGCGCTGCCCGATGGAGCTGAGCACCTACTTCCGCATCAATGCGAAGAACAGCGGCCAGTTCGAGCGCACGCTGATCATCGCCGATGACGGCGCCTACGTCAGCTACCTCGAAGGCTGCACGGCACCCATGCGGGATGAAAACCAATTGCACGCTGCGGTCGTCGAGCTGGTCGCTTTTGATGACGCACAAATAAAATACAGCACGGTGCAGAACTGGTATCCGGGCGATGCGAACGGCAAAGGCGGCATCTATAACTTTGTCACCAAGCGCGCGGCCTGCCGCGGCGCCCGCAGCAAGGTGAGCTGGACCCAGGTCGAAACCGGGTCGGCGATCACCTGGAAGTATCCCAGCTGCGTGCTGCAGGGCGAGGGCAGCATCGGTGAGTTCTACTCGGTTGCCGTGACCAACAACCGGCAGCAGGCCGATACCGGCACCAAGATGATCCATATCGGCAAGAACACCCGCAGCACCATCGTCTCGAAGGGCATCAGCGCCGGCCGGTCGGACAACACCTACCGTGGCCTGGTCCGCATCCTGCCGCGAGCCAGCGGAGCCCGGAACCATACGCAGTGCGACAGCCTGCTGATCGGCGACCAGTGCGGCGCCCATACCGTGCCCTACATCGAAAGCCGCAATCCGACGGCCAAGGTGGAGCATGAGGCGACGACGTCAAAGATTGCCGAGGACCAGCTGTTCTACTGCCGCAGCCGCGGCCTGTCGGAGGAGGACGCCGTGGGCCTGATCGTCAACGGCTTCTGTAAGGACGTGTTGAAGGAGCTGCCGATGGAGTTCGCGGTCGAGGCGCAGAAGTTGCTTGCAGTTTCGCTTGAGGGATCGGTTGGATAATGCTTTCAGTTTCTGAACTTTATGCGCGGATCGAGCAGAAGGAAATCCTGCGCGGTCTGAGCCTCGACCTGCCGGCCGGGCAGGTCCACGCCGTCATGGGGCCGAACGGGTCCGGCAAGAGCACGCTCGGCTATGTCCTCGCGGGCCATGAGGGCTATGAGGTCACTGGCGGGACCGCGACATTCAACGGCGCCGACCTGCTGGCGATGGAGCCGGAGGAGCGTGCGGCCGCCGGGCTGTTCCTGGCGTTCCAGGCGCCCCTCGAACTGCCCGGCGTCAACAACGCCAATTTCCTCCGTACCGCGCTGAACGCCCTCCGCCGTGCGCGTGGCGAGGCTGAGCTCGATGCGGTCGGCTTCCTTCGCCTGGCCCGGGCCGAGTCCAAGCGGCTCGCCATGCCGGACGACATGCTGAAACGCAACGTCAACGTCGGCTTCAGCGGCGGCGAGAAGAAGCGGAACGAGGTGCTGCAGATGGCTATCCTGCGGCCCAAGCTCGCCATCCTGGACGAGACGGATAGCGGGCTCGACATCGACGCGCTCCGCATCGTGGCGGACGGCGTGAACGCATTGCGCAGCCCGGACTTCTCCGCGCTGGTGATCACGCACCATCAGCGCCTGCTCGACCACCTGGTGCCCGACCGTGTCCATGTGCTGTCGCAAGGCCGCATCATCCGCTCCGGCGGTCCCGAGCTCGCGCGCGAGCTGGAGGCAAATGGCTATGCCGGCGTGGTGGCGGAGGCGGCATGAACCAGTCGCTTCGCAACGGCGCCGACGCCTTTCTGGCGCGCTACCGAGGCCTGCGCGCCCATCTGCCCGGCGACCCGGCCATCCGCGCCGCCGCTGCCGCCGCCTTCGGCGAGAACGGCCTGCCCAGCATGCGGGACGAGGCCTGGCGCTACACTAGCCTTCGCGGCCTGGCGGAGGGCGACTTCCAGGAGCCGTTGACCGCGGTGTCGTCGGCGCCGGACCTTGGTGAGACCATCGACGCACCCCGCCTGGTGCTGGTCGACGGCCGTTATCAGCCCGGCCTCTCCACGCCACCCGCTGGCGTCACGGTCACGCCCTTCGCCGAAAACCCCTATTTCGGCCGGTTGCCCGATACCGCGGAGCCGATGGCGGCGCTGAACACCATGCTGGCCGAGGACGGCGTGCAGCTTCACGTCGCCGCCGGGGTGGATGCCGGCGTGTTGGTGCTGCTGTCGGTGGCGCCCGACGGTCACCGCCCGATCGCCTTCCACCCCCGCCACAGCATCCATCTCGAGCCCGGCGCCAAACTGACGGTATTGGAGGTCGCGCGCGGGGAGGGGGCCTATCTCCACAACGCCGTCACCGAGGCCGTGGTGGCCGAGGGTGCCGTGCTGACCCATATCCGCCTGCAGGACGAGGGCCAGGACGCCTTCCACGTCAACACCACCTTTGCCGAGATCGCGGAGCGCGGCACGTACGACGCTTTCGTGCTGACCCTGGGGGCCCGCGTGGCCCGCACGGAGATTCACGCCCGGCTGATCGGCCCGCATGGCATGGTGCACCTGAACGGCGCGCAGCTGCTGGGCGGCCAGCAGCATGGCGACATCACGACGGTGGTGTCGCACGACGCCCCGAACTGCGGGTCCCGTCAGACGGTCAAGAACGTGCTGACCGACCGGTCGCGCGGCGTTTTCCAGGGCCGCATCGAGGTGGCCCGTATCGCCCAGAAGACCGACGGCTACCAGATGAACCAGGCGCTGCTGCTATCGCCCCATGCCGAGATCGACTGCAAGCCACAGCTCGAGATCTACGCCGACGACGTGAAATGCAGCCACGGCGCCACCGTCGGGGAGCTGGACGCCGACCAGTTGTTCTACCTGCGTAGCCGCGGCGTGCCCGACGCGGAGGCGCGCGCGATCCTGGTCCGCGCCTTCCTCGCCGAGGCCATGGACCCCATCGCGCATCAGGACGCCCGCGCGTTGCTGGAGCGTGCAATCGAGCAGTGGTGGGAGCGCCGCGCATGAACGTGATGACGAAGCCTGCATTCGATGTGCAGCGCATCCGCGACGACTTTCCGATCCTGTCGCAGCAAATCCGCGGCAAGCCGCTGGTTTTCCTGGATAGCGCGGCCTCGGCCCAGAAGCCGCGCCCGGTGATCGACGCCATGGTCAACGCCATGGAGACCCAGTACGCCAACGTCCATCGCGGCCTGCATTGGATGAGCGAGCGCACCACGGACGCCTATGAGGGCACCCGCGACGCCGTCGCCCGGCTGCTGAACGCGTCGTCCCGCGAGGAGATCGTGTTCACCAAGAACACGACCGAGGCCATCAACCTCGTCGCCTACAGCTATGGCCGCGGCATCATGCAGCCCGGTCAGGCCGTGGTCATCTCGGCCATGGAACATCACGCCAATCTCGTGCCCTGGCAGATGCTGCGCGACGCCCACGGCATCGAGCTGCGCATCGCCCCGATCACCGATGCTGGCGAGCTGGACATGGCCGGCCTCGAGGCGCTGCTGGAGGACCGCAAGGTCGGCCTGGTGTCCGTGACCCACATGAGCAACGTGCTCGGCACCGTCGTGCCCGCGAGCCGGGTCGCGGCGCTGGCGCATGATTACGGCGCCAAGGTGCTGTTCGACGGCAGCCAAGCCGTCGTGCATCGTGCGGTGGACGTGCAGGCGATCGGCGCGGACTTCTACGTCTTTACCGGCCACAAGCTCTATGGTCCCACCGGCATCGGCGTCCTCTGGGCCCGGCGCGAGCTGCTGGAGGCCATGCCGCCCTTCATGGGCGGCGGCGACATGATCGGCACCGTGACCTATGAGCGCAGCACCTGGGCCGAGGTCCCGCACAAGTTCGAGGCCGGCACCCCCGCGATCATCGAGGCGATCGGCCTCGCGGCGGCGATCGAGTATGTCGAGGCGATCGGCTTCGACGCGATCACCGCGCATGAGGGCCGGCTGACCGATCACGCCTTGGCCCGCCTGTCCGCTATCCCCGGTCTCCGTGTGCTCGGTTCGGCGCAGGATCGCGGCGGCGTGTTCAGCTTCACCATGCAGGGCGCCCACGCGCACGACATCGCAACCTTGCTGGATCGCCAGGGTATTGCGGTGCGCGCCGGCAATCATTGCGCCGAGCCGCTGTCGCGCCGCCTGGGCGTGGACAGCAGCGCCCGAGCCAGCACCGGCCTCTATACGACAGAGGCCGAAATCGACGCCCTGGCCGACACGCTGCTTCGCGTGCGGGAGTTCTTTCAGTAGATGTTCGACGACGTTCGCGACCTTTATAGCTCCGAGATTCGTACCCATGGCCGGTCGCCGAGCCACGGGCACCGCCTGGCCACGTTCGACGCCACTGCCAAGGGCGACAATCCGATGTGCGGCGACCGCGTTCAGGTCTTCGTCCGCCGTGACGGGGACCGCGTGGCCGAGGCTGGGTTTGAGGCGCGAGGCTGCGAGATCACCATCGCCAGCGCCGACCTGATGTGCGAAGCCGTGGGCAACCAGCCAATCGGCCACATCCGCGCGCTGTCCGATCAGGTCGCCGCTATGGCCCGCACCGGCAGCTGCGACGCCTGCGACGAAGCGCTCCGCCGCTTGCAGCCGCTCTCGGCCGTGCACGAGTATCCCTCACGCGTCAAATGCGTGACCCTGCCATGGCATGCCCTATTGGCCGCGTTGGATGGCGAGAAGGAATCGACCAGTGAGTGAATCCCCAGTGATCGCAGCGGGTGTGTCCGCATGGACTCCCGATGGCGAAGTGAATCCCAAGCCGACCGAGGACGCACTACTGGCCGCCATCGCGACCGTGTACGACCCCGAAATCCCCGTGAACATCTACGAGCTCGGCTTGATCTACGCCGTCGAGATCGACGATGTGAACGCCGTGAAGGTCGAGATGACCCTGACGGCGCCGGGCTGCCCCAGCGCGCAGGAACTGCCGGTGCAGGTGCAGGACGCGATCATGGCCGTGCCCGGCGTTACCTCCTGCCACGTCGACACCGTATGGGACCCGCCGTGGGACCCCAGCCGCATGACCGAAGACGCGCGCCTAGCGTTGAACATGTTCTGACGGAGCCTCCGATGAGTGCCACCCAAACCGCTGCCCGCCCGCGCCGCACCCTGCCACAGCTGATGACGCTGACCGAAGCCGCGGCGGATCGCCTGCGCGGCCTTTACGCCAAAGGCCAGCAGGGCATGCTGCTGCGCATCAGCGTGAACACGAAGGGCTGCTCGGGCCTCAGCTATGACATGACCTGGGTCCCCGCCGCTGGACCCGGTGACGAGACCGTGACCGACAAGGGCCTGACCGTGCTCGTGGACAGCAAGGCCAGCCTGTTCCTGATCGGCAGCGTGATGGACTACGAGGTGAAGGACCTCGTCTCCGGCTTCACCTTCACCAACCCCAACGAAAAGGGCCGCTGCGGCTGCGGCGAGAGCTTCCACGTCTGATCATTGGAGCTTGCGCCCACCATCGGTCACGCTATCCATGAATGGGCGGACGGTCGAGTTGATGAATTCCAGGTCCGCGGGTCGAAACCCTGCACTTGCGGCCACATGCCCCTGCACGGACGGAATTGCGACGTAGCGCCCGTCCGGGATTGCCGCTGCCGCCTCGATTGCCTCCTCGACCGGGTTGTACAGGTCGAGCAGCCCGGTCATCAGCAGCGCCTTCGCTTTCACGCTGTGCAAGGCCCGCAACGGGTCGCCGCCGAATATCTGCTTTCCGTCCACGAGCGTGTCGCCGACATTGTGCCGGTCGTAGGCCCAGGTCTGCGCAATCCAGTCGTTGGCGTCGGAGCCCGACCCTACGACGCCGTCCTCCTGCGTCTTCATCCAGTCTAGAACGTCCATCGGGCTGGGAAACTGCGCCCGCATGGCCGCTGGCGTTCGCGTGCCGAGCACCTGCAGCACATCTGCCCGCATGCGCCAACCACGTTCCGGCTGCGCAGTAGCAGTATAGGCCCCACGCTGGAAGGCCGGATCGAGCATCAGGGCGTTCCGCGTCGCCTGATTGACTGCGATGGACCAAGGCGCCGTACGCGCCATCGGCGTCAGCGCCACGATCCCGTCCATCATGCCAGGGTGGCTCACCGCCCATTGGAGCGCCTGCATTCCGCCCATCGAGGCGCCCGCCACGGCGACCAAGTGCTCGATCCCAAGATGCTGCAGCAGCAGGAACTGGCTTTGAACCATGTCGCGGATGGAGAAATGCGGGAACGCCGTGCCGTGCTGGCCTGCGCTGGTGCTGGGGGATGTCGTCAGCCCATTGCCGATAGCATTGGTCTTGACGACAAACAGCCGGTCCGTATCCAGCCCGCGGCCCGGCCCGATCATGTAGTCGATCCGATGGTGGTTGCCGCCGATCGCGGTCACCATCAACACGGCATTGCTGCGCTTGGCGTTCAGCGTGCCCTGGGTCATGTAGGCGATGCTGAAATCCCGGATGACCTCGCCGCTTTCCAGCGTGAAGTCGCCGACATGGAAGAACTCAAGGCCGGGCTCGACGGCCGCCTGCGTCCGGGCGCTCCCGAGCACCACCAGCATTGCCAGTGCAACCAACCATTGCTTCATTATCTGCTCCCGCCTCCGCCGAGCTTCGGCCGGAACCGGCGAGCCGGCAAGGCTACAACGCAGCCTTCATCCCTGCGTGGCTATGCGTAAACCCCAGCTGCGCATAAAACCCCTGCGCCTCCGTCCGGTCGGTCCGCGTGGTAAGCTGCATGACGCCGCACCCGGCCGCCCGTGCCTCCTCCATCACATGCCGCATCAGCGCCGCGCCGATCCCGCCGCCCCGTCGCGCGCTGTCCACCCGCACGCCCTCGACCTGCGCCCGGCTCTGGCCCTGCTGCGATACGCCGTGGAGGACGTTGAACTGCAAGCAGCCAACCACCGCGCCGTCCTGTTCCGCCAGGATTAGCCGGCCGCCCTGCGCCAGCATGGCCCGGAAACCTCGCGCGTAGCACTCTGGCATGGGCGTCTCGTCCCGCTCCCGGCCGCGGCCGAACCGGTCGTCGGCCAGCAGTCGCACGATCTCCGGCAGATCGGCCTCGACCGCGTCGCGGAACGTGATCACCGCAGCGCCGCGCGCGGACGGAACGCCACCACGCTCTCCACCCGGGCCGACCACAGGAACTGGTCGATGGCCGCCACCGAGGCGACCTGGTATCCCGCCTGGATCAGCACCCGGCCATCCCGCGCCAGCGCCGCCGGGTTGCAGCTGACATAGACGATCGGCACTCCGCTCGCCGCCAGCGCAGGCATCTGCGCCAGCGCGCCGCCATGCGGCGGGTCCAGCACAATCGCCCCAGCGCCCATCAGCTCCGCAGCTTGCAATGGCTGCCGGGCCAGGTCCCGCTGCGTCGCCAACACCCGAGGATTGCCCGCCCGGCGCAAGGCGCCGTACGCCGCGGTGTCACCCTCATACGCCTGCACCCGGCACCGCGTCGCCAAGGCATGGGTGATGCTGCCGGTGCCGGCAAACAACTCCAGGATACGGGCCTTCGCCGTCATACCCTCGGGTAGCGCCGCCAGTACGGCAGCGACGATCGCCGACTCACCCTCGCGCGATGCTTGGAGAAAAGCGCCGGGCGGGATGGCGGTAACGACTCCGCTGAACGCCGTCGTCGCCGGACGCAGGTTGCAGGCGGGCTCCGTCATTCCCGTGCCGCCCCGCATCTGGCCGGGCTCCCAGCTGATCCGCGGCAGGCCGTGCGCATTGGCCAGCGCCGTCAGCAGCACGCGGTCGCCAGCCTTCAGCGGCGCGTCGGTTCGCAGCAGCAGGTCGGGCCCGCTGTCCAACAGGTTCACCACGGCCGACCCCTCCCGCCGCAACCCGGTCAGCCGTTGCAGCACGGGGCGCAGTGCCTGAACGAGTGCGAATAGCGTAGGGTGCAGGACCGGGCAGGCATGCATATCCACGATTTCCCGCGAGCGGCGGCGGTGCAGCCCGATGCGAACCACAGGTCCCTCGCGCCGGATCGCAAGATCCATGCGGCGCCGGGCCGCAGGCGGTGTGCGGGCCAGGACGGGACTGGCGGCTGTCGCATCCGTGCGCCGCAGAGCATCGGTAACCTGCGCGACCTTCCAGCCGGCATAGGCACTGTCCCGCCAGTGCTGCAACGTGCAGCCGCCGCAAGGGCCGAAATGCGGGCAAGGCGGCGCTATCCGGTCGGGCGAAGGCTCCAGGACGATGGCCTCGGCCGTCCAACCCTCGCCACGCCGCGACAAAGCGCCGGGCTGCACCAACTCGCCCGGTAATGTATCGGAAAGGTAGAGCGCCATGCCGTCCGGCAAGGCTGCGACGCCGTCCCCGTCCGCGCCCATGCGCTGGACGCGGACGGGCGCGACGCTATCCGCCGAAAGCGGAGAGGCCGGTCTGGGCGCGGCCAAGGATCAGCGCATGCACGTCATGCGTGCCCTCATAGGTGTTCACGGCCTCTAGATTCATCACGTGCCGGATCACGTGGTACTCGTCGGCAATGCCGTTCCCGCCGTGCATGTCCCGCGACACCCGGGCGATGTCGAGCGACTTGCCGCAGTTGTTGCGCTTCATCAGGCTGATCATCTCCGGCGCCGCCCGCCCTTCCTCCATCAGCCGCCCCAGCCGCAACGCGCCCTGCAAGCCCAGCGTGATCTCGGTCTGCATGTCCGCGAGCTTTTTCTGGATCAGCTGCGTCTGCGCCAGCGGGCGCCCGAACATCTGCCGCTCCATCGTGTAGCTGCGCGCTTGGTGCCAGCAGAACTCCGCCGCCCCGAGCGCCCCCCAGCTGATGCCGTAGCGCGCATTGTTCAGGCAGCTGAACGGGCCACGCAGGCCCTTCACATGCGGCAACTCGTTGCCAGCCGGCACAAAAACGTCCTGCATCATGATCATGCCGGTGATCGAGGCGCGCAACGCGAACTTGCCCTCGATCTTCGGCGCCGTCAGGCCGGCCATGCCCTTTTCCAGGATATAGCCGCGGATGTCGCCCGCGTCGTTCTTCGCCCATACCACGAACACGTCCGCGATTGGCGAGTTGGTGATCCAGGTCTTAGAGCCGCTCACCAGGAAGCCGCCATCCACGGCCTTCGCTCGCGTCCGCATGCTGGCCGGATCGGACCCGGCGTCCGGCTCGGTCAAGCCAAAGCAGCCGACGAACTCGCCGCTTCGCAGCTTTGGCAGGAAGCGGTCTTTCTGGTCCTCGGTTCCGAAGGCCCAGATGGGATACATCACCAAGGACGACTGCACGCTGAATGCGCTGCGGTAGCCGCTATCCACTCGCTCGACCTCGCGGGCGATCAGGCCATAGGCGACATATCCGACATCGGCGCAGCCATGGCTATCGAGGGTGGCGCCGAGGAAGCCCATTTCGCCCATCTCGTTCATGATCTCGCGGTCGAACCGCTCAAGGCGATTGGCTTGCAGCACCCGCGTGAACAGCTTGTCCTGGCAGTAGGCATGGGCGGCGTCGCGGACCGCGCGCTCGTCCTCGGAGAGCTGGTCCTCCAGCAACAGGGCGTCGTCCCATTTGAACGGGCCGAGCTTGCGAGACGCCGCGGGACGATTTTCGGTCAGCTTGGCTTCCGCAGCCTCGGGCTGCTGAATGGGGGAGGCGACGTTCACCTTGGAGTCCTCCTGTTATTCGCTCTCGACCGGCTCCGGCGCGGGGGCGCGGGCGACACGGGACCGTAGCAGCATGAACGCTGGCACGTCGTCCCCGAATCCCACTACCGACGAACCCAAATCCTCGTCGCGCCGGTGGTTATCGCGCGGCCGCCCGCGGTCGCCACCCCGCGAGGCACCCGCCCGCATATCGGGCGCCCGAACCTCCGGTTGCCGGACCTCGTCGCGGCGGGGCTCGTTGCGGCCGCCGCGACGTGGCTCGGTGCGAGCAGTTCGAGTTGACGGAGCAACGGGTGCCCGCTCAATGGAGTCCATCACGTCGGCCGCTTCGACAACGTCGGCGGTTTCAACAATGGTGGAGTTCGCGGCCACATCGGACTGCGGTGTACCCGCCTCGACCGGCATCCGATCGGTCTTTTTTGACCTGCTGCGGCGCGGCTTGGCTGCCTTCGGCTCGGCCTTGGCGGCATCGGCCACCGGCTTCGCGGCCTTCGCAACCCGTGGAGCCGCCTTCGTGCCCCGGCCGCGGCCACGACGCCGCTTGCCATCGTCCTCGGGAAAGGCAACCTCCTCCATTCCCTCGACCTGCATGCGCGGGATCGGCGCCCCAATCAGCTTCTCGATCGCATCGACGAACTGGCGGTCGTCCGGCGTGGCTAGAGTAAAGGCATGCCCCGTCAACCCAGCGCGTCCGGTACGGCCGATACGATGGACGTAGTCCTCGGCGTGGATGGGCACGTCGAAGTTGAACACATGGCTCAGCCCGCCGATGTCCAGCCCACGGGCCGCCACGTCGCTGCACACCAGCAGCCGTATCTCATTCGCCTTGAACTTCGCGAGCGTCGCGAACCGCTCGGGCTGGCTCATGTCGCCATGCAGCGAACCCACGCTGAACCCATGCCGCTTCAGCGACTTATAAAGGATGTCCACGTCCCGCTTGCGGTTGCAGAAGATCAGCGCGTTCTTCACGTCCTCGCTGCGGATCAGCCGGCGTAGCGCTTCGCGCTTATCCAGGTCGTCCACCACCGTCAGCCCGGCGACGATCGTCGCTACGACGCTGGCCGGGCGGCTGACTGTGATCTCCTTCGGGTTGGACAGGAACGCGTCCGCCAGCCGCCGAATCTCCGGCGCCATCGTCGCGCTGAACAGCAGCGTCTGCCGCATCTTGGGCAGGAAACCCACGATCTTCTCGATGTCTGGAATGAATCCCATGTCGAGCATCCGGTCCGCCTCGTCGATCACCAGAATCTTGGTGTCGGTCAGCAACAGCCCGCCGCGGTCGAACAAGTCCATCAACCGGCCCGGCGTCGCGATCAGCACGTCCACGCCGCGCATCAGCGCCTCTTTTTGGTCGGACAGGCTCTCACCACCGATCAGCAGGGCATGGTTCAGCTTCAGGTACTTACCATACTGCACGAAGTTCTCAGCCACCTGCAAAGCGAGCTCACGCGTCGGCTCCAGGATCAGGCTGCGCGGCATGCGGGCGCGGGCGCGGCTGCCGGACAGGATGTCCATCAAAGGCAGCACGAAGCTGGCGGTCTTGCCCGTGCCGGTCTGCGCGCAACCCAGCACATCGCGCGCCATCAATACGGTCGGGATTGCCTGCGCCTGGATCGGTGTGGGTGTGCGATAGCCCATGTCGTCGATTGCGCGCAGGATTTCCGGCGACAGGCCGAGGTCGGCGAAGCCGTTCGGCTCAACCTCCGCCTCGTCGTGATAGGCCGCCTCGTCCGCAGTCATGGCGTTCCCCGTGATCGCGCTTGCCATAGTCGCATCTCCAGGCGGCTCCGCTGCGATCACATCCCCCGATGCTCCGCCCGGCACATGCAGTTCAATGTGGTCCGCACGCGCAGTCTCTGCATCGGCAGACGATGCGGGGTCCACGTGTGCATTCTCTTCCGCAGAGGCGGTCGCGATATCCGTCAAAAATAGGTCTCGATACAGTATAGGGTGGGGTGGCTAGCCGCCAATGCGCGGCAATCGCGCAAAAGCGCGCGCTCCGGCGGGGATATCGGGAAAGGAACGATGAAAGTCAAGCTAGGCGCCATAAATCCGCCACTGTATGACCCAGCCATGGCCGACGAGACACACCCGAATGCCAGGTCACCCCTGCTGTTGTTTCCCGGCTTGCTGTGCGACGCCCGTTTATGGCGTGACCAGATCGAGGAATTATCGGCGACCATCCGCTGCGTCGTCGCCGACTGCACGCAAGACGATACGCTGGACGGCATGGTGCGGCGTGCCTTGTCCGCCATGCCGAATCGCTTTGCGGTGGCCGGGCTGAGCATGGGCGGCTACGCGGCCTTGGCGTTGATGCGTTTGGCGCCGCAACGCGTCACGGGCCTCTGCCTAATGGATACCAGCGCCCGGCCCGACACGCCGGAGCAGGCGCGGCGTCGACGTGGCCTGATGGCGCTGGTCGTCCGTGGCAGCCGCTTCAAGGGCGTGACCCCGCGCCTGTTGCCGCTGTTGCTGCACCCCGATCGTCTCGGCGACCAAGCGATGTGCGAGGAGGTGATAGCGATGGCCGACCGAGTAGGGCAGGCGGCCTACCTCCGTCAGCAGGCCGCGATCGTCGCCCGGCGCGACAGCCGCCCGGACCTCGCGCGCATCGCCGTGCCGACCCTGGTCGCCGTGGGCGCCGGCGACCAGCTGACCCCACCGGACCTCGCGGCCGAGATCGCAGCCCGTATTCCTGGCGCCACCCTGGAGGTGGTGGACGGCGCCGGGCACCTGCTGCCGATGGAACGGCCCGGCGAGACGACAAGCCTTTTGCGCAAATGGCTCGATGCAACTTTGCTGGGCAACTTTGCCGGCAATGCGGAGTCCTGAGAAGCTATGAACGACATTCCAGCCACTGCATCGCCCGCTACCGAATTGCCCGCCACTGCACTGCCCATAGAAGACTATGCCCTTATTGGCGATTGCAGCACCGCCGCATTGGTCGGTCGCAACGGCAGCATCGACTGGCTGTGCTGGCCTCGGTTCGACAGCGGCGCTTGCTTCGCCGCCCTGCTGGGCAACGAGCAGAACGGTCGCTTCCTCCTGGCGCCAACGACGCAAAGCGGGCCGGCCACCCGCCGCTACCGCGACGGCAGCCTGGTGCTGGAAACGGTGTTCGACACGCCGGACGGACAGGTCGCCGTCATCGATTTCATGGTGCCCGAAAGCTCGCATAGCTGCATTGTCCGCATTGTCGAGGGCCGCCGGGGCACCGTCCCGATGCGCATGGAGCTGTCGCTGCGTTTCGACTATGGCACTTCGATCCCCTGGGTCACCAAGCGGCAGGGCGGCAACGGCATCGTGGCGATCGCCGGGCCGGAGATGGTGGTGTTGCGCACCAACGTCCCCCTGCGCGGCGAGGCGATGCAGACTGTCGCCGATTTCACGGTCACGGAGGGCAGTTCCGTCCATTTCGTGCTGACCCAAAGTGCGTCGCACCTGCCGATGCCGCCCAGCGTAGACGCCGACGACGCGCTTTATGCGACGGAGCAGCACTGGGCCGCGTGGTCCGGCCGCCTCGCCTATGACGGGCCCTGGGCAGCGGCCATCAAGCGCTCGCTGCTCACGCTGAAATGCCTGACCTACGCACCGACCGGCGGCATCGTCGCGGCCCCGACCACCTCGCTGCCCGAGTGCCTGACCGGTTCGCGCAATTGGGACTACCGTTTCTGCTGGCTGCGTGACGCGACCATCACGCTGTTCGCCTTCATGTCCACGGGGTACTACGACGAGGCGGTGTCCTGGGCCGAGTGGCTGCACCGCAGCATCGCCGGCAGTCCCGACCAGGTGCAGATTATGTACGGCATCGCCGGCGAGCGGCGGCTGCAGGAACTGACGATCCCGTGGCTGCCGGGTTATCAGGGGGCCGCCCCAGTGCGGATCGGCAATGCCGCCGCGACCCAATTGCAGCTGGACGTGTATGGCGAGGTCATGGACGCCCTGCATCAGGCCCGTAGCGCCAAGCTGTTGACCAATACTCAAACCTGGTCACTGCAATGCGCTCTGCTGGAGCATCTCGAGACCATCTGGCAGGAGCCGGACGAGGGACTATGGGAGACCCGGGGCGGCCCGCGCCATTTCACCTTCAGCAAGGTCATGGCCTGGGTCGCCTTCGACCGCGGCATACGGGATGCGGAGGCCAATGGCCTGGAAGGTCCCGTCGACCATTGGCGTGTTGTCCGGGACACCATCCATGCGACCGTCTGCCGTGATGGTTATGACGAACAGCTCGGCAGCTTCGTCCAGAGCTTTGAAGCCAAGGCGCTCGACGCCACCTTGCTGCTGATCCCCATTGTCGGATTCCTGCCGCACGACGACCCACGCATTAGCGGCACAGTCGCCGCGATCGAGCGCGATCTGCTGGTGGACGGCTTCGTGCTGCGCTACCGTACCGATGACGGCGGGGACGGTCTGCCACCCGGGGAGGGCGCCTTCCTCGCCTGCAGCTTCTGGCTCGCTTCCGCCCTGCACCACCAGGGAC
>JAABUT010002517.1_pt1 | contig 17425 bp, 18 predicted proteins | sample 5559281 | NCBI WGS metagenome assembly JAABUT01 (sample SAMN10711880, study PRJNA513359) | rock metagenome | isolation source: Antarctica rocks | place: Antarctica: Victoria Land, Ricker Hills nord | collected 2016-01-04 | reverse complement strand
CTTCGACTATAACAGCACGACCGTCGTTCAGGATGTCATCGCGGCGTTCACGGGGAAGACGAGCGCCGGCGCACTCGCCATCGGCACGGGGTCTGCCGAGCCCTGTGCGGACATCGTCCATGCCTGCGACGGCAAGAAATTCGTCGCGCTGACCAGTGCCGCCGTCTCCCTCGAACAGCCGCTCCCCCTGCTGCTACTCCGGTTCCTGGCGTCGAGCGTGTCGCTGCGGGCGCGGTCTCGCATCAAGAACGTGCGCATGAAGTCCATCTGGGGCACCACCCTCAAGGACAACGAGGTCGGCAACCTCATCTATGAGGACTTCCTGCCCACCGCCCTGGCCGAGGGCCGCTACGTCGCCGCCCCGGCGGCCCACGTCGTCGGGACGGGTCTCGCGTCCATCCAGACGGGGCTCGACCTGCAACGGGCGGGGGTCTCCGCCAGGAAAGTGGTTGTTTCGTTATGAGCACGCCCGGCCCGTCGGGCCGCAGCGCCCCGCCAGGTGCCTATGTCGGGAACCGGGGGGCCGCACGCGCGGCCGCGGAGGGGGAATGGAGGGGCATGATGGGGAAGGTTCTCGTGATCGGGGCATCGGGCTTCGTCGGCAGGCCACTCGCCCGCGCACTGCTCGCGGGCGGCCACGCCGTCCGCTGCCTGGCGCGGGACCCGGCGAAGGTCCGGGATCTGGCCGCGCTCGGCGGCGAGGTAATCCGGGGTGATATGTTGGACCCGGCCTCGCTGCGGCGGGCCACGGAATCGGTCGACGCCGCCTACATCGTCGTCCACACGCTCTCGCCGCAGGGGGCCGGCGCGGCGGGCCAAGACTTCATGGACATCGAGTTGCGGGGCGTGCGGAACATCGTGGCGGCCTGCCGGGCGAGCGGCGTGCGCCGCCTGATCTACGTCACCTTCCTGGGGACCGCGCCCGACGGGCCGAGCGCGTGGGCGCGCGGGCGCTGGGAGGCGGAGCGGGCGCTGCTCGAGAGCGGCCTCGACGCGACCGTCATCCGGCCCGGCCAGATCGTCGGCGCGGGCGGCCAGGGCTTCGATATGCTGGCGGCGCAGGCCGGGCGGTCGGTCGCGCTGGTCCTGGGCAGCGGGCGGCAACGGTTCCGCACCATCGCCCTCGACGATCTGGTCTACTATCTCGTCGGCGTCCTCGACGAGCCGCGCGCGTATGGGCGGGGGTACGATGTGGGGAGCGACGACATCCTGACGACCGACCAGCTGATCGATGTGGCGGCGGCGGTCCTGGGCCGCTCGGAGCCCCGGAAAATCCACCTCCCGCGGGCGCTCCTCGGCGCGCTCGCGCCGCTCGCCGAGCGCCTGACCGGGGTCCCCAGGGGCGCGCTCGGCGACTTCCTGGGCGGCGCGGAGACCGACCTCATCGGCGACCCCGCGCCGATCCGCGCGCTCCTGCCCCGGGCGCCGCTGCCCTACCGCCGGGCGGCGGAACGGGCGCTGGCCGACGCCGGGTGAGGCGGCCCGGCCATGCGGGTGCCGCAACAGTCTTCCGGGCGGGGCCGCGACCTCGTCGGCGGCAACCGCCTCGACGCCGCCCACCGTAGCCGCGGGGCGGACACCGTCCCGCGACGCACGACGAACGCGCCGCGCGGCGATCCGTGCCTCGACAATCGGTCCTCCGGCTTGTTCGCGGACCGGCACGGGTGGGACATGAATCCCTTCCGCCGATTCCGCGCGCCGCTGGCCCGCGACGCTGCTGCCGGCCAGCGCGATGCAGTAGCACCGGGGACTGAGCGGGCGGCCACGGCGGCGAGGGCGACCGCGCGGAGCTGATCGCCCTGGAGCGCCCATCTCCGCCGCCGGACCGGGCCGCGCCGCCGCCCGCCGCTCATCGATGGACGCCGCTGCCCCCCGATCCGGGCGAAACTCGGGTAGCCGACCGATCTTGCCTCTAGGCCTCCGCGGAGGACGCGCTGGCGGCGACGGCGGGCGACGCGGCCTCGCCCCCGGACACCCCGACCAGGTGCGCCTCGGCCCACTCGTTCATCTGATGGAGCAGCGGCTCCATGGTCCGCCCCCGCGCGGTCAGGGAATACTCCACCCGCGGCGGCACCTCCCGGTACACCTCGCGGTGGACGAGCCCGTCGCGCTCCAGCTCGCGCAGGTGCTGGGTCAGCATCCGCTGGCTGACCCCCGGCACCAAGCGGCGGAACTCGTTGAAGCGGCGGGTCCCGCCCATCAGGTGATACAGGATGACCGGCTTCCAGCGGCCGCCGATCGCCCCCATGAGCGCCTCCACGGGGCACCCGTAGCCCTTCGGGCACCCGTCGCCCTGCGCCTTCGCCCTCTCGTCCATTCGCGCCCTCGCCACAACGACCATTCCAATGGTTACTATTTTGTGAGTATACCACTAAATACTGCGTACTGGCGATCCCTGCGTCTACAGCCTATAGTGGTTATGGCGTCACAGGGCGCCGGGCACCGGGTATCACGATCGTTCGGCGGACAAACGCCACCGCGAGATCGAGAGGGAAGTCGACCACGACCACCGCGACACATCCCGTCGCCATCTCCGGGGCGAGCGGTGCCCGGGGAATGCCCCTCCCGGGCCTCGCCCGACACCCGCCGCCCGTTCGGGCGAACTCGTCGTCCCGGCCACGACGGTCGCGGCGCGGCCACTCCACAACCGAACCAGGTCAGGAGGATCATTATGCCCACCTACGCCGTCACCGGGGCCTCGGGCCGCCTCGGGCGTCTCGCGGTCCAGGAGCTGCTGGATCGCGGGGTGCCCCCGTCGGATGTCGTCGCCGTCGTGCGCACCCGCGGCAAGGCCGCCGACCTCGCCGAGCGCGGGGTGCGGGTGCCGGAGGCGGATTACTCCCGCCCGGAAACCCTACACGCGGCGTTGGTCGGCGTGACGCGGCTGCTGCTGGTGTCGAGCAGCGAGCCGGGCCAGCGGGTCGCCCACCATATCAACGTCATCCGGGCCGCGAAAACGGCCGGGGCCTCCCGCATCGTGTACACGAGCATGCTCAACGCCGACGCCACGACCAACCCGCTCGCCGGCGAGCACCGGGACAGCGAGCGGGCCTTGCGGGAGGCGGGCGTGCCGTTCACCCTGCTGCGCAACGGCTGGTACACGGAGAACTACACCGACCAGCTCGGCCGGTACCTCCACGCTGGCGAGATCGTCGGCGCGGGCGACAACGGCAGGGTCTCGGCGGCCACGCGCCGGGACTACGCCGCCGCCGCTGCCACGGCACTCCTCGAAGAGGGGAGCGGGAACCGGACGTATGAGCTCGGTGGCCCGGCCTTCGACCTCCACGAACTCGCGCGGATCATCACCGCGGTCACCGGCACGCGGGTCGCGTATCGCGACCTGCCGGCCGAGGAGTACGCATCCTGGCTGCGGCGAGCCGGCCTCGATGCGGTGACCGCCCACTTCATGGCGGCTCTCGACGCCTCCATCGCCCGCGGCGACATCGAGACCAACCGTCAAGACCTGGCGCGGCTGCTCGGTCGCCCCGCCACGCCCCTCACCGACGTCGTCCTGGCCGCAACACGCGACCGCCCCCCACAAGCGGACGCGGCATGCGGTGCCACGATCACCCCGGCCGCGAACTGACGCACCATTAACCAAGAAAAGGAGCCCACATGGAAACCATGACCCGCAACACCGGCCGGACGGCGCACCTCCTCGCGCGCATGAAGCGGGGCGACGACGCCTTCAACGCCCGCGACTTCGCGGCGATGGACGCGGTACACCACCCGGACATGATCGCGCACGTCACCGGGAACGCGCAGCCGCTCCACGGACGGGCGGCGCACGCCGCGGCGATGGAGCGGTTCTTCCGCACCTTCCCCGACGTCCACGTCGACAACGCACCGTACCCGATCCAGTTCGGCAGCGGCGACTGGATCACCGTTGTCAGCCGCGTCACAGGAACCTTCACCGGGGAGCTGATCCTGCCCGACGGCACCGTGATCCCCCCGACGGGCAAGGCGTTCGACGTCGCGTTCGGCCAGACCGTCAGGTGGGACGGCGACCTGGTCATCGAAATCTCCGCCTTCTGGGACGCCGCGCTGCAGGCGCGGCAGCTCGGGCTCGCCTAGTCACGAGGATGTCGGTCGGCTCGCGACGAGCACGTCTACGCGCCGACCGGCGGGTCCCGATCGGACAGGCGGCGACCCGGTGCCCCGGCAGTACCGGCATTCCTCCGCCCACACCTCCTCGCGGAGGCAGGATCGGGAGGAAGGGGCGGCCGTCGACGGCGCGCCCGGTCGGGTGGCGGGGCGCGCCGAGTAGCGAGGATATCGGTCGAGTATCCGACGATGGACGCCGCCGGGACCGTCCGCGCGGCACCGTTAAACATGAGGAAGTGAGACGCTCCGTGATATTGGTGACGACGGCCGGGAAAGTAGGGTCCGAAGCGGTACGCCTGCTCAGGCAGCGGGAGATGCCCGTCCGCGTGCTAATGCGAAATCGGGAGAAGGCGGGGGCATTGGCGGAGATGGGGGCGGAGATCGCCGAGGGTGATCTGGCCGTGCCGCGCACCATCGACGAAGCGATGGCGGGCGTCACCACCGTGGTGCTCGTCAGCGGTGGCCTCCCGGCGCAGGAGTTGGGCGTCATCCACAGCGCGGTTTGCGCTGGCGTCGAGCACGTCATCAAGATCACCAGCGACGCTTCGGCGGACTCGCCCATCGCCCGTCGGCGTTGGCATGCGGCGATCGAGGCCGGGCTGGCGGCCTCGGGGCTGGGGCACACGCTCCTGCGCTCGAACGCCTACATGCAGAATTTCCTGGCGCTGGCGCCGACGATCGCGCAGACCGGCGGCTTCGGCTCATCGGCTGGCGCGGGGCGCGTCGGCATGGTCGATGCGCGCGACGTCGGCGCGGTGGCCGCCGCGATCGCCGCCGCGCCCGCCCCGCACGCCGGCAAAACGTATCGGCTGACCGGGCCGGAGCTGCTCTCCTACACCGACGCGGCGGCGGCGCTGTCGACGGTGCTCGGCAGGCCGATCACCTACCGTACGCTCAGCTTCGAGGACGACAAGGCAGCGATGATCCGCGCGGGCATCCCCGCGCAGGTGGCCGAAATGAACGCCCAGTTCTTCGGCCTGATCGCCGCCGGCGACGCGGCGTGGCTCTCCGAGGATGTGCCGTCGCTCCTCGACCGACCGGCGCGCACCTTCAGGCAGTTTGCCGTCGACTACGCGGCGGCTTTCTCATGAGGGTGCCACGGGTAGAATGCGAGGGTTCCGGCATCGCCCCCTCGATAGGTACCGGTTCCGGCGGGCGATACGGCGATCGCTCGCGAGGTGGCGCGCGAGCCTTCCCCGGATTCTCGCACCGCCGACCCGGCATTTCGCGCGGCCGCTTGTCACCCCACGCTGCCGGAACGCGCACCGAGCCCCGCTGAAGTCGCCATGAGCGCGGACTGCGCCGCAGCGCGATGATCACCATGCGAAGAGGAGGATACGATGGAGAACACACCGACACCAGACGCGCACTACGATCCCGATGACCCGCGCTGGCTGGCGATCGCGCTCGTGTGCATGGGGGCGCATCAGGTGCAGAGCGCGGTGGTGGAGCCGGGCGAGCGTCGGTTCCGCGCGGCCACCCTCGCCGTCGCGGCGCTGACGCCGCTCACGTCGCGGCTGCCGCGGCGGGCGCGCGGCGTGACCTGGATCCTGATCGGGGCGGGGCCGTTCCTGGGGGCGCTCGTCGGGCACCTCGTGCCCATCGCGCGGGAGCGGCGTGTGCCGCCCGCGAGCGAGACCGCGCCGCTCAACCTCGCGGGGGCGGCCCTTCTGATCGCGCTCGGTGTGGCGCTCGTGCGGTCGCCGGAAGGCGCGGGCACGACCGCGTGAGCTCCGCAGCTGCGCCGGCGTCGCCGGGAGCGGGAGACCGCGGGGAATGCGCGGGTGCATCACGAGGCACCGGCAAGCCAACCGCGAGGGCCGGAGGCACTGACGATGCGACACTCCTGGGCCTGCCCCGTCTGCGTGGCTTTCCGCGACTTCCGCGCGGCTGGATTTGGAACAGGCTGAGAAGGTCCGAGACCAGCGCGAGTCGCCCGTGTGGAAGAGCCATTCAGTGGAATCGAGCCCATTCTCCAACAGGCGCAGGGCTCGTGCGTGCGTGGGGAAGGGGTTGCGCCTCGCTGAAGGGATGGCCGGTGCCTGACGCCGACCGCCCGTATCACCGTGTGCGCGATGGCGTGTGCGCGTACCCGCGATGGCGGGCAGATGTCGCCAACCCGCCGCCCGCCGTGCTGGCGCTGGCGGCGATCCGCCGGCTCACGTCGCCCGGTAGCGCGACGCGAGCTGCGGGCTTTGGGCCGCGAACGCGGCGAGGTCCGCAGCGAACACGGCGTCGAGGAGGCGGTAATCCTCGACGCCGGGGGCGCTGACGACTTCGCCGAGGGCCATGCCGGCCAGGGCGGCGGCGACCACGTCCTCCGCGGACATGCGGGGCACGGCGGACAGGTCCATCCCTTGGACCGTGTGGAACTCGGTGGCCACCACGCCGGGGCAGACGACATGCACATTCACCCCGGTCCCCTCCAGCTCGGCGTGCAGGGTCTGCGACATGGCGACGATGTGGGCCAGCGTCCCGGCGTAGACGGCGCGACGCGGCATCTGGGAGGCCGGTGCGGGACCCGAGAACGCGATCATCCCCGCGACGTTCACGATCGTGCCCGTGCCGCGCGCGAGCATGCCCGGTAGCGCCGCGCGGGTCAGCAGCGTCGGCGCGACAACCTTGACGTGTACCAATTCCCGCGCCTGCGCGGCGGGTAACTCCGCCAGCGGCATGTAGTGCGCGACGCCGGCGTTGTTGACGAGCATCGTCAGCGGCTGGCTCGCGCACAGCTCGGCCACGCTGTCGATGCCGTCGTCGGTGGACAGATCGGCGGCGACGACCCGCACCGCGACGCCGGGTAGCGCGGCCGCGAGTGCTTCGAGCCGCTCCCGGCGCCGCCCGACCACGATCAAGTCATGGCCGTCGCCGGCCAGACGCTCGGCGAACGCCTTGCCGATCCCGGAGGACGCGCCGGTGACGAGCGCGAGTGGAGACATGGTTGCCACTCCTCCTACATTTACGAGCCGCACCGCGTCGCACGAAATGACTGTGACCACCGCAGCGTAGCATGTCCGGATGATTGGCGACCACCAGTACGGGCAGGGATCGCTGGTGAAATTCAACGCCTGGTTCGCGGAGCGTCACGGGAATGCCGCCCCACGCCACATCGGCGACCGTTCGGGCATAGCGGCTGTGGATGCGTTGCGCCGGGGGCTGACACGCCGGGCACCGGGCGGTCGCGGCGGTGGCAGCGACCCGGAGCGTGATCCGCTCCGCCGTCGCTGTGTATGCGTCGAGGCGGAAACCGTCGAGGGAAGCAGGAACGCAAGGGGAGCCAATCGCTACTCCGAGCTGGCGTGACCACGGCACAACCAGCAAGCGTAGCGCGAATTGTCGCGGATGGCTCGCCTCGATCAGCGAATGTCGGCAAGACCCCCGATGATATGGTCGGGCGTCCGGCTCGGCGCTCATCACCCGAAGGATTCCCTCGAAAATACCCGCTTCTGCCGCCGAGCCGAGCCCGCTTGAAGCCTGGGAGCGGGTATTTTCGAGGGAATACCCGAGCGCGTGGCTGCCGTCACTCGCCCGCCGGAAGGGTTTCCCAGAAGCGCTGCAGCGCCTCGGCACCGACCCGCGGGCTCTCGATGGGCCACCAATGGCCGGCGCCCTCGAGCGGCGCGACTTCGGCGCCGGCCTCCCGCGCCGCCCAACGGTGCTGGGCGACGGTCCCGCTCCCCTGGCCGGTATCTTCCAGCGCGATGAGCGCGAGTCCGGGCCGCTGCCGGGCGCTCGCCAGGCCGCGGCCCGCCTCGGCCATCGCCGGCTGCGCGGCGGAGCGCAGCAGGGACAGCACCGCGCGGCCCATGCCGTCGTCCAGCCCCGCGGCGACGCGTTCCGCCACCGGCCCGGTCATGCCCAGGCGCGCGACGACGGCGAGCCGCTGTTGCAGGTCCCCGCCGAACAGCTCCTTCGCGGAGGCTTCGCCCGGGCCGTGCTGCTGCCACACCTGCGCCCGCTGGTGCCACACGTAGTCCGGCGCGAACACGCCGAGCGCGTCCGACGCCCAGCTCCGGAGCAGATCCGGGCGAGCCATGGCGACTCCGGCGACGTGCGCGCCCCCCCAATCATGCCCGACGAGGTCGACCGGCTCCCGGAAACTCTCCAACCGCGCCACCAGCCACTCGCGGTACCCCGAGACGGTCGCCTCGAAACCGCTCGGGAGCGGGACGCCGAAGCCCGGGGGCGACAGCGCGATCGCGTCGTCGCGGTCGAGCGCGTCGAGCAGGGACGCCCAGACCGCCGCGCTCTCGGGGTTGCCGTGCACGAGCACGAGCGGTGTCTTCCTCGCCATCGAATGCCCCTCTCTTCCTCACCATCGAACGTTTCTCAAAGATACTTGCTTGTCAACACACATCTTATCAGGTTGACCCGCGCCGCGCAAGCGCTTCGTCGGCCGGCTGCGCCCCCCGCCGGGAGCACACGAAGGGGAGACGTCGTTGACCCTCGCCGGGGGTGACTCGTCCGCCCCCCCGTCGCCGTGCGCGCGGTCGCATTGGCCGAGCGGATGCGCACCTCGTGCGCGAAGGGCCGCCCGGCGCGACGTCGCGGGAGATCGCCCGAGACCGATCGGGACCGCCGCGGGGAAGATCGCGCTGTCGGCCCCGTACCCGCCGCCCGGCGAGCGAGTTCCCGTAGGTGTTCGCGGACGCCCCCGACGTCCAAGCCAGCGTGAACGGCCGGGCGGGATCCGGAGCGGACAGACGGCACCCACCCACCTCCCGGGAGCACCGAAGCCGATCGCCGCCCGAACCACCTCGACCCGCGCCGCGCGCTCCACGCCCGCCGTCGAGCGACGCCGCATCGCGGGACGCCACTCGCGCGTGCGCGACCAGCCTTCCGAATGATTGCCGCGGTCATCTATCGCGACCGGCCGACACGACGGCACCGTCGCGCCTCGCCTTGCTCGCGGCCGAAGCGCCGGTCTATGCTATGTGTGCCTGTTGGCACACACGGTATCGTGGCGGCGACGGCCACGGATAACGACGCGGCGACGACCGCGACGGAAGTGGAGGTTCCGTGCCCACGCCCGATCCTCCCGAAATCGACGAGGAACGGCGCGCCGCGCGCCGGACACAGGCGCAGCGCCGCGCGGCGGCGGAACGCCGCGTGCTCGACGCCACGATGGCGCTCATCGCCCGCAAGGGGTCCCGCGCGGTCACGCTGGCGCAGGTCGGCGAGGCGGCCGGCTACAGCCGCGGCATCGTCACCCACCACTTCGGGAGCCGCGAGAGGCTGCTGGAGGCGGTCATGCGCGACGCCCAGCGCTTCCCCGTCCCAGCCTACGCCGGCAACGCGCTGGCGTGGCTGGCGGCCCTGGTCCGGGCCTACCTCACCAACGTCACGGGCCGCACACCGGCGGCGCGGGCTTTCCTCCAGATGTGGGGCGAAGCCATCGCCGCCGACCCCGTCCTCATGCCGCTGTTCGCCGAGCAGGACGCGGCTTTCCGCGCGCTGCTTGCCGACCGCATCCGCGCGGGGATCGCCGACAAGTCGATCCGACCCGACACCGATGCGGCGGCGGGCGCCGTCCTGATGGTGGCCCTGCTGCGCGGCATCGGCCTGCAACTGATCGCCACGCCCGCGCCAAGCAACGTGAGCGCGATCATCGACGAGGCGGTCCGTTCGACCCGCAACGCGTTCGGCGCGTGACAGCCGATGCTCGAACAGAAGAAACCCCAGTTGATAGCGTGGCGGTGATGGAGCTGGCCCCGCCCCCGGTCGAGACGCCGCTCCTGCAAGGCGAACTCGCGGCGGAGATGCGTGGGCAACGGGAGATGGATGTGCAGGCGCTCGCGCGCCGCGCTATCGCCGGGATCGAGGCCGTCGCGCCGGAGATCCGCCCCGGACCGAGCAACCTGCTGAGGACGATGCGCCGGATCGCGCCGCAACTGATGCCCTGGCAGTTCGCGCGGCAGGCAATGCCGACGACGAATGGGCCGACCCGGTGCGCGCCGCACAGGCTCGCGTCGCAGCGTTCGGATCGGAGATGCGACCCGCAATCGGCGTCGTGCTTGGCCACCAGCGCGCCGAGCGGACGAGCGGCGCGTGCCGATGGACCGAACCCTCAACGGCCTCCAGCGGGGCATCGGCGGGTCACGGGTTGGCGATCGGTCGCAGCGGCCTGGACTTCCCCACGCCCACCTCAGCGCCGCCGCGCCGGGGGTAATCGCCGGTCGGGGTATCGTGTCCCAACCAAACGGCGAGAGGTATCGCTGCGGCGTGTCACCCACGATCTGCCCGTGGCCACGCAAGGCGGCGGTGGCACGCCGCAGGGAAACGGCGTCCCGCAGCGCGACGGCCCGCGACCGCGGCGGGACCAGCGAGGGCGGGAATCCCGGCCCGCTCGTCCCCGCCCCGGTAGCGCAACGCTCCCACGATCGGTCGCCCGGCATCAGGGGCGGCAGCCCGCGCGTCGCCGTTGTTGGAGGTGGCGGTGTCAGGCGTAGGCTACCCAGCCCCGGAAGGCGAGCCCGGCGTAGAACAGGGCGACGTCCGCGAAGCCAGCGTCGCGCAGGAGCGCCTCGTCCTGCTCCGGCGTGAGGATGGTCAACCGCGCGTCGATCGTCGCGCGGGCGTGCGCCGCCTGCTCGGGCGCGACGCCGGAGGCGACCGCGAAGGCCGCGTAGCGCGCCAGCCAAAGCCCGCGCTCGCCCGCCCCCTGCGGGACGCTCAGGTGCGCGACGACGAAGGGCGCGCCGGGCTTGAGGCGCCGCCGGACCGCCGCCAGCGTCGCGCGCCGCGCCTCGGGCGCCACGAAGTGCAGGGTCAGCAGGCAGGTCGCCGCGTCGAATGGCCCCTTGGGCGCGTCGTCGATGTAGCACTGGTGCAGTCGCGCCCGCGCGGCGAGCGGCCCCAGCGTCCGCTCGGCCAGCCGCAGCATCTCGGGGGCCGGGTCGACGCCGTCGAAGGTCCAGCCCGGCCGGGCCTGGGCGAACGCCCGCAGCTCCAGCCCACCGCCGGCCCCGAGGACGAGCACGCGGGCATCGTCCGGGGCGCGCTCGGCGAGCAGCACCTCCGCCATCCGCTGCAGGCCGTCGAAGCCGGGCACGAGGCGCGGCGGCCCCCCGGCGTACCGTGCCACGGCCTCGGGGTCGGAGAACGGATCCATCGTGCGCTCCTCTGTGCGGTGGGCTGCGAGGCATGCCCGCTACCCGACCGTCGTGCTTCATGTAGCTCATGGTGTTGCGTGAAGGCGGGAAGGTCAAGGGCGGGCGCGGCGAGGGCCACGCCCGCCACGACAACGACATCTCAGCGGCCCACGGCCACCCCTCGCTCCGCCGGCACCATCTCGACGTCATCGAGCGATGCCGCATCCCCCGTCGACACCGGCGTGTCGCGCGGCAGGAACCAGTTGATCACGAACGCCGCCGCGATCAGCACCGCGCCGACCAGGAAGAGCCGGTTGATCGCCAGCACGAGCGCCTCCTTGACGGCTACCTGGAGGCCGTCGAGCAGGGCCTGGCCGTTCGGCAACGACCCGACCAGCTCGCCCAGCCGGGGCAGGATCGCGGCGATCTGCAGCGGATTCTCGAAGGGTGCGATCACCTCGTCCGGCGTCCCCGCCGGCACGCGCGCCCGGAAGGCCTCCCAGTAGCGCCCGCCCATGATCGAGCCGAAGATGGCCGTGCCCGCCGTGCCGCCGAGCGCGCGGGCGAAGTTCGTTGTGGAGGAGGCCACCCCGAGGAGGCGGCGCGGCACGGCATTCTGCGCCAGGACGTTGTAGATCGGCATCGCGAGCCCCATGCCCGCCCCCAGGACAATCATGCTGCGCAGGACGGTCAGGCGGGTCGTGCCGACACCCATGCCCGCCAGCAGCGCCAGCCCGACGACCGTCAGGGCCAGCCCGGCCAGGGCGACGGCCTTGGAGCGCCCGGTGCGCGAGGCGAACAGCCCGCCGACGATGCTCCCGGCGATCAGGGTGAGCATCAGCGGCGTCAGGAGCGTCCCCGAATTCGTCGCCGAGATGCCGATCACGCCCTGCATGAAGAGCGGCAGGTAGAGGATGGCCCCGAACATCCCCATGCTGGACAGGAAGAGGCTGCCGGCGGCGATCGCGATCGTCCGGTTGCGGAAGAGGCCGAGGGGGATGACCGGCTCTTCGGCGCGGGTCTCGACGACGAGGAAGAGCGCCAGCATCGCCAGCGCGAACGCCAGCAGGCCGAGCACCCGCGCCGAACCCCAGCCGTGGGTCGTCGCCCATTCCAGGGCGAGCAGCAGCGGGACGAGGCCGGCGAGCAACGTCGCCACCCCCGCCCAGTCGATGGCGGGGCGCGCTCCCTCCCGCCGGAAGTGGGGGAAGGCGAGGGCGAGGACCAGCAGGGCCGCGACGCCGATCGGCAGGTTGACGAAGAAGATCCAGCGCCAGGAGAAGCGATCGGTGATCCAGCCGCCGAGCGTCGGGCCGAAGACCGACGAGAGGCCGAAGGCCCCGGAGAAGAGCCCCTGCATCTTGGCGCGCTGCGACGGCGGGAAGACATCGCCGATGACCGTGAAGGCCAGGCCCGCGATGATGCCGCCGCCGAGCCCCTGCACGCCGCGCGCGAGGACGAGCTGCAGCATCGCGCTGCCAGGCAGCGGCAAGTCGCCGGCCGCCCCGGCGAGGACCGACCCGATCAGGAAGGTCACCACCCCGAGCAGGAGGAACGGCTTGCGCCCGTAGAGGTCCGAGAGCTTGCCGAAGATCGGGATCGCCGCCGTCTCGGTCAGCAGGTACGCCGTGGTCACCCAGGCGTAGAACGCGAAGCCGTCGATCTGCGCGACGATGCGCGGCATCGCGGTGCCGATGATCGTCTGGTCGAGCGACGCCAGCAGGAGGAGCAGGAAGACCGACGCGATCGTGCCGATGAGCTGCGGGCGAGAGAGGACCTGGTAGCTGTCGTCCGCCTCGCCTTCCGCCTCGTGTGGGAGTTGCATGGTTGTCCTCGTTCTTTCTGTATTCGTCCGCCCGAGCACCTGCCTAGGCTGGAGTGCGCGGTGCGGGGTCGCGCGTTCCCCAGCGCGTGCGATCGGTACCGGTGGAGCGCGATGATTGATACCGGGCTGCTGTGCCCACGAGGCCGCCCGAAGATGGTGAGCAATGACGGTCGCGACTGAAGGGTGTCCGGGTCCGCCGCCGCCGAAGGTGTAGTCGCCGCTTCGCCGCGACGACCACGCGGCCCGCTTCAGTGCGGCAGGGGCGGGATCAGCGAAAAGTGGACCATCGCGCCGACCGTATAGCCGTTGCCCACCGCCCCGGCGACGTTATGCCCCATGCGGCTCGTCACATCGCCCGTCGCGTAGACACCCGGCACGGTCGTCTGCCCCATCGGGTCCACGCGGATGAACGGGCCGAGGATCGTCTCGTCGAGGTCGCAGCCGAGCTGTTCGGCGAGCGGGCTCGCCAGCCGGAAGGGGACGCCGGTGAAGAGGGCGTCGAGCACGTGTGTGCGCCCGTCCGCCAGGCGGACCCCCGCAACCCCGCCCTCGGTGGTGAGGATCGCGTCTACCGGCGTCTCCTCGATCGCCACGCCACGCGCCGCCAGCGCGACGCGCTCGTCCGCGGAGAGCGTCGCCACCCCGTTGGTGAAGAAGGTCGTCGGCCCCCAATCGGGGATCATGTTGGCCTGGTGGGTCGCCATCGGCCCGAGGGCCAGCACGCCGAGCTTCTGCCCGGCCACCTCGTAGCCGTGGCAGTAGGGGCAGTGGTAGACGCCCCGCCCCCAGCGCTCGCGCAGGCCGGGGAGGTCGGGCAACTCGTCCGCGACCCCGATCGCCAGGATCAGCCGCGTCGCCGTCCGCGTGGTGCCATCTTCAAGCGTGACGGCGAAGCCGTCACCCTCCATCGTGGCGGCGACGGCGGTGCCGTCGAGGAAGTCGATGGTCGGGTAGGCGGCGACCTCGGCGCGGGCGGCGCGGGCGATCGCACCCGGCGCGCGACCATCCTGCCCGAGGAAGCCGTGCGCCGCGTGCGCGAAGCGGTTGCGGCGCTGCCCCGCGTCGATGATCAGGGCGCGCTTGCGGGAGCGACCGAGCGCCAGTCCGGCGGAGAGGCCGGCGTAGGAGCCGCCGACGATGATGACGTCGTACTGCATGGGGGACCTCCAGGATATGCGTGAGGGCTAACCGTTTTTTGGGCACACGAGACCGAGAGGCCAGCGGGTGGCCCCGTGCAATACGCTGCAACGTCGCGGTGAGACGGATCGGGTTCCGGTCAGGCCGAGGGCGGAGCGCGCGACGAGCGTGGCATCGAAGACTTCCGACCTACTCGGCCAGACGACGGATCGCGACGACGTTGTCCCGGACGGTGGCGACCTGGCCGCCCGGTCCAGTCGACGTGCGTTCGGGGGCCGCGAGTCGCTCGATCCGCCACCCGGCGAGGTCCAATTCGAGCGAGGCCAGGATTTCCTCGGGGCTGGGGAAGCGCTGCTCCTGGTTCCAGGACCAGGGCGCGACCGAGGCGTGCTCGACGAGGAGCAGCAGCCCGTCGCGGTTCACGGCGCGGGCGGCCGCTTGCAGCACCCTGGCGCGCGGGAAGTCGAACGGGGTGTGCAGGTAGAGGGCGGCGACGAGATCGAAGCGGCCCGACGGGAACGTCCGTGCCAGATCGTGCCGCTCCCCGGTGACGCGGTCGCCGACCCCGGCCGCGATCGCGCGCTTGGCCGCCCGGTCCAGGGCGGTGGCCGAGATGTCGACCACCGTGACGCGCCAGCCCTGCCCGGCGAGCCAGATCGCGTCGCCCCCTTCGCCGCAGCCGAGTTCCAGCGCGCTGCCCGGCTGCCGCTGCGCGACGGCGGCGATCAGGAAAGCATTGGGGCTGCCACTCCAGGGCTGATCGCGCCCACGGTAGTAGCTCTCCCAAAACTGCGCGGCCTCACCCTCGGCGTCGTGTTCGACGCGCTGGCCCTCGCGACCCGTGGTCTGTGGATCGGCGTTCAACGGTATGCCTCCTTTCGTCGTCTCGGGTCGACACCAGGCCGGGAAACGGCTAAGCGGCTGCCATGCTGCGCGAGAGCAGCGAGGACCGGGACCTGCGCGAACGGCGCGCACAGGGCTGCACAGGGAATCGCTCTGGCTCCAATTGGGTCGGGCGATCGGGCGGGGCGACTCAGCCGTCCGGCATGGCGGGAAGGCGATCCCCGGTGACCCACTCGGCGTGGCGGCGACCGAAGTCCGCCGAGATGTCGGCGAGGGAGACAGCAGCGAGGCGACGCTGGAGCAGCGCCTCGGCCTCGGCGTAGAAGCCGTCGAGCGCCCGATCGACGGCCTTCGCGATCAGGCAGCCCGGCGCTTTCGGCTCGGGTTCCGCCAGCAAATCGCCGCGCTCGCCGAGCGCCGCGTAGACCTCGCCGAGCGAGATCGCGACGGCGGCGCGCCCGAGGGTCCAGCCGCCGCCGTGGCCCTTCTCCGAGACGACGATTCCGGCCGCGCGCAACCCCGTCAGAGAGCGGCGGACCACCACCGGGTTGGTGCGGAGATGCGCCGCCAGTTCCCCCGAGATAATTGGACGCCCGCCCGTCTCGGCGAGGTGGACCAGGATATGCAGGGCGATCGAGAGTTTGCTATCGCGTTTCATGTAACCATGATAGTTGCATGAATGAGCGTTGTCAAGGGGGGGATTGCGCGCGCACGATCAAGAGCCACTGCGCGCCGATCGGTCGGCCACACGCCTACCGATCTCCGATGGCAAGGGCGAGACGGGTCCCTGGTCGGCGGCAGCATGCCGCCGACCAGTTCGCCTTCGGCCCGATCGCTTTGGAGGTGTCGCCGCCGCGCGAGGCCACGGTGCCGGGGTATGCCTTGATCGTGATCGGCCCGCCGTGGAGGTCGAGGTTCGCCGGGCGCAATCCGCGCAGCGCCCCCCTGCCGCAGGTGGAGATCAGGGTCACGCGGTAGGGTGCCTTGTGGCGGTTGCCGAACCGCAACGACATCGATCCGCATCGCGGTGCCGACCCGGCCGATCGCTTCGACGTGGTGATCGGCTCGTTGCCCGGGTACGGCTTCGCCGGCACCACCACCGACCGTCCGATGACGCGGTGGCGTATGGGCCGGTTGTTCCACCGGCTGCTCACGGAAGAACTCGGGTACCGGTCATACGGCATCCGGGCGAGCGATATCGGCGCGGGTGTGCAGCTGCAGATGGCGTTGGATCACCCGGAGGCGGTCATCGGGCTGCCTCTGTCCGGTCCCGGGTGCCGTACATCCCCGAGAACCTGACCACCGGTGAGCGGGCCTACCTGGACGCGGTGGAGCGGTGGGAGGGCGCGGAGGGCGCGTATGCGCACGTCCAGCGGACGAAGTCCCAGACCCTCGCCTACGGACTCACGGACTCGCCGGTCGGTCTGGCCGCCTGGATCGTCGAGAAGTTCCGGGCGTGGAGCAATTGTGGGGAGGGGCCTCGCGCAGGTCTACCGCCTGGACGAGCTGCTGATCAACGTCGCGATCTCCTGGTTCACCCGGACGATCAACGCCTCGATGCGCGTCTACCGGGGTGGATATGACGAACGACATCCTGCGCGGCGTTCCCGATGTGCCGACGGCGCACCTGATGGCGCGGGAGCAGATCCCGAACGCGCCCTGGGAGTGGGCCCGGTGGTTCTACCGGATCGACCGGCACGTCGATGTGGCGCAGAGGGCACTTCCTGGAGTGGGAACGGTCGCGTAGCGTGGCGGAAGAACGCCCTGCCGGCGGGTGGGCACTCCTCGCGAGCGGCCGTCGGCGCGCTCTCGTCCGCGCGCCGACAGCAACGCCCTCGTCAGCGGCCCTCGGCGCCCCATTGGCGGAGCAGGTCCCTGGCGTCGTACATGACCCATTCCTCGGCGAGTTTGCCGTCCTCGTCGTACCGGAAGAGGTTGAGCAGGGGCTGGGTGAACGGCTTGCCGGTCGGCGGCAACGGCCCGACCGGGGACTGGCTCAACTCCCGCGTGAAGACGCCGGCGAAGGTCGTCTGGGAGGCGACGAAATCCCCCTCGACGACGATGTGCCCGCGGGTGATGGTGAAATCGGTGAACGCCGCGCGCTCGGCCGCCCAGTAGCGCTTGAGCGCCGGCAGATCCAGGTCGCCGTTCGGCGCGTGTAAGACGAAGTCCCGCGCGAAGTAGGCGTCGACCGCGGCGTCGTCCTCGCGCACGATGGCCTGCTCGCCGATGCGGATCAGCCCCTGGGCGATGTCGTCGCGGTTCATTGAGCGCTCCTCCTGCACAGATAATCGAACGGTCCTAGCAGCCTGTCGGAGAGAAGCGGGGTTCCCGCCGCGCGGCACGTGCTATCCTCGCGTATCGTGATCGGCTATTGGCGATGCGAGACCGTCACGGGCAAGGGGGCGAGCGATGAGCGGGCGCT
>JAABUT010002516.1_pt1 | contig 17426 bp, 10 predicted proteins | sample 5559281 | NCBI WGS metagenome assembly JAABUT01 (sample SAMN10711880, study PRJNA513359) | rock metagenome | isolation source: Antarctica rocks | place: Antarctica: Victoria Land, Ricker Hills nord | collected 2016-01-04 | reverse complement strand
ACTAGATTGATATGTATGATCATATAGATGACTGAATCACTGTCTATCAAAGAATAAAGACTGAATGATTCATTCTGCAAAATGAGAAGAGCATCAACTAGAAACAACTTATCAAAGTAATTCTTTTTTGATAGAATTTCATCTAGATTGCATAAAGATATAATCTTTACTTCAATGATTGTTGAAGAGATGACTAGTTTTTTGACTTGAACTCTGATTCAGTATTGAGTTCAAAACAATTATAGTTCTTGTCAACTGCATTGACTTTGATAGATTGATTCAAGCATTCTTTGAAAGTATGACTCAATTTGTGACATATGAAACAGATTTCGACTAAAACGTTTGTATTCTTGACGCTAGTCAAAACTGCGCTGCGTGACTTTGATCAGTCAGACTTTGAAGCAAAAGATTGAACAGCAATAATTGCTCTAGAAATAATGATCTTTGAATCATCACGTTTGAGTAGTTTGTTCTTGATCTCTTGAACTGCTCTATATTCATTGTTCAAGCAAATCAGATAGTTTTGAATATCTGATAGCTTGATGAGCGACTTCATCTGAGCTGTTCAAAAGATTCAAAGACGAGAATTTATTTTATTCTTTAGATTGATGACTAGTACATTCTTCTGATACTTCAGATAGATGTATAGTCGTTGAAACTGATTAAAGAAATCGCTGAATTTCTTTGATTCTTGAATCAGATTAATATATTCTCTACGATAGTTGTCTTTCTTATCAGAATCATGAAACGATTGAGCTAGTTTCTCTAGAAGTTCATTGACAGTCAGATAAAGATTGTCACAGTTGAAATTGCGTCTGACTTGAGTGACTTCGACGATGTCATCTGCTAGTCAAGAGTGAATGTAGCTCAGCTTGTAAAGTTCATTTGAAAAGATGTCGACGTTCATTGCTAGCTTCTCTCGTATGTCAAGAGATCAGTTCTCTCAAATAGAATTCTTTTCATCAGTGAACATCAAAGAGTCAAGTATTTTATGATATTTAAATCGTTCAAAGTAGATGATAATCAAGAGAGCAGTGATGATTACATTAGCTGTAATAGCAGTGAAAGCTTGTAGTTTTGCTTTCAACTGTTGAATTTCATTCTTGTCTCGTTGTTTCATCTCAACAAGACAATCTGTTTCTTTATTAAGAGCATAGATACGTTTCTTTCATACTTTTATATCATCATGTATGATGATTTCAGCATTTGATTCGTTGAAAGCAATGAAGAAAGAAGTGTGTTGTGAGTCAATGATAGAAGAGAAAGCTTGTGAACGTGTTTGTTGTAAGAAGTCAACAAAAGCTTTATCTTTATCATATGTGTTCTTAAATGTCATAGTGAAGAAGATGAGAATTGTTTGAAAAGAGAGTTGAATGAATGACGATGCTTGATGATTGAAAAAGAAAGATGTATGTTTGTTCAACAAAGAAGATGTTTCTGAGAGTGATTGATCTTGAAGCAATTCATGAAGATTCTTTATTGTAATTCTCTTGATCGATTTGATTCTCTAGCAATTCACAAAGATTCTTTATCGCAGATTCTATTAATCAATTTTGAATGAATGCATACTGAATGAACGATAAATCTTCTAGCAATTTAATGATCTTATGTTTTCGTTGATTCTATAAATTCTCTGATGTTGTTCTTGTCTTTCAAGATTAAATCATCAGATAAACAAATTTCTTTAGACTTGATTCATCTGTACAAGTTGATTGAATGAGTAATGAGATCAGTATCATGTGATAAATGAATTCTTAATATAATGTCAGAATCGTGTCTAAATGATACAATCAATGAAGATCAGAGTTGATAGTGCTTGATCTTTAAAAATAGCTATAACTGAATATTAAGAATACAGAAGAAGATTGATACAAGAGCTTCTATTTATGTAATGTTCAGAGACTGCGCTAGACTTGAAAGAGATATGTTTGTAACATGAAAAGAAAATGATGTAAATGAACAAGATGTTGATGAAAGAAAAAGAGTGTTGAGAAAGAAAAAGAGTGTTGAGTCATATCTGAGTCAAATCTGAGTCAGATCTAGATCAGATCTCGACTAAATCATTGACTAGTTCTAATCAGTCTTGATATGCTCGTAACACATATCAACTGTTTACTGTAGTGAACTTTCATACACTTTCATTATCAATTATACTAACGAATTTGTAGATTTAGCTATTATTGTTTCTAAGTACGCTTGCAATCAGTCAACGTGAATCAATGATCATACTACTAGCTATTGAATGATTCTTCAATGTCATCTTTCTTGCGCAATACATGAATATTTATTGCATGATCATTTCACTGTTTAAACGTCTTATACTTCTCTGCATCTGCTAGTATCGAGTCGTCTTTAGAATTTCTAGTATATCACAGACGTTCATCTGACTTCAGTCTCAACTTCTTCATCAGTTGTGATCAAGTTCAATTTCACTGTGTCTGATATTTCTTTATCTTCATCTTCTTCTTTCTCACTGTCAGCTTATACAAGCAAATCTTCATCTTTTCATTGAAAGTTACATCATTCAAACTTGAGCTTTGATCATTGATTTGATCTTAAAATGTACTCGTTTGTTTATTGTTCTTGACTGATGTGCTCTCTGTTTTCGCTCTAGATTCTGCTGCGAGCTGAGTGTTCACTAAAGTCAACTGTACATTGAAATTCTATCAATCAACTATTAGTTTAAACGTCTATTATCAATTCATTTCAACTGAGAGTGATTCACTGAACGAAGCGTGATGATGATCAGAAGAACAACTCATGTTTCACTTATGTTCATCTGTTTTCAAGTGCTTTCTATGTCGTTGTTATTTTCATAATCATCGATTTTCAATAATACTTTATTGCTCTTCTTAATCATTTTATTCAAACTCTTTCACTGATCGTTCATCTCATTTTTCAAAAGATCATTCAAGAATGTTGTGTATTCATTGAGAACAGAAATGATATTGAGAATCTCTTTTACATCTTTTCTTTCGACAAGTTTCATGATTCAAGTACAAAGAAGTAATAATATCGCGTCTTGATGAGTAATGATTTGCTCATTTCAAATTGTCATTAAACGTCGTCAATCAGCTATAATGATCAGCATATTGTCATTTCTGTGTCTGATGTGTAAATTTCAATTAATTTGCAAGACTTACATGAAGATTTCAGACTCTTGAACTTTGCAAGTATGCATGTTCTCATCTGTTACTCTCGAATGCAGTGAACTATCATTGCTGAGACGAAAGTGATCAGAAATATCAATAAAACATTGAAGAATTCTCTGATATAATCTTAACTTGTAAATGACTCTCTTCTTCAAGTAAATGTCGTTCTGACAAGCATCATTACAATGACTGAAGCAAGAAATCTTTGTTTCAATGACTATGTCATGATTAATCAACATCTTCTAATCAAGATGTAATTTCATCTTCGCGCATATGTAATCATCATTCAATAACAAGATCTGTGTCACTTGTTGAATTGTTTTCTCGCTGCAATACTGTTGTCAATTATATACATTTGATACTATTCTTTGAGTCTTGAACATCATATGATCTCGTCATATTTCAAAGCAGTCATACATCTGTTGATGTCAGTGAGTTAAATCTGTTGAAAGATTCTGTTGCTTATCTGACGCGCTTCGTGAAGCATGAGAATGAAGTCAACTCTATAGCGCGAGTTGTTCATCAATGTTTTCAGACGTTCAATCATATTAATTCATATTTTACGAATCTGATCATTAAGTCATGACTTGATGTCATTTGATCATGACGTGATCTTCTTACTCGCTCGATCACTCAGAATTCAAGCTTGAATGTAGAGCAGACAATTTTTTATCATTAATGCATACTTCTTAGTAAATATTTCTCTTTCTTGTCGTTTTATGCTCAATCATAGATAGATTCTTTTAATAACTGAACTTTCATAGTTCTGTTTTGATTTCTTCAACTCATTCTTCATGAACTTCTGTTGTTGAGAACGATCAATCTGAAATGACTTGAAAGATGTCAATTCAAATGATTGATTTTGACTGCTTGACTTGTCACGTCGTTGATGATGAGTGATGCACTTTTTATCATGATGACGTCGTTGCTTTTTGAAGTGCTGAATTATTGAGATTGACTGTGTCTTTTTCTTCGTCAATACTTGAAACGCTGAAAGATGTGAAAAGTCTGACACTTATTTGCACATCACTCTCATCAAACGTCGATTCATTTATATTACTATTCAAGTATTCTTCGTATCTATCATCATTATAACAATCGTTGTTCAATGAGTTTCTGAAGTGCTTTGAATGTTTTGAATCTGTAGTCTTCGAGATGATGTCTCGTTTCGTCTGTCAGCTCTGATATCAGCTGCAGTTCTATCTTTAGAGTTTATGAGAACTGAAGTATGTACACTATGACTTGAGCTTATGACAAAAACGCAAGACATTCTCAATATTATGAGAAAGTTGTTGATTGTTGAAGCAATAGAAGCTGCAGTAGAAGTGACAGTAAATAGTATAGTTAACAACTAATATTTGAAAATACAAAGTGATGATGTGATGTATTGATGAGAAATATCAATACTATAGTTGAGAAAAAAACTTGAGTGAGTAAATAAATGACATGTTTACATGTTATATTAGCAGAGTTTTGACGAGCTAGCTGAGAGATGTTGATTCAAACATTCTTTACAACAATTAAATGATTGATTCAATGAACATCAAATTGATCAGATATTGTTACTCTTTTAATCGTGTATTTCATAGTTGTTATAAAACACAGTGACTTGAATGATTCTGTTTTCAACTCGCTTGCTTACTCAACTGTTCAATGCTGCATTTTCTGATGATGACGATGTGCTCTTTCTTCATGTTTTGATATGCAAAGCAGTTAGTTAAATAGCATCAAAATGAGTTATGAATACATATTAATCTTTGAAATCACTTCGCTTCTTCTAATGATGAAGCAGAATCATAAGAATCTCTTTGTGTGCATTTCTGTAAAAGCTGCTTTTCATTCTTGCTTGTTTATTATGCTGATGTTTGCTGTATCATCACGTTCATAGAAAATTGTATATTTTCTTTTTTTATAGCTCAACTTCAGACTTATTAAATTTATAAAAGTCATAAAGTTCAAGTCATTGATCTCAATCATGCTTTTTGCAGTGTTTGATACTAGTAGATCTTGTGATCTGCAACAGATACTATGAAAGATATTGCAATGAACTTAAATCATGATGTTCTGTACTGTCTTGACAGATTTATGCATATCGATGTCATTAGTTGAAGAAGAGCTCATACTTGAAGAATTTGATATGCTAGATGATGTCACTATGTGCTGAATTTCATTTACAGACGCTACTGTTCAAGTTTTAACTCATCTTCTCTTATTGTAGTTGCATCGTTGTACTATAAAGACAAGACACTTGTCTCTTCAAGATTTTGAAATATTGTCAAAGATGTCAGTAAATTGTTTATATACATCTGCAAAGACTTGATCGAGAAGACTTTTGACTTTGCGTGTGTTCAATCTGATGTCTAGAATATCTAACTTGTTCATTTCACGCTGTAGATGACTCAAGATAAGAAGATATACTGATTCATCTATTTCTAGTCGAGATTGTATGATATTTTCAGATCATGTCGTTGAATCAAGAATCTCATTAGTCATTGCTTTAATCATGTTGAGTGTTATTGTAGTTGTTGTTTACATTCAAGTCAATAAATCTAGTATGATGAGTGACTTTCGCGTTCGTGTTTCACACTAAAGCTAGTCGATAATGATTGATCTTAGTGATTCATTGAATCTAGATTTGATTCAATGAATCTAGTACTATCTCATATCAATTATCGTTCATTTAAGAACATTGACATGCTTCATTTCTTCAACATAGATCAATTGCAGTGAGACTTAAAGTATAATATCATACAAGTACAGTTTGTTGAGCATTTATTGTTGAGATCGTGCCTAGATCATTCAATCAAAGAGACTCAGAGCTGATATGTATGTATTGTTCTTTAAAGATAGCTATAACAAGACATTAAGAATACAGAAGAGAAAAAGTGCGAGCTCTTTTATAAATAATGGCTTGAGACTGCGCTAGACTCGATACAGATGTGATGTAATAGATCAGATGTGTTTGTCTAAAAGAATGATGAAAGAAGTGAATGAAGAAAGTGCTGAACAATGAGAAGAAGTGCTGAGAATGACTCGAAGAGATGCGCTAGATTCAAACTAAACATAGCGTCATGACTTGCTTTAATCAAATTGATTAGAGTTAGATCTGAACTCTGATTGATTCAGACATGTTCATAACATTATTTCTTTCTTCAAACATTCATGTTTGCATGAATAGAAAAGAAATAAAAGCAAAAAATTCATCGTGTTTTCAATTTAGTGCGACTTATTCAAATATAGCTTGTGAAATTCATTCAGAACTTTCTTCGAGTCATTGAATTTTTCTTTATCGACATAGTATCATTCATCATCATGATCTATCTCGATTCATTTGATCTTGTATTGTAGTCTTTCTTTATATCGTCTGAAGTTCAATATATCGTCTACTTCTCAGTGCTTTTCATTCTCTTCAATGATCATTGATCTAAAGAACTCAGAGTAATGTTCTGATAGAGAATCGTTTGATGAAGTTTGTAGATACTTTGAGCTGAACACTGAATGTATATGCTTCATGCTTCTAGATAGCTGAAGACGATAGAAGATCTCAACTTTGACTGTGATTGAATAGAGATCGAGCTGTTTGTCTTTCAGATCTTTGCATGATCTAGTGATTTTAATGTTTTCAAAGACTAATCAAACTTGATCATCTACTTCATAAATGACGTCTCATCTATGCTTGTTCATCTGAGTTTCAGTGATCTGCTTGATCTTTTTCAATTGTTGATGATTGAAGATAAGAAGTTCACTCATTTAAATGACAATGTCATCGATCTTTCTAGTCTCAATACGTTGACGAGTCATTTTGTAATCAGTCGTATCTGAATTGAAACTCATTCGAGAGTGAAAGTCTTTATTGAAGTAGAAAGAGATCATTAAGATAGTCAAGAATGTATTAAAATTGTCACTGAATTTCATCATTGAAAGTCATTTAGCTCAGTCATTCTGCATGTAATTGCAGTAGATTCGAAGTTCACGTTCAACATCTTGATTAGCTCGTTTTAACTGATCATCGATCTCTGAATGATAAACTGTTGATAGATTGACTTTGATCTTCAGTCGTTTACAAAGACTTTGTCACATGATCGATATGAACTGAAAGTCTCTATTCGAAACGATAGAACTGAGTAGATCATGAAGTCGATAGACGTTTCATAGCATGATTCATACTGTTTCTTCGATTGAGATGTCATCGTCTTCTCAATGACAGAAAACATAGTGACGTTCTTTGAAGAGATGACATATGATCATGCAAATGACGTTATAGTTTTTCGATAGAGATAGCTCAATGATGAAGTTCATAGCTATATCTTGTCAACGCTGCTGAGAAATCAATAGAGACTGAAGCAAATCATTTGTATCATCTCAAGATGCTTTGCTTCGCTGACAGACATGACAGTTTCAAATGTATTGTCGAATAGTTGCTCGATGATCTGATCAATAATAGAAGCGTTGAACTAGATCAATCGTTCATTTAATGTCAGAGTGCAAGATTGATGATTGATCGTGAATCTTTCAAAGCAATTTCGTATGCATTTGTTTTGACACTCATAGTAGACTCTTTTTAAATAGAACGTTGTCAATGATTTGACAGTTCTTTAGCTTCATGTCATGAAGCTTCAGTTCATCTTTGTTCATAGCTTGTCGATACTCATTGCATAGTTCATTCTTCTGATTGACTAGATGTACGCGTTGATAGAGATTAGTCTCGTATTCAGATTCGATTTCGAACTCAATTGATAAAACGTTTATTCAATTCGAGATCAGTATAGTCTGAAAATGATCATCTATGTCTTTAACTGATTCAGAACTATCAATCATCAACATTCTAGTTAAAGCATCGACTTTGAAGTTTGTTTTGTCTGATCGAAAGATAATCTGAAAGTTAAACTTCAATAGAATATTCAGATAGTTCGCTTGTCGTCGAGTCAGCTGTTTGTTTTTCATAAAGATCTTCAAAGTCTGATGATCAGTAAACATCTGAATAGATAGCTCAGTATCTTTTAGTTCGAGTCGTCAGTGTTTGAAGCATCGAATGATAGTTAGCAATTTCTTGTCATAGATGTGATAATTGCATTCAGCTGAAATCATGCTCTTGCTATAGAAAACTATCGAGTGAAGCACACTCTCGTCATCGTACTGAGATAGTATGTCGTCTTTTACATAGTTGAATGCATCGATTTTCAAAATGACTTGACGTTTGACATCGAAATGACGTAAAACTGAAGTCGAGCTGATCTGCTTCTTTAGATTGTCAAAGACTTCGACGCAGACTTCGTTTCAAACAAAAGACGTGTCTTTTCAAGTCAGCTGAGTGAATGACTTGACTAGTTTCGAAAAGTTCTTGATGAAGCGTCGATAGAAATTGACGAAGTCGACGAAGTCTTGTATCTCTTTTAGATTAGTAGATGTAGCTCAATTGACTATAGCTTTCACTTTGATAGAGTTCATGCAAAGATCTTGTTCTGATACTATGATCTCTAAGAAGACTGTTTCTTCTACATCGAATTTGCACTTTCGAATATCTATCTGCAGATCAGCGTCTCGTAGACGATCTAGTATCATCTTGACATGTTGTTTATGCTTCTTTTGAGTCTTGCTGTATATGAGAATGTTGTTTAAATAAGCTTGACAGAAGTCATTTAGAAAGTCTCATAAAACATCGTTCATATATTGCTGAAACGAGATCGAATCGTTTGTTAATTCGAATGATAGAATCTTTGATTTGTACGCTTCTAGAGCGATAATGAAGATCGTATAGTTCTCACTATCGAGATGCATACGAAGTTTGTTGAAAGCGAAAATTATATTCAGTTGAATCAGATGCTTGCAGTCAACGATTTTGTCAATCATCTCATCTATGAGCAATAGAGAGTAGCAATTTCTTTTGATAATGACATTGAGCTTTCGATAGTCGATGCAGAAGCGAAGATCATCATTGATCTTCAGAGTGAATAAAACGAGTGAGAAATATGAGATCTTGCTAGAAGTAATAAAACTCTTTGACAAATTTTCGTTCAGATATTTTTTGATCTTCTGAAGCTTGTAGAGTGACATTCGATAAGCTCGACATTTAGAAGAAGTGACATCGTTAGTGAGCTCTATCTTATGATCATATGAACGATGAGATGATAGCTTATCGACTTGAGCTCGATCAAACACGTCGAGAAAATTCTGATATTTCAAAGATAGCTTGACTTTGATGTCTTCTAGATTTTGAGCTGATGCATCGATGAAAGCGACGTCTAGAACGTTCAGTTCGCATTGAGTGTTGTAAACTATTTTCCTATCAATATCTTTGATCGACATGACGAAAATCTCGATGCGATCCTTCTTTGATCGTTTAATCAGTGCATGAAAAGATGCAGCTTTCACACTGAACATAGAAAAGTTCTTTTTCGAAGCAGTAGAAGTGAATCGTTGAAGCACTTTAAGAGCTGAACGAATAAAAGAATTTGATGATCGTGATCATTTTGAGTATGAAGCTCTGACTGACATCGAAAAAACAGAAATGAGAGCTTCTAATTGATTTGAAAAAACGATGACATCGTTTTGCATATCTAGTAGTATTTCATTTTTGTTCATTCAGAGCTTTTCTAATATGACGTCATGATGATCTATATCAGCTATTAACATTGAAACAGTCAATTTCTTATGACTTTCGACTGTGAGATTGAGTAGAATTTTATGAGTAATGATCTTCTTCGTCAGCTTTTCGTCATATTCTCTTATTAACTTCTCTTTAGCTAGTCGTATGAGTTGAATTTCGAGCTTCTGACATATTTGATCGACTAGCTTTGTATGAATCAAGATGTAGATCGTCGAGTCACTATCTATCAGAGATCATAGCTTGAAGAATTCGTCTTGCAAGAATAGAGTGACATCGACTAGAAATGACTTTTCGAAGTAGTTCTCTTCGATAGATGAAATTTCGTCGATTAGATTGCACAAAGAAATGATTTTTATCTTTTCAATGATTCTGAAAAAGATGATTAGTTTTTTGAATCAGACTCTGAATCGAAGTTCAAAGAATGATCAAACTCGTCATCTAATGCATTAATTCTGAAAGATCTATTCAAGCACTCTTTAGAAGTATGATCAGACTTATGACATAGAAAGCAGTTTTCATTTAGTAAGTCATTTTCTTTGACGCTAGTCAAAACAGCGTCGCGTGATTTGAACTGATCAGTCATCTTCGTTTCTATGATTCTACGAATAGCTTTGATTGATTTCTCAGCGAAGATGATCTGTTTAGTTGTTTAAGCTTTGATCATTGCTTCTCTATTCTTGATCTTTCGAATAGCTCGTTGATCGTTATTCAATTGAATGAGATAGAAACGAATTTCTTTCAGAGTACTGAGTTGAATCAATTAAGTTACTCAAGCGAATCGAAGTTGAAGATTTATTTTATTCTTTAGATCGACGATCAGCTGTTTTTCTTGATAGTCTAGATAGAAGAATAGTCGTTGAAATTGAGTATAAAACTCGCTGAATTTCTTCTGTTCTTGAATCAAGTTGTAGTAGTTTCTACGAAAGTTGACTTCTTTATCTGAATCATCGAACAACTGAGCTAGCTCTTTCAAAAGCTCATCGACAATCTTGTATGAGTTGAAACAGTCACGTTCGCGTCTTGACTGAGTGATCTCAGCTGCATCATCGAATAATCTGAAATGTACGTAGCTCAGCTTGACTCGTTCACTTGAAAAGAGATCGACGTTGATTTTCAGCTTGTTCTGAACTTTTTCATATCAATTCTCTCAGATAGAGTTCTTTTCATCAGTGAACAACGAAGAATCGAGTATTTTCTGAAATCTAGAACGCTCAGAGTAGATTGATGATGACGAGATAATCTCTCTAGCTTGTAGTCTAGCTTTCAGCTCTTTGCATCGTTTCTTCAAAGCTTTCATAGTCATAGAAGATGTTATGATTTCAGCAAATGAGTCATTATCTTCAACAATGAAGAATGAAGCTTCGAAACGCTCTTTGAAGAGACGAGACATGATGAAGAAGAAAGAAGAGATTGAATTGAACGAGTGTTTTAAAAGAAAGAGATCGAGCGAAGAGCGATGCTCGACAATAGAAGATAAAGTCGTTTTTGTTGTTTGATTTGAGAGTTGATTGATTCTCTTGATCGATTTGATTCTCTAGCAATCAATGAAGATTCTTTATCGCTGATTCTATTAATCGAAATGAACGATGCATACTTAATGAGCTGTAAGTCGTCTAGCAATTCAATCAGTCTCGCTGTTGATTTTATAGATTCTCTAGTGTTGTTCTGTCTTTCGATTGCGTCGATCATCAGATAAACGAATTTCTTTAGACTCGATCTGTCTGAACGAGTATATTGAACAAGTAATGAGTATCTGTATCGTATGATAAACGAAATTCTTAATGTAATGTTGAGATCGTGTCTAGATCATTCAATCAAAGAGACTTAAAGCTGATATGTATGTATTGTTCTTTAAAGATAGCTATAACAAGACATTAAGAATACAGAAGAGAAAGAGTGAGAGCTCTTCTATAAATAATGGCTTGAGACTGCGCTAGACTCGATACAGATGTGATGTAATAGATCTGATGTGTTTGTCTAAAAGAATGATGAAAGAAATGAATGAAGAAAGTGCTGAACAACAAGAAGAAGTGCTGAGAATGATTCGAAGAAATGCGCTAGATTCAAACTAGACATAGCGTCATGACTTGCTCTAATCAAATTGATTAGAGTTAAATCTGAACTCTGATCGATTCAGGCATGTTCATAACATTTATATAATTTCACGTCATTAATATGATATTACTACTATATATCACTAATAATAAAAGTTCTACAAATATCAAGATGTGATATGAGAAGTAATTAAATGAGAAGTGACAGTTTTCATGCTTCTTACTTCATCTTTGTTTGAAAAGACATATTCTCTTCATCATTCGTTAATTGCAAAGATTAGTAAGCTACGAATATTCATCTTTCATTTCTCAAGAAGTTCATATCGCTCAACAGAGATCATTCTACACTATATAAATCTCAAATATCTGTCTCAATTATTCTTCTTTTTTACACATCATCAAATCATCTTTCTTCTTCTTCTTAATTTTATCTCTTATCTTTTTCTCTTAATATATAACAGTGAATTATTATATCAACACATATATTCTCTTCTTTCATCGTTTAATCTTTCTAGTGATCTAGTCTTTATCTTTGACAACATACTTTTTCTGTCGAGTCTGTGCTGAATTGAAACGTAGCATAGATCTTTAAGACTGAAATTCTAAGATTTCAGAAACTTTTCAATTAACTCATTGAGATTGAAAGAATATCTCTTCGAAGCGCTTCTTTTGAACCGTATTATCAATCATAAACAACAGCATCTTTTGTCAACGCAAATTCAGCTAAGTTATATATTGACAGTGATGATAGTTTTAATGTACATGCAGTCTTCTCTACAAGAAAATTCAATCAAGATTTTAATCTGTCTGTCATTGAACAGATGAATCATGAATATACTCTTGAAACTGACTTATGATGTTAAATTATTATTTTGAATTCTTATTAGCTGATCTACAGAAAAGTTTGATCAGAGCTTCAATTTTGTCTATCATTGAACAGATGAATTGAAGTTCAAAACATGTCTGAAGACTTAAGATCAAAGCTTCAAAGAAAGAGAATTAACTCTGCACACACGTATTATATAGTTCTCAGCTCAGTGATTATTAACTGATGTTGTTGATTCGTCAGCTGAGTTTGAAAAGATTGACTCTCAGAATGTTGACTCACTTATTTGATTAAAATTCTTCATCGTTGATGAAAATGTCATGTTCTATTTATCTGATCAATAACTTGATCACTTAGCTTAAGATCTTTCTTACACAGCTTTAATTCTTTCTGTCGTCTTCAAGCACATACATTGCATTGAGAGCAAAGCACATATACTCTCGAAATTAACTTCTGATGTTAAATTCTTATTTTGAATTATTATTATGCTGATCTGCAGAATAACACGATCAGAATTTCAACTCTGTCTACAATTGAGCAGATGAATCGAAAGTATACTTTTGTAATTGACTTCTGACGTTGAATTCTTATTTTGAATTCTTATTATGCTGATTTACAAGATAGTTTAATCAAGAATTCAATCTGTCTGTCATTAAACAGATGAATCATGAATATATTCTCGTAATTGACTTCTGATGTTGAATTCTTATGACGTTGATCTGTCAAGACAGAGACTGTCGAAAACTTTATTAAAGACGTTGTGATGAAGCAAAAGAATAAAAAAATACAGAAGCATTTGAAAATCTTTTAAGAGTTCAAATTTAATATTATGTCTTATCAAGAACTCAAGATTCATCTCAGATTCTGTGAACTTCTCAAATTTTTCTATACTTATTTAAAGAGTCAACTTGCTAAGATATAACACATTTCTAAAAGTGTAAACAAAGTTCAATGAACATTCAGTCAATGTCATTCTGTTCAGCGAAGTGTGTGACAAGAAAAAATAAGATGATGTATCAAATCAATTGAAATCACACACAACACTTATACATTTGTTATCGAAAATGAGAACGTTCAAAGAGAAGACGCTGTTTCTCGTCAATAAAATACAAAAGATGTACTCAGATCAACTCATCAGATTCAAATAAACATCAATCATGAACAAAGTCTTCGAAAAAATCGCTGCAATGACAAGCATAATTGACTTCAGAATGTTCAAAAAGCTTATAAAGACAAAGTCGACATACAAAGTATCTCGATTTCAGCAAAATGTTCAATGTATCAAGAATGACAGACTGAAAAAAGACTTATTTACTGACTTGATGATCTTGTATATTGACTTGATGAAGATTCAAACACGCTTTCTTGAAGTTGAGATGAGAATGTTAAGAAAAGCTAAAATCTTTGATAGATTGAATGCAAAGTCAAATTTGTGTTCATTTTAAGTCACTTCAGATTTCTTTGAAACTGTTCATCATCTTTGTCGATCATGATAAAGAAAATCTAGTCTTGATTGCTTTTTCTGTCTCTGTAACATATGACACTTACGTACATACTATTTATCTAGTTCATCAAACTTCTCAACTGCTCTCGTTTCATTAGTAAGAAAGTCTTCGTCATAAAAGATATTGTAAATGTCTCAATCAACAAAGTTATTAATGTAAAAGAAGTCTCTCTGTTCTACTTTCTTTCGCTTAGTGATTGTCAACACAACATGTAAACTTCATAAAATTGTTAACATGTTGTAAAATCTTCTGTCATCAATGAAACAAGAATTCTTGAATATTTGTTTTGATCAGTGTTTTATCTTCATCATTTCATGTACTTTTTGTTGTGTATTCTTATTTCAAGACTTCAGTAGATCAATGAGAGCATCAGTGTATTTCAAGAGACAGTCTCTGTTATCTTGTTGAAATTGATCAATGACTGATATGATGAGCTGTAGTCACTCAGACAGACGATCATTCAGTGTGTCTGATGAATCATTGCTCGAAGCAGATGACTTTTGTATCAGAACACAGTCACATCTTCATTTTTCACTCTTCTGTCAGTTCAATGCACAGATAACTCTATCTTTGACAAAACTATTCAAATCATTCTCATTCTTTTCATCTCACTTTCAACATATGAGAGAGTCATGAATTGTTATAAAACATGATTCTGCATCAACTGCGTTCTTGACTCGCTTATCAAGATCATGATTGAATACTTGAATTTCATCTATGACATTGCAAGATTCACGAATGAACACAGTTAACGCGTTCAGAAATTCGAGAATATTGAGATTCTTCATCAATGTAGATGTAAAACATCATTTCTTTGAATCTAGTCTTGCATCTAGAATCTGATAGCACTGTGCATGAAATACTGAAATGCTCAATTTGCTAAAATCAATAACTCGACAGAGAATTGTTATCATTGCACTCATCACGTTCTTCTTTATCTGAATGAATTTAATCTTTTCATACAATAGTACGTTCTTCATTGCTAGCAGATTAAGATGTCTTGTGTTGTGATGTATCAGTTGATTCAAAAAAGTATCACATTTATTTGTGCAATCAAAGAATTTCTTAATCAGATGTCTATGACAGATCTTCTCATATTTCGTGTTTGTCACAATTCTAACCTTCGTCTATTCTTCAACTAGTCTTCGTCTGATTTCATTCTAATCAAGTCTAGCGAGAATCTGATCTAGAGATGATATCATTGAAATTCTGCATCATATGTGTAAGACATCAACTCAATTGAGTCTAGCACAGAGTTGAGAAACACATCTAAGAATCGAGTTCTTTTCTGTAGATACTTTTCTTTCTTAGCATTTATTTATTAGTTAAATGACACTTTTATGACTCGCTCTAGATCGATCTCTAACAGTAGATAAATGCTAATCAACTACTCTGCTATCGATGTGTAGATGATACGAAATAATTTACTTCTATTCAGAAAATTCGCAAGAAATTCTTTGAATTACTTTCATCAAAACACATCTTCAAATTTACTCAAATTTACTCAAATTAATCAAATCAATCACTCAACTTTATCACAATCAAATTTATCTATCTATTTTTCTCACAATGACACACGACTTTGAATCAGTCGAGTCACGAACAGCTCGTCTGCTTAGAAGCACTGCTAGCAGACGCATTTTCATTATTTCTTTTAATGTCTCAGCTGAATCTCAGAATGTCGCTATCTCATGAGACATCAACACAAGTCAACAACTTCGTCAATGAGCTGTCAATCAGTCAGATGAGATCATCAAGATGCTGATCGAGCTAAGAGATCAACGAGACATGACTTTGAAACTCAACGAGCAATGAATCAATGTTCAAGTCAATCACATCAAGAGACTTGATGAGCTAAAGATCAATCAAATGACAATAGACACTCAAGAAGAGACTATCATTGAACTACGAGAGAAAGTCTTGAGTCTAAAAAAGAAACAGCGTTCAGCAAATCAATCTCGATCTCGTCAGTCTACGAAATCTCTATCTCGTCAATCTATCGAGAATCATACTCGACGTAAGTCGTTCACTCTATTTGATAATGATCATCACAAGTTCTTCAAGTTTTCAAACTCATTTATATTCACTGATGAAGATGAATCAACATGAAACAGCTGAAGAATCAAGATGAACGACAAGCTTTAAACAAATGTTGATCACTTCAATAATGAAAATATCTGTATTGTTTATGTGATATCTAGACTAGAAGATGATGCTGCTGAGCACATCTTCGCTTGACATCAACATGACGCTTTGCATTCATACATTTCGATCGACGAGCTATTTGAGCATCTGAAAGAAATATACGATGAACTGAATAGAAATCGAAAGTGTCGTCGTGAGTACAACGCTCTGAGATAAACAGATAAGTCTTTCAATGTCTTCTACTTCGACTTTATGAAGCTATTCAACTATCTAGACTATGATGATTGCATTCTGATGAGAAATCTTCAGAATAAAATCAATAATCGCTTGCAGAACACTCTATCAGTCTGTTCAGAGAATTTTACTTCGCTCATTCGCTTAAAAATCTTTCTTCAAGATGTGAATAATAAACAGCGAGTCAACTATCAGCTACGCAGTCAACTTCGCACTGTCATCGTCAAAGTCACTGTCATATCTGATAAATGCATTGCTACTTCATTGTCAATGACGACTTTGATAATCAATTATGTTAAGTCTATTCTCTCTTCTATCTCTGAGTCAGCAAGATTGTCTATCATCTGCTATACTTGCAAGATCTCGAGTCATTTATTCAAGAATTGCTCTCAGAACAAGATCAACATTTCGACATCTTGTGCATTCATCTCTCGCCTACATGAAATCATCATTTCGAAGAATAAAAAGAATGAGAAAATGTCTTCTTCTTCGAAGAATAGCAAGACAAAAAACTAGAGACTTTCATCAAAGACGCGATGAAAGATGTGTTAATTTCTTCAACGACAAGCATGTCAGATGATTCTTTTGCTTCTGAATCTTTGATTACTGAATGTGTACTTTCTAGCAATGAAATTAGTTACTCATTGAAGTCATTGATAGACATCGAAGCTGCTGACTATTCATTCATTGATGAAGTGATCGCGCAGATTGTTTGTGATCAGTTGCAAATTGAGCTTCTGACTTTGATCAAAGCGAAGTCAATTCGAGAATTTGACGATCATTATGCTAAGAAACTCATTACTCATGTCATTTATTCGAATCTGACTGTTCAAGATCATACGATTGACACAGCTTCTATGTTGATCACTCGATTAGATCAACATCAAATGATTCTTGAAAAAA
>JAABUT010002515.1_pt1 | contig 17436 bp, 16 predicted proteins | sample 5559281 | NCBI WGS metagenome assembly JAABUT01 (sample SAMN10711880, study PRJNA513359) | rock metagenome | isolation source: Antarctica rocks | place: Antarctica: Victoria Land, Ricker Hills nord | collected 2016-01-04 | reverse complement strand
ATATGGATGAGCGGGTCCAAGTCGGCGGCGCGCACCGCCTCGAAGAGGTTGATCTGCCCCTCAACATTGGTGCGCATCGTGTCCGTCGGGCTGTTCCACGAGGTCGGTACATGGCTCTGCGCCGCGAGATGAAAGATGCGGTCAGGCCGGACGGCCTCGACGGCGATCCGCACCGAGAGGGCGTCCACGATGTCGCCGGTGATGAGGTTCACTTTGTCCGGCACGAACGCCCGCTGGATCGCCGCGACATTGGACGCGCCACCCTCAATGACATTCAGCGCGCCCGCGCGCTGCAGGTCGCGCAGATTGTCCAGCCGCGACCGCCAGCGATACATCCCGTAGACCTCGACGCCGTCGCGCGTGCGGAGATACTCGGCGAGATGGCTCCCGGCGAACCCCGTGATGCCCGTAATCAGAACGCGCAAGATTGCTTCCCCCTTGTTGTCCAGCCATCCGTGACCGTACCGGAGGGTAGCATATTCCATCCGGGATACCCACCCCCCTGCCCTCTCCCAGAGCGGGAGGAGGTTCTGAGGCGCGGCGCGGCATTATTCCGCTTCCCTCCCCCTTCCCCCGTGGGGAAGCGGGTGCCCTCTGGGCGGCACGGGGGGTTAGGGCCGCATTCCCCCTACTCGACCAGAACGGCGTCCGCCTCGTCCTCCACGTCGTCGGGGACGGCATCGAGGTCGGCGCGCGTCCAGTCTTCCGCCGCCGCGTCGTATGCGACGAGGGATTCCGCGAGCGCCCACCAGCCGGAGGCGGCGTGGCGGTCTTCCGGGAGCGGGAACTGGCCCGCATCACCGGCGTGGTGATGGAGCCAGCGCTCGATGATGTGCAACTCGTCCACATCGTCCTGCGGGACGACATCGGGGATCGCATCGTCCTCGGTGCGACGATACGCCGCGACCAGCCACTCCGCGACGAACGCAACCGCCTCGCCCCGCCGGACACGCCGTTGCGCGACGACGCGCCCCCGGACAATCAGCAACGCCTCCGTGCACTCCGGCTCCGGCGACGGCAGCGCGAGCACAAGGTGGCCCGTCTCCACCTGCCGCGCGAGCGTCTGATGGATCCGCGCGACCGACTCGACGGTGCGGATCGCGTTCCGCAGCCGTGCGGCGTCCTCGTAGTCCAGCCGCTCCGCCGCCGTCTCCAACTTCGCCCAGAGCCGCTTCAGGATGCCGTCGTGCCGCCCTTCGAGGAAGGCCATCGCGTCGTCGATGAAGGTGAAGTACTCTTGCGGGTCGCCCTCACCGACACACGGGCCGAGGCACTTACCCATGCCGAGGCGCGGGCATGGGTTGCCCCACTTCTTCGGGTTGGAGAAGCCCCGCGTGCAGGTGACAAGCGGCAGCACCTCCGCGAGCACATCGATGGTGCTCTGCGCCGCGCTGCGGGAGCGGAAGGGGCCGAAATAGCGCGCGCCGTCCTCCTTGACCGTCCGCGCGAGGCGGATGCGCGGCCACGGCTTCTGCACGTCGATCTTGATGTACGGGTAGAGCGCGTGATTTTTCATTGCGCGGTTGTAGCGCGGCTGGTGGCGGTGGATGAGGCGCGATTCGAGCAGCAACGCCTCCAATTCGCTGCCGACCACCTCGATCTCAATCCGCGCGATGGCCTCCAGGAGGCCGTCCATCTTGCGCGTCAGACCGAGGTGCTGCGAGTAGTACGACGAGACGCGGTCGTGGAGGTTCTTCGCCTTGCCGACATAGATGATCCGCCCGTCGCCGTCCAGCATTCGGTAGACGCCCGGCGCGTGTGGCACCGTTCGCAGAAAGGCGCGGTCGAGATACGCCCTGCCGCTGCCGACCGCCTCGACGCCGCTCGCGTTGCCGTGCGGCTCGGCGGTGGCGGGGACGGCGAGTGCCTGCATCGCCTCCAACGTCGGCAGGCCCGCCTGCTTCGCCAGCGGCAGGAGGCGGTGGAGCGATTCGGCGGTCAGGCGGGCGTCGCCCTCGGCGCGGTGCCGGTGCGTGATCGGCACGCCGAGGGTGGACGCCATCCGTTCGAGGTTCGGCTTCTTCAGACCGGGCAAGAGCCGCACCGCGAGCGCGAGCGTGTCGAGGCGCGGGTTAATCAGCGGGGGGCGTCGCGCCCGCGCCAACTCCGCGTTGACGAACGAGATGTCGAAGCGCACATTGTGCCCGATCAAGAGCCGCTCACCGACGAATTGCAGCAGGTTGTCCGCGATGGCGGGGAAGCGAGGCGCATGGAGCACCATCTCGTCCGTGATGCCGGTCAGTTCGGTGATGAATCGGGGGAGCCGCTTCTCCGGGTTCAGCAGCGTCGTGAAGGTGTCGATGATTTCGCCCTCGCGGATTTTCAGCGCGCAGACCTCGATTAATCGCTGCTGAAACGGGCGTAATCCCGTCGTCTCGACATCGAGCACGATGTACTCGCCCGTCCCGGCGAGATCGTCCACCGTCGCGGGGACGGGGATTTCCTCCACGAGCATCCAATGCTGATCGGGCCGCAGGCGGAACTTTGCCGGTTCGTCGAGGACGGTGCGGACGAGCGTGCGCCAGAGCGTCGGCGGGCCACCGGAGCCGAAGACATGCCGGATTACCGCGTCCTCATGCGCCGCGCCACCCTGCTCGCGCAAATAGAGGTACGTGCGCTGCCGTAGCCACGCATACTGGTCGCCGTCAGCGTCCGTCGCGGTCGCGCCTTCATGCTCGTGATTCGCTGTCCCGCGTTCGTCTGCCATCCGGCGTCACTATCCCATCGCGCCATGTGAACGTACGTTCTGTGATCGAAGCGTACCGCACCGACGCGCCCGCCGCAACCCGGCAACATAGATCAAAATCCCTTGTTCATGAGACAGTCTGAGACCGTCCCATGAACCCCTTCCTAACGTTTGTTGTGGTAGTCCGAATGTGGGTTTTATTCCGCACGCGCTCACCTGTGGCCGTTTGGGTTCTTCTATCGCCGCTTGGGCACAGGGTCCCGCACCCACTGCTGCACGTTCGGATCGGCGTCGTACGCATCGATCTCATTGGGGAGCGAAACGCGGTTGCTGAGGAACTGTGCGATCTCCCGCGCCGCGTACAGCGGGGTCCATCCCTGAGGGATAACAAGGATACCCGCGTGCATCAGTGTCACGCCCCATGCCCCTGACCATCGCACCCACGCATCCTGCATCGTAATGAAGTCTTTGGCGTTGTGTGTCACGAAGATGCGGCCTGCCTGAGCAGCCATGAGGAGATGATGCCCGTCTGGGGCGAGATGCAACCCTAGTGGGTCACTTGTGTTGTTCATAGCCATTCCCTCATGCTGCCCGCTCCCAATGCAGCGGCAGCTCGGTATACGCCCTTGATCCGCCGAGCGCGTGACGCCGTTGCCGTGCGCGCTCCCGCCGCAACGTGCGCTTGCCGCCCCAGACGAACGGCGTCGGCACCCGGTTCCACCCATCGGCAGTCGCTTCCAACCATGCGATGATTTCTTCTGGCGTCTGCGGGTGATGCCCGTCTAGTGCACGGCGCTTGAGGATGCGCTGGATCGATTCTGCCCTATTGAGCCAACTGCCGCCCAGCGGCGTATACAGGGGCATCACCCCGTGCGCGAACAACCAGAGCACGAACGACAGGGTGCGATGGCCCGTGAGGTTGTCCAGCACGAGCAGCATCCGCAGCGGTGGCAAGGACGCGCGGAGCGTGATCCGCATCGCAAGCCCCTCCTGCCAGCGCTCCCAACGACGCCGGTTCTCCGCCATGCTCACCTCTTCCGCTGGCTCCGGTAGCGTCGCGAGGATAGCGGTCAGTTGCGCTTCGAGCCACGGATGGAGCACCGCGTTCGTGCAGCCGCGCACCCCTTTGACCCGCACCGCGCCGCTCGCCGGGTGAAAGAGCGTCAGCTGCTTGGCCGTGCCAGCGCGCACGTACTCGTGCGGATACCGCACCGGTTCAGCCATCGGTTGCCAGTGCATCCCCGGATACGGATGGGTCGGGTAGGGTCCCGCTTCGTCCTCGGTCCACACCGGCAGTACCGCCTGCCTATACGCCGCTTCGATCAAGTTTTTTTGGGGGCGGCGTCGAGATCAGCGACGGTCACCACGCCTGCTTTGCGCTTGCGCACGACCAGACCCGTCTCGCACCAACTGCGGTCTGTCTGCCAGGCGAAGCCCGCAGCATGCAACACGCATCCGATAGTGTAGGTACTGATCGTTGGCAGCCCGTCGGGTGCCCGACGCAGCACGCGTTGGAGCGTGGCAAGCGACCATGTGCCGGTGCCATCCGCGTCCCGATCCGGCTCGCGGTGGATTTCGCGCAGAACCCGCTCGGCTTCAGCGGCCCCATACCGCTTCCGCTGCCCGCCGCCATGACCGGGCGGGATCGCCGTCAGTCCGGCGCAGTTGAATCGCGTCACCAGGTGTGCGACCGCATCGCCGCTCTTGCGTCCGGCGGCACGCGCCGCGTCGGTGCAGGACTGACCGGCGGCAACGGCAAGCAGGGCTTTGGCGCGCGCGACGCAGGCGGCGGGCTCGGTCTGGGCGCGACTCAACCGTTCAAGCGCGGTCTGCTCCTCGGGGGTGAGGGGACGCAGCGGGTCCTTCTGTAGACGGGGCATCGGCAGGCTCCTGGTGAGACGCGACACGGACATGCTCGTCATGTTCTCACTCTACCCGCCGAAAGGCAATCCTCAATCAAAGTGACCTACTAGTGATGTCGATGACAAACGAAGGTGATCTTGTCATTGATCCTTACAAGGGTGTTGGATCCATTCTTTGTGCAGCGGCCTTGCACAACCGTCGTTCGGCAGGCTCTGACGTTGTCTGGGAATACCTGATACTCGCAACAGAACGTGTGACGCAATCCCTTGAAGGCACGTTGTGAACGCGCCCAATGGATCGGGCCGTGTATGAGCCGGATTCACGCACAACGGCCCGCGATCTTTGATACCGATGTCTGATGGGAATGGGGGTGCAAAGGAGCAAGGAGCGAGGCGGTTGTTCGGCCTCGCTCCTCGTGTTGCCTCACGGATAAATCGTACTCTTGGGGTTCGTTGCCTCATCAATGTTTCTTACTCTGGCCAGTCGCCAGAGCGCTTCCTGTCCCGCCTCGATCTCCCGCCGTAACGCCGCCGGATTCAGGGCAAGATATTCCGCACGCAGCCGCTCTTTTACGCTTTCCTTCACTGTCGGTGCGGCCAGCATCCGCTGATACGGTGTCTGGGCGACATCATACCGCTTCGTCATCTTCCCGCCGTCGCGCTCCTTACTGACGAGTTGCACCGACGGCTGGAAGAAGTTCGTGAACAGCCGCAGCGACCGATAGACCATCGCCAGCGCGATGCATGCGGCGTCTCCTTCATAGCGCTCATAGCCGATCGTCTGTCGAACAATCGAATAGTTCTTCTGCTCAACGTGACACTGGTCGTTCTTCTTATAGGGACGGCAGCGCGTGAAGGTGATTTCCTCGCGCACACAATAGCGATACAAATGGTGATCGATGAACTCACCGCCGTTGTCCGAGTCGAGACCGAGCACCGGCACGGGCAGCAGCGTGCGGGCGTGGGCAATCGCCGCGCTGACCGCCTGCTCTCCTCGGTTCGGCAGTGCGACACATTCGGTCCACTGCGTGGCGATGTCGGTCAACACGAGCGAGTGCAGATACTCCCCGCTCGCGCTTTCCCCGCCATGACTGACTAAATCGATTTCGAGGAAGCCGGGTCGGTCATCATCCCAGTCGACGAAGGTACGGATCGGGATTTGGTGCTTGAGGAGCGATCCTGGTTTGGTCGTCGTCCGGCCGCGTGGCAGGAGAGCACGGCGGGTCGGTGCGAGCAGGCGATCCGCCGTTGCCGGACTGAGCGAGAGGAGCAAGGCGCGCGTCGGCGCATCGAGCGTCAGTTCGTCGTGCCGTTCAAGCGCGTCGAGCAAATCTGGCAATCCCGGCACGAGCCGTTTACTGCAGATCCGGTCGGCGATTTCCCAGAGCCGGACGAGCGCGCGCTGGACGGCAGGCGTGTAGGTCTTCTCGCGTGGTCGTCTGACTGGACGGGAACGAGAACGAGGCGGATGATTCAAGAGGGCGAGCGCGTATTTGCGGTGATAGCCCGTCGTCGCGACGAACTCGTTGAGGATGCGTCGTTTCTCCGCGTCCGTCGCCGTGACATAGCGCGGTGAGACGACGGTCAGGAGTTCGCGCGTGCTCTGCATACTCATCATTGCCTCGTCTTCCTTCCCTGCGCCCCGCGAAGGGGCAGGGGTAAGATTTACTCATGAGGCAACGACTCCGCCAAAGTAAGATTTCTGATGAGGCTATGCGCTCCTTTGCATTGCGAAGCGAAGATGGCTACACTTCCCGCCGGGTCACAGTGGGCGCGGTTCTTGTAAGGAGGAGTAATGGTTCGCAGAAGAGAGTTTGGTATCGGGGGCGGGGCGCTCATCGGCGCGGCGCTCTCCCTCATCCTCGTTCTTTCATCCGTGGGCGCGGCGGCCTTCGCCAATCCCGCGTTCCAATCGCTCTGGTCGAAGACAGATGCGAACCCCGGCGGGAGAACGTACGTCTGGGGGCCGTCGCCATTCACCGATGGTGTGCAGGAAGAGTACAAAGAGGCGACGGGTGGCAAGCGAACGGTGCAATATTTCGATAAGGGCCGCATGGAACTCGGCGCGAACAACACCGTCACCGCCGGGCTGCTGACGGTCGAACTGATCACCGGCAAGCAGCAGAACGGGGACAGCACGTTCGTGCCGCGCGACCCCGCGAAGGTGCCGGTCGCGGGCGACCCTGACAACGCATTCCCGACCTACGCGGACCTCGCCAAGGTGCAGGGGGCGGAGCAGAGCAATGGCGGCAAGGCCATCACGAAGCAGTACAAGGCGGATGGCTCATTCGGTACGTACGACACGAAGAACGACCCGCAGTCGGTGACGGCGGCGTTCGACGACACAACGAAGCACAACCTGCCGAAAGCGTTCGCGGACTTCCGCAATGCGCCGGACTTCGGTGGCCTCTCCGCCATCGGGCTGGCGATCACCGAGCCGGTCTGGGCGACGGTCAAGGTCGGTGGTCAGCCGAAAGATGTCCTGATGCAGGGGTTCGAGCGGCGCGTCCTCACGTACACGCCGAGCAACCCAGGTGGTTTCAAGGTGGAGTACGGCAACATCGGTCGGGCATACGCGCAGTGGCGCGGCACGAACGGCTCCGCCCCCGCGCCGAGCGCGCCTGCGGGCAGCGCCATGCCGGCGCCATCCGCGACGACCGCTCCCGCCCCGGCGACCGGTGACATTGATATCGTCGCCATCGCCACGCCATCGAACCCGAAGCCGGACACCCCGGTGAACCTGACGATCAGGCTCCTGAAGGGCGGCGTACCCGTCGCGAATACTGCCGTCCATGTGGACTGGACGTTCGAGATGGGCGTCGCCGCGAAGACGAGCGACGTGACGACCGACAAGGATGGTGTCGCGCGCGCGAGCATCGTCACCGAGGGCGCAATCCCCGGCACGACGGCGCAAATCGTTGTGACGGTGAACGGCAAGAGCTACGGATCGGTGGCGGGACTCAGCATCTCGTAGTGATCCGGGCGCATCCCGCGCCATGGGAGGAGAGGCGCATGTCGTCAACGGACGAGTTTCGCCAAATCGCGGACGCGCTGTTGGCGGCATGTGGCCCGGTGGATGGGGAGCACCGCTACGTTGGTGGGGTCGCGCCCGATCTCGGCATCCCCCTTGTGGATGTGCAGCGTGTCCGCGACAAGATGGAACGCCTCGGTCTTCTCGAATCCGTCACACAGAACCCGCTCCAATGCCGCCTGACGAAGTGGGGTCAGGGACATCTGGAGCGGCAGGCGCGACGCGGGGCAGCGAATGAACAATCTCCCAAGTGACTGAACCACGCGCCTCTTTTCGGACGGTCGATGCGACAAAGCGGCTGGTGGCGGCGGGATTCAGCGCGCTCCGCCGACCCACATCTACAGCAGGATTTCCTGACGCACGCCGCGCACATCGACCTCCACTTCCAGCCCGAGCATCGGCGGGCGGCTCCAGTACCAACGGATGCCGTGCGCGGCGGCAGGCCCCATGGGAACGAGGATTTCCGCTTCGAGGATGTCGTGGAGGTTGTGCTGCGTGTAGAGATTGAGGGCGGTCACATCGTCCCACCCGACGCCGAGCGACTCAAGCCCCGCGTCCATCGCCGCCATCGCGCTCGCGGTCTTCTCCCGTAGGGCGTCCGGTGCCGTCTCGCCGGGGCGCACGCTCGCCTTCTCCGGCGCGCCCGACACGACGAATGTCGGGCCGGACGCGGTCGTGGGGGCGGTATAGGAGATGGCGTAGAGCAACGTCTCCGTCGGCGGGGAGACACCCGGCGCGATGTTGCTGCGCGCGACTGGGTTTTGCCCATCGACGAAGGTACCCCACTCCATCAGGATGCCCCGGTACTGGCCGTTGAAGTCGCGGAAACCCTCGGCGGTGTACGGCTCCGGGCAGCGCAACTCCACGGTGCAGAGGGCGGTTTTCGGTCGCTCCACCGTCTCAAGGTGACGTGCCGCCGCCGCGAACCCCGCGTGGTACGGCAGCGGCGTCCGGAAGATCGCGTGGACGATTTCATATCCCGGTTGGGCAAGTACCCCACCGGAGAAGGGCGCATTGCCCTGAATACGCGGGTCGGCCGAGAGGGGCAGAAATCGATACTGCCCCGTCGGGTGCTCGATCAATGTCATCGTGCCCTCCCGTTGGTCGGGAGGACTAAGGACTGAGGACTAAGGACTAAGTGGAGAACCGTCCCTTCTTAGTCCTTAGTCGTCAGTCCTCAGTCTTTCCCTAATCGCGCGGCGTCTCTTTGCCGCCGAGCCACGGCATCATCTTGCGCAATTGCGCGCCGACGCGCTCGATTTCGGAGTCCTGCGCCTCGTTGCGCATCGCCATGAACTTCTCGCGGCCACCACTCTCGTTCTCCGCGATCCACTGCTTCGCGAACTTGCCGCTCTGGATGTCCTGCAGCACCAACTCCATCCGCTCACGCGCCTCGTCGTCGAAGATGCGCGGGCCGCTGGTGTAGTCGCCATACTCCGCCGTGTCGGAGACCGAGTAGCGCATGTACGACATGCCGCCCTGATACATCAGGTCCACGATCAACTTCATCTCGTGCATCACTTCGAAGTAGGCGATCTCCGGCTGATAGCCCGCGTTGACGAGCGTCTCGAAGCCGTTGCGGATCAGCGAGGTCACGCCGCCGCAGAGGACGGCCTGCTCGCCGAAGAGGTCGCTCTCGGTCTCCTCCTTGAATGTTGTCTGCACGACGCCCGCGCTGGTCGCCTTCATCGCCTTCGCGTAGGCGAGGGCGCGCTGATGGGCAGTGCCTGTCGGGTCCTGCTGCACGGCGATGAGCGCGGGCACGCCGACGCCCTGCTCGTACATGTCGCGCACAATGTGGCCCGGCCCCTTTGGTGCGATCATCGAGACATCGACATTCTCCGGCGGCTTGACGGCGGCATAGTGGATGCTGAACCCGTGCGCGAACATGAGCATCGCGCCCGGCTTGAGGTTCGGCGCAACATCCGCGTCGTAAACCTTGCCCTGCAAGTGGTCCTGCAGGAGCATCATCACGATGTCCGCTTCCTTCACTGCGTCGCCGGTGTTCTTGACGGTCAGGCCATCCTTCTCCGCCTTCGCCTTGCTCTTGGAGCCATCGTACAGGCCAACGACGACATTCACGCCGCTATCGTGCAGGTTCAGGGCGTGTGCGCGCCCCTGGCTGCCGTAGCCGATGATCGCGACGGTCTTGCCGTCCAGCAGTTTCAGGTCCGCGTCGTTGTCGTAGTAGATGATCGCTGGCATTCCGTGCTTCCTCCCCACGTACGTGTCGTACCGGCCCGTGCCGGTACCGTGTCACCCACTCACCGCCCCGAGTTACCGGAGCAACCCCTGTTCGTCGAAGCTCGTCCAGTCCTCCGCAATCCTGCCGTCCGCAACGCGGTTGATCTGGATGCCGCTCATAGTAACCCGTTTCCCCGTTGGCGCAATGTCATGATACATGCCGAGATGCGTCCCGCGTGCCGTCCAGCGCACGACCACCCGATCGCGTTCCGCGATTTCGTCCTCAATCGTGTAGACGAGATCGGGAAAGGCGGTGCGCCAGAGCGTGATGAACTCCTTGAACCCGTCGCGTCCGGCGGGTTGCCCCGCATAGGCGCTGTGGTCGATCACATCCGGGGAAAGCAGATCGTCCAATACATCGAGATCGCCGGTGTTCGCGGCATCGAAATATCGCCGCACGATTCCCCTGTTTTCTCTCTCTTTCTCCCGCTTCGTGTCTTTCGTATCTTCGTGGTTCAATCCCCGTCTCCCTACAGCATCAGGCAGGCATCCGCCGCGAGCCAGAAGAGTTTCTCGCGCACGGTGTGCTTCGTCCAATCGCGGGCGTCCCACTCGCCGCTCAGGTCGTCGCCACCGTAGAGGAGTTGCCCAAACGGGACGCCCCGGAACTGCGCCACCGCGAAGAAGGTCGCCGCCTCCATCTCGACCGTCAGGCACCCCTCCGTCTTCCGCAGCGCCATCTTCTCGCGCGTCTCGCGGTAAATGGCGTCCGTTGTCCATGTCTTCCCCGTCACGTACGGCACGCCATCGCGCCGGAGAATCGTCTCGATTGCCGCGACCGCCGCCGGCGTGGCGATGGCCTCGCGGCCCGGCGGCAGGTAGTGGTATGAGGTGCCCTCGTCGCGGATTGCCGCCGTCGGCACGACGATGTGCCCGACGGCGATCTCCCCCGCGAGCACGCCCGCGCCGCCGCACGCGATGAACTTCCGGCACCCGCGCGCGATCACTTCCTCCAGCAGCGCCGCCGCGAGCGGTGCGCCGACGCCGGGATGGAAGAAGGCAAGGTTCCGTCCGTTGCGCTCGATCTCGTAGAGCGGGTGCGTGCCGATCTCGCTCACCATGTTGTCGATCTCGCGCGCGTGGTACGCCTGCCGGAGTTCCGCGATCACATCCTGAAAGAAGCAGACGACGCAATGCTCCGGCACGCCCTCCAATGGCGCATGGACCCGCGACGGCTCGATGATCGCCCCCACCGCCGGGTCGAACTCCAGAATCGGGTACTCCCGCCCAATCCCGCTACTCATCGACCACCCACCGGGGATTGAAACCGGGGATGAACCGCAGAGACGCAGAGGACGCAGAGGAACGCAGAGAAGAGAAAAAATGAGAACCCTATTCCTTCTCCCCCTCTTCCCTCTCTGCGTCCTCTGCGTCTCTGCGGTTCAAGCGGTTTGTCACCTGTTTGCGTCATGCGACCTCTTCGCGGAGGCGGACGGTGTTGTCGTTGGTGGCGCTCGGGCGGGTGACGACAACGGTGCCGGTGCGTGAGATTTCGCGGATGCCAAACTGCTGAATGAGGCCAAGGAAGGAGTCGATCTTGTCCGTCGCGCCCGCGATCTCGATCACTAGTTGGTTGTGCGACACGTCGATGATCTTGCCGTGGAAGATATCCGTGATCTGCATCAAGTCCGCGCGGTTGTTCGCCGTCGCGTTCACCTTGATGAGCGCCAGTTCGCGCCGGATGTGCGGCTCGGTCGTGATGTCCGTCACCTTGAGCACTTCGAGCAATTTGTACAGTTGCTTCGAGACCTGCTCGACCGTCTCATCATCGCCATGGAAGACGAAGGTCATGCGCGAGAGGCCCGGCTGCTCCGAGCGGCCCACCGTGACGCTCTCCGCGTTGAACATGCGGCGACGAAAGAGACTCATCACCCGATTGAGGACGCCCGGCTGATCCTCGACCAGACAGACCAGTGTGTGCATACGCTCGGTCATTGGTTTACCTACCCCCATGGCGAGTAATGAGTAACGAGATGGAACATACACCCCTGCTAATCTGGATTTGTTACTTTCAACTCGTTACTCGTTACTTCTCCGTCGGATCCGCGAACACCATCTCCTCGTTGCCGTTGCCGGGGCCGACCATCGGGTAGACGTTCGCCTCGCGCTCGGTGCGAAAGTCGATCAGGACGGGGCCGTTCGTCTCCTGCGCCCAGCGAATCGCGGCGTCCACCTCGGCGTGGGTCGTCACCTGGCGGGCGGGGACGCCGTACGCTGCCGCGAGCAGCATGAAGTCCGGGCTGGAGATCGGCGTGGCGGAGCGATTGCGCTGGTGGAAGAGGTCCTGCCACTGGCGCACCATGCCGAGGTAGCCGTTGTTGATGATGCCGATCTTGACCGGGTACCCCTCCTGCACGATTGTCTGCAACTCGTGGAGGGACATCTGGAAGCCGCCGTCGCCGACGATGGACCAGACCTCCGCGCCCGGCCTACCCGCCTGCGCCCCCATCGCGGCGGGGAGGCCGAAGCCCATCGTGCCGAGGCCGCCGCTCGTGATGTTCTGGCGCGGCGTGTTGAAGATGTAGTACTGCGCCACCCACATCTGGTGCTGCCCGACATCCGTCGCGATGATCGCCGCGTCGTCCGTCAGTTGGCTCAGGCGGTCGATGACGTATTGCGCAGAGAGGGTGGGGCCGGTGCCATCGCAGTCGGGGATGATGCGCGGCGGGTGCGCCGCCACCATCTCCGCCACCTGCTCCAGCCACTCCGCGTGCTCCATTGCCTCCAGTTCGGCGGTGAGCATCTGGAGGCTCGCCTTCGCATCGCCCACCACGGGCACATCGGCGCGGACATTCTTGCCGATCTCCGCCGGGTCGATGTCCATGTGGATCACCTTCGCATTGCGGGCGAAGGAGGCGAGCCGCCCGGTGGCGCGGTCGTCGAAGCGCATCCCGACGGCGAGCATCACGTCGCAGCGGTTGACGGCGCGGTTCGTGTGCGCGTGGCCGTGCATCCCCAGCAGACCGAGCGAGAGCGGGTGATTCTCCGGGAAGGAGCCGAGGCCGAGCCAGGTGTTGACGACGGGAATCTGCGTCTTCTCCGCCAGTTCGCGCAATTCCGCCGATGCCTGCGCGAGCAGCACGCCCTGACCAGCGATGATCAGCGGCTTCTTCGCGTCGCGGAGCATCTTCGCCGCCGTCCTGATCTGGCGGTGATTCGGCGTGAGCGTCGGGCGGTACCCCGGCAGCGAGATGGTGCGCGGGTACTCGTACACAACCTCCTCGTTGAAGCAGTCCTTCGGCATGTCCACGAGCACCGGGCCGGGGCGACCGGTGCGCGCGAGGTGGAACGCCTTCTTCAGCGTCGGCGCGATCTGCTCCACCGAATTGCAGAAGAAGTTGTGCTTCGTGACGGGGAGCGTGACGCCGATGATGTCCGTCTCCTGGAAGCCGTCCTTGCCGATCAGATAGCGGACGACGTTGCCGGTGATCGCGACCATCGGGGAGGAGTCCATCATCGCGGTGGCGATACCGGTGACGAGGTTCGTCGCGCCGGGGCCGGAGGTGGCGATGCAAACGCCGACCTTGCCCGTCGCGCGGGCGTAGCCGTCCGCCATGTGCGCCGCCATCTGCTCGTGCCGCACGAGGACGTGGTGGAAGGGGTAGCGCGGGATCGCGTCGTAGAGCGGGATCACCGCGCCGCCGGGGTAGCCGAAGACGGTATCGACGCCCTCCTCGATCAGGGCGCGGCAGACAACATCCGCCCCCCGCGTCCGCGTCCCCTGCCACGAGGCGACCAACTCCGCGTGCTCGGCGCGCGGCGTGCCGTCCGGCGGTGTGGTCAGTAATTCGTTCCGTTCGCGCGTGACGACCATCGCCCCACTCCTCTCGTATGCTCCACTCACAAAAAGACCCCCCAAAAGTGGGAGGCGCCTGGGTCACTTTCTGCAAACCGTTCGTCAGTGTGGCACCCGCCTCCCATCGCACACGCGCGTTACCGATACGTCGGCAACGCGCCCGATAATAAGGAGCGCCAGCCCGGCCACCAGAATGAAAAGAGCCGCGCTCGTGGGCGCGGCGGGGGCGATACCGGATGCGTGACGACGTGCGGCGTGTGCCGCCGTGTTCGTTGCCATCTGCTGTTCCGTCATTGCCTGCATCTGCGTTTCCCCTCGCTCTGTGCAGCGGGTTATGCAGGTTCGACTATAACAGGAGCACACGTGGGTGTCAAGCGCACAATTTGGCAGGGGTGTCTCACAGCGTTTTGCGGAGTGGCAGCAGGGGTGAGTGTGCGTGCATACTGATCGCGTTGATCGCATGTGCAGGTCAGGCGGCCGACCGAGGGCTGTGATACCCCGCCCCGCCTCCGATGCTGGGCCGATCCTCGCCGCAGCCGCGCACCGTGAACGCCACGCGTGGCGCGCGGCACCTCCGCAGGCGACCGTTGCCGACCGTGCGGGAGCGGTCGAGGAGCGGGTGCGACAGGTGCGCGCCCAGCTGCTCGCCACCCTGCTCGCCGCACCGGCACCGTGCGAGTCGGCAGTGGCCACTGCCCGCGCCGTCTGCCCGTCACCCGTGACTCGCCCTCGGCCGGTCGTCGACGATCGTCCGACCGCAAACCACCCGTGGCGCAAACGATTACTTCCTCCTCGTCTCGCGACGACCATGCCCGCAAATCCGTAGGGCACACGCACCGAAAGGAGCGCCGATGCGGCTGATTTCATGGAATGTTGCGCGCGCCGGGCCGGATCGGATCACCTGTCAGGTCGCGGCGCTCGCCGCCCGCGCGCCGGACATCATCGCGTTGCAGGAGGTGCGGATTAACCGCGTCCCGGAGTACCGGAGCGCGCTCGCACGGGCGGGTTTCGCGCACATCGTGGACGGCTTTGCGGGCGTCCATTGCGACTTCACGGGGAGGCGCGCGACCGGCGTACTGGTCGCCAGCGCGTGCGAATGCACCGCCGTGCCGGACCTGCGCGCGCCAATGGAATTGCCATGGCCGGAACGACTGCTCTCGGTCGTCGTCGCAACCGCATGGGGGCCGGTCGAACTGCACACCGTCTACGTCCCGGTCGGCTACGGCGGTCGGGGCCTCGATGTGCGGGTGCGGACGCTAGAATGTCTCTACCGGGGGCTGGCACGCGCGACGGGGCGGCATCGCATCCTCTGCGGCGACTTCAACCTGCCCCAGCAGGAGACGGTGGAGGGCGAGGTAATCACCTTCGGGCAGACCCTGCGGAAGAGCGGCGCGTTCGCGATCACCAATGCACTCATGCATCGAAGTGAGCGAGACGTGCTGCTTGGGTTGGCGGCGTTCGATCTCGCGGATGTCTACCGCAATCTCCATGGATATCTGCGGCAGGATTTGAGTTGGTATCATCCCGTCTCCGGCAACGGCTTCCGGCTCGACCATGTCCTCGCGTCCCGCTCGCTGCGGGCGGCAACGTGCCAGTATCTCGACCACTTCCGCACCACGCGCGCGGAATACTACCCGCACGGCTTCACGCGACTGAGCGACCATGCGGCGCTCGAAGTGGTCTTCGCCCCGGAAATTCACGGCGCGGACGCTAGGGCGTGTCCTCAGTTGTGGTACGGTAGGCGGGAGGGGTTCGAGGGCTGAGGGCGAGGGAGCAGGTCGATGTCTACAGCGTGGTCGATCACGCGAGGCAATGGTAGGCGATGGGCTGCTGCCACTTGCGGTGGGCATCGCGCGAAACCGCACGGCGGGACCTGCGTCGGCTCTCAGGGATCGTTTGTGAGCGATGGCCGATGACGCAAATCGACTGCTGCCGCCAGTTGCTGGCAGAAACCAGCGCCACGGTCGCCGCCACGCTGCCGCCGGGTCGTGCGCGGGCGCTGCTCGCGCTGTTGCGCGCTGGGGATACGATGGCGCTCGCCGGCGATCCCGCGCAGGCCGTGCGACCAGGTTGGAATCTGGCCCTGCGGCTCTGCCTGGAACGGCAAGATGATGAGGACGGCGACATTCCCGCCGACCAGGCAATGCTCGCCACCCGGGCCGAGCGATTCCTCGCCGACTGCGACCAGTTGGCGCTCGCCAGCCTGGCGCTGACACAGTGCGTGTCGGGCCAGCTGCAACTTCAGCAGCGCGCCCCCCGCACGTTCGTCGCCTGGGCGACGAGCCGACGCCTCTCAACGGAACAGCGCGAGCGGGCCGACTTCGACTGGTGGTCGGCGCACGTGGCGCGCCAGGTCGCCCCGCACCTGGCGAGCCTCCTCGTCGAACGACACCGGATGCTGGCGCTCCTTGGACAGGAAGGCGCGCCAATCCCCGAATCAGCGGGCTATGTCGTGAGCGACCCGGCCATCGAACACTACTATCGCCAGCTCGGCCAGGCCCACGTCGCCCGCTTCGCCTGCCAGCACAGCTACCCGGCCGACGCGGCGATCGGCGGCGCGACCTTCGGCCAGTACACCGCTATCCTGGCGCTGCTGATCGGCTGGCTGCACCGCGAGCGCGACCGTCGGGCGCGCGACGGTGATCATACGCCCACGCCCTGGGACGAACGGGCCATGATCACGGCGTTGGCCGATGCGCTCGACGCCGACCCGGCGACGATTGGGCGTGCCCTCCAGCCCTTTATCCTCGATCGCGACAACGCCGCCTATCACAGCGCCCTCCCGGGCCGAGCCGCGCCGCCGCTGATCCGTCTCGACGAGGGTCGGGTGGTCTGGTCGACGATCGGGTTGCTCGGTGAGCCTCTGATCTTCCTCGCGCGCGAACTGCGCCGCCGCCACGCGCGGGAGTATCACAACAGCGCCCATCTGCGCGAGGGGGTCTTCCGGCAGGATCTCTACCGCCTCTTCGGAGACAGGCGCTTCGTCCTGAGCGTAGGACGGGTCGAACTGAAGCGGAGTGGCGAGGCGCGCACCGACCTCGACGCCCTCGTCTTCGACCGCAAGACCGGCACGCTCGGCGTCTTCGAGCTGAAGGCGCAGGACCCCTTCGCGCGCTCGGTCGAGGAGCGGCAGCGGCAGCGCGACAACTTCTTCCATGCCAACCGCCAGGTTTCGGCGATCCTGGAGTGGGTGCAACGCCACGGCCCCGACGACCTGCTGGCCCGCTTCGACGAGCGCGCCGCGAAGCGGTTTCATGTGCAGAAGGTCTACGTCTTCGTGCTCGGGCGCTACCTGGCCCACTTCGCCGACGGCCCCGAGCCGGATCGTCGCGCCGCCTGGGGGAGTTGGCCGCAGGTGCTCAAAATCGTCGGCGTCGGGAATGGACCCTCCGACCCCGACCATCGCCACCCGCTCGGCGCGCTCTTCGCCCGGCTGCGCGACGCGACGCCCCCTAGCGCGCCAGCCTACGCCGACAGCCGGGCAATTGCGGTCGGCGACCTCCGCCTGCGGATCTTCCCCTCCTTCGCCGATATGCGGTCAGCGGAGGATCGCCCGGCGTAGTCGGCTAGTGGCTGCAAGCATATCTCGCGAGGGCGTGTCCTCGTTGAGGAGGATAGCGGTCCCGGCCAGATAGACGGCGGCGAGGAAGGTGCGCGGTCTTGTCGTAGCGGGTGGCGATGGCGCGGAATTGCTTGAGCTTGCAGAAGAAGTGCTCGATAACTGAGGACACGCACTAGTACTCTGGCACGGTAGGTTTACAGCATTACGATTCCCCGGTATCGTGGGTGCGCCGTAACCCGTCACGGCATCCTCGCT
>JAABUT010002513.1_pt1 | contig 17455 bp, 20 predicted proteins | sample 5559281 | NCBI WGS metagenome assembly JAABUT01 (sample SAMN10711880, study PRJNA513359) | rock metagenome | isolation source: Antarctica rocks | place: Antarctica: Victoria Land, Ricker Hills nord | collected 2016-01-04 | reverse complement strand
GTTCGGCGGGAGCAGTCATGGCCTGCCCGCTTGGTGGGACGCCGGCCCAGGCGCTCGTCAGGAGCACGGCGACCACGAACACCTTGGGCGGCGGTAGCACCAGGGGCACCCGGACCTTCGAGGCGCTAATGAACCTCAACCCGGTCAACGGCGTCACGTTGAGCAAGGCGATCTTCGCGGACGGGTCGCTGTCGTTCGACAACAAGAGCACCATCACCGGAAACAACGGTCCAGACGCCGACATCTACACCAACGCCGCGTACTCCTGCGCCAACAACGGGGACTTCCAGGGCAGCGTCTACAGCCAGGGCGCGATCACCCTGGGAAACTCGTGCAAGATCGGGGGCAACCTCTGGGCCAAGACCGGGATCTCGACCTCGCCGGCCTGGAACGGTGCGGTGACCGGCTTTGCCAAGAACTCGACCGGGACCATCGCCTTGACGCAGGGCCCTGGCACTGTGGCGGGCAACCTGTACGCGGGTGGGGCAATCAGCTACGGCGCGTGCAGCGTCGGCAAGTGCTTCCCGAACAACAGCCCTGGCGACCCGCCTGCGCAGTCCTTCCCGATCCTGCGCCGGGACCAGGCGACGCTGGACAAGTGGGCAGCCGGCTACACGGCTGGCGGCACGGTGGTCGCTCCCTACACCGTCATCAAGGACTCCGACTGCACTAACATCGCGAGCAACATTGTCAACACCTATGCCCGCTCGGGCGCGAACACCCTGGTCAGCACCCCCTGCTTGGTGGCCCTGACAAGCGACGTGCTGCTCAAGAACGATCTTGCCATCTTCGCCAGTGGAGGGATCACGACTGGGAAGATCAAGCTCGCGTCCCAGGACGGTATGACGCAGCGCAACGTGCACTTCGTCGTGCCCTACGACGCGGTGGCCGCTCGACCATGCAGCACGCCCGTGCTGGACACCGGCAAGCAGTTCAGCATCGCCCCCGAGGTCGACCTGTTCATCTACAGCCCCTGCGACGTCAACTACTCCAACCTCAGTATGCAGGTCGGCCAGATCTACGGCGGGAGCTCTGTCAGCGTCGTCAACCAGTTCACGATGCAGTTCCGCCCGGTCCCCGTGCTCGGCATCGATCCCACCTCCCTGCCGACCGTGAGCTACACGCCGAGCGTCGTCTACAAGCGGGAGACCAACTGAAGTTGAGTGCTGCCTGAGGGGGCCTGTGGACGAGGTTGGAAGCTCAACATCGGGGCACGGCAGCAGGGGTCGTTGTCCGCTACGACTCCAACTGGGTCCACCTGTTCGAGGCCGAGCGGGAACTGCACTGGCTTGCGCTCGAGCCATGGTTGGTCGCTGACATCGAGCATGTCGGCTCCACCTCGGTCCGCGGCATGGCCGCGAAGCCCGTGACCGACATGATTGCTCGGGGTGCACGACCTGGTCGCCGCGCGCGCCGCGGCTGAACCGTTGCTGGTCCTCAACTACCGCCACCGCCCGCACCGGCCCGAAGCGCACTTGTTCGACAAGCCCCCCGTCGACGACTGGCGGGGCCACACACACCACGTGCACCTGACGGAGCCAGGCAGCGACCTGTGGCAGGAACGGCTCGTGTTCCGGGATGCCCTGCGCAGCGACCTCGCGCTGGTCACGGAGTACAACGCCTGGAAGCGAGACCATGCGGTGGACCGGGTGAAGGATGAGCCGTACGACGAGACGAAGTGGCCGTTCGTCTCGCGGGTCCTCGCGCAGCGAGGTGTCACGCTCAAGCCCGACGCGCTGCGACGAGTGCGTGCCGAGGATCTGGACGTTGCGCCCCGTCGCCACTGACGATGGGTGCACCTTTCCGACGCGCCTGCTTGCGTCGCGCGCTTCCACGAAGGCGTCCCGGAGTGGATCAGGTCACCGCACGGGAGTGGATGGCCGCCCGCAACCCCATCGAAGCCCCATCCGCGACACCCAGAGACACCTCGCCCACGCCACCGAAACCAGCGCCCTCGACGGTCTGCTCGGCTACGTAGCCGTACTACGTGGCCAATGGGACACCTTGGGCCTCGACCGGCGCCACGCCATCATCCGCGCCATCCTTGACCACGCCGTCATCGGCCCCGGTACTCCCGGCGCCCGCACCCTCGATCGGCCGGGTGCAGCCGCAATGGCGGCTGTGACCCGAGCCCCCGAGAGCGAAGGGAGGTGCTGCCGCGAACCGGTCCAGGCAACCTCAGTGTTATGCTGGGGCGCCGTCCGTGCCGGCAGCAGAGTTCCGCTGACGACCCAGTTCCTCCGAGCGGCGTCGGGTACACCCGGCCCAACCACAATGACAGGGAGCCCCGAGGACCCATCGGTGCGAACTTTCTCTACTGTGTCAAGGCGACCTACACGCGCATCCGCGTCCTGACAAGCGGGCCTACGGCTACTACAGGTCCGAAGCCCTCATCGGCGTGCCGCTGCCCGGCGGACTCTGCCAGTGCGAAACTGATCGGCAAGAGCCGGCGTGAGTCGGACAATCGAGGTCAAATCATGGAAAGGACGGCTTGCTCGAACGCGCTCACGTGCACGAGAGCCAGGCGCCTTGCTCGTTCGCCGTCGGCCGCTATGACGGCCTCCAGCAGGGGCACCAGCTCGGCGACATGCTCGGCAACTCCTTGCATGTCATCGAGGAAGAGATGCCAGATACGGAGACCCAAATTATAGTACTGCGTCAGGGTTGCTTCTAGGTAGGCGTTGTTGGCGCACTGGTAGATAGCTCGATGCGCTCTCGTGTCGAAGTCGATCTGCTGTCGCGCGCCGCTGCCACACTCAGCTACTTCACTGAGTAGTTGACGCAACCCTCTCCGTTGAGCGTTCGTTGCGCGTACGGCTGCACGGCATGCCGCCTCGCCTTCTAATAGCATGCGCACCTCGTTGAGCAGCTTCAGATCGACCGGGTTCGCGTCCGTGGCGAAGATGCCGCGTCGGGGATAGATGACCAGAAGCCGTTCAGCCTCGAGCCGCTTGATGGCCTCCCGGACCGGAGTGCGGCCGACCCCAAGCTGCTCCGCGAGCTGGCCTTCACGCACGAGCGCGCCAGGCGGTATGCGCACCGTAACGAGCATGTCTCTAATCGCATCATAGGCCTGGGCTGCTAGGGACGGATGTGAGGGAGACAGGCTCATCTCGTCGGAGGTCTTGACACCTAACTGCATGAACCCTATTCTACTGCATAGTTTGTTGTACCAGCCGTCGCCGCGTGATATACCACCGCGGGTCCGTACGCGCGGCGTTGAAACAAGCGTCTCGGTACGCCGAGACGTGGCATCGCGACTACGGGCCAGACGTCAGTCGCAAGGGTCCAGCGGAGAGCACTCAAAAGCGGTAAGTGAGTTCAGAACCAACGTCGGCGGCAGGAGCGTATGCAATGGCGAAGTTGCCGGATCAGATCGGGAGCGCTGAACGTGCTACCAGGGTCGGTCAACAAGACCTTGCTGCCAGCATGGAGCGACTTCCGTTCACCAAGTTTCAGGTTCGGTTGTTTGCGATTACCGCAACCGCATGGCTGTTTGACTCGATTGCTAAAACTCCCGGATGTCTGCTTATCGGTGCTATCGCGGCCGCGCTGCTTGGGCCCGAGACAAAGGGTAAAATACTCGAAGATGTCTCGTCGTGATTATTTCCGGTAGGCAGGCGACGCCGAGTGCGACTAAGAACAGGAGGCCGCATGACGACACCGATAAGCAGATGGAGTTTAGGGTCCCCTCCATAATCGCTGTAGGTCCCGGCTCAAGCCTCGAGCTTTCGCGGTATGCCAGGCAGAGTGGCTTTAGTCGTCCAATCGTTGTGACCGATAGTCACTTGATGGAGATTGGTTTGACAACAAGCTTAATACATGGACTGGAAGAGTCGGGGTTGCACGCAGTAATCTTCCATGACGTGCAAGAGGACCCAACGGTGAAACAGGTGAACGATGGAGTTGCAGTTGCGCGCGAGCACGAGTCCGACGGTGTGATTGCGATTGGCGGAGGTAGTCCGATGGACGTGGGGAAAGCCATTGGTGCAATGCTTGGTAATGACGCCTCGATTACGGAATATGCTGGGTACGACCAGATTCCAAATACTGGCGTTCCGGTTATCGCCGTGCCCACCACTGCAGGCTCGGGCAGCGAAGCAACGCGAGCGGTTGTCATAACCGATAGCGATCAGCACGTCAAGTTCCCCGTGTACGATGATCGCCTACTTCCAACAGTCGCGGTCGTTGATCCTACATTATCGCTCGGGATGCCCAGGGACCTCACCGCGAACGTGGGTATCGATGCGCTGTCACACGCGGTAGAGGCGTACGTCTCGCGTATCGGGACTCCGCTGAGCGATATGTATGCACTCGAGGCGATCCGGTTGATCAGTAGCAGTATCGAGCAGGTATGCGCGGAGCCTCTGAATGGACCGGCGCGTTGGGCGATGATGTACGGTGCCACTCTGGCGGGCGCCGCATTCAGTAATTCGTCTATCGCCCTCATTCACGGAATGAGCCGACCGCTTGGTGCGAAGTTTCACGTAACTCATGGTGCCGCCAATGCCGCGGTTATGCCGGCCGTCGTCGACTTTTCGATGACCGTGGACTCCATTCCACGTTACGGGGCGATTGCACGGCAGATGCGTCTAGTGGCCGATGATGTACCCGACGAATCGGCGGCCGCCGTCCTCCCTTCGGCACTGACTGAGTTGAACCAGCGATTGGGCATCCGCCTATTGCGGGACTTCGTTGCCAACCGCGACACATTCGAGGAGGCACTGCCCGTGATGGCTCAGGAGGCACTCGACAGCGGCAGTCCACAGTATAATCCCCGAATTCCGGGCGCTGCAGACATAATTGATATCTACAGGAAGGCGTACTGAAGATGTCGCCGCGCGCAGCCGCGCAAAACGCCCAGCCACTGGGCACCGGCTTGAAGCCACCTCGGGATATTGTTGTCGTCGGTGGCGGAGTAGCAGCTCACCGGTGTGCGGTGGAACTGCGTGCCTTGGGTTTCGACGGACAAATTGTAATGGTCAGCGGCGAAGCGCGACTTCCCTACGACCGGACTCTGTTATCCAAAGACATGTTGGCCGTAGATCCGCTCGACGAGCCGATCTCGATTGTGAAGCCTGAGCGTTACGGCCAACTCGGCATCGATGTCCGGCTCGAAAGCCGCGCCGAGTGGCTGGATACCGCGGAGCGTCGCGTCGGTCTTTCCGACAGGTCCACACTCCATTACGATCGGCTCATACTTTGCGTGGGCGGGAAGCCCGTGGTACCACCAGAACTTGATGCGCCCGGTGTACTCGTACTTCGTGAGGCTCGACACGTTGGGGCGCTTCGCGAGGCATTGAACCATAGTCAGAGCATGGTCATAATTGGCGGGGGATTTATCGGCGGCGAAGTTGCCGCAGCAGCGAGGGCGCACGGCGTTGCGGTCACGCTAATAGAGGCGGCAAGTCAACCGTTGGAGCAGGTCGTGGGCGCAGAGATAGGCGAGCGAGTCGCGACCTTGCATCGGCAAAATGAAGTAGAACTGGTGCTGGGTAAGGGTGCAAAGGCCGTAACAGTGAGCGGATCCGGTTACCAGGTCCTGTTGCAGGATGGCTCGGTAATTATGGCTGATAGCGTGGTAGTCGGAGTCGGCATGAGACCCAACACCGACTGGCTAGCCAAATCTGGCGTCGCCCTAGACCGTGGGATCGTGACAGATGCATCGTGTCGCACCTCGGTTCCGGGTATACTCGCGGCAGGCGATTGCGCACGTTGGTGGCACCCACGCTATGGGGGGTTATGCCGTGTCGAGCACTGGGATACCGCGAACCGGCATGGTGTGGCTGTCGCTTCGACGGCGCTGGGGGCGGAGCTCCAATTCGCGCCCATTCCATTCTTTTGGTCGGACCAATACGGCGTTAAACTTCAATGGGCGGGCTACGCACCCAAGTGGGACAGGCTTGTCATTGCAGGGGAGGGTGCGCGTAACTTTGTGGCGCGTTATGTGCGCCACGGTAGCCTAGTCGCGGTCCTTAGCGCAGGACAACCACGGTTATTTGCGGCGCTGCGGCGCGAACTGGAAGCACCAACAACTGTGAAGGAGACCTCAGCGGTATGAGCGTTAGAGTCACAGTGGACCGTGAGCTGTGTATTGGGTCGGCTAACTGCGTACACATCACCGACGATGCTATGCAATTGGACGAGGAAGGGGTCGCTGGTGTCGTAGATGCCGCTGCCGCCAGCCCTGAACAGTTCCATCGGGCGGCGCGCTCATGTCCCACCGGTGCGATCACAGTCGACGCGGCTGGTTAGTCCAGAAACGAACTACCATTTACTAGATGGAGGAGTTATCGAATGACTGGCACTATTCCGACTGGACGGTTAGCAGACGAGGCTGTCGGTGCGCTGGCACCGGAGACTCTTGAAGATCTACTCATCGTCGACACCGACATTCATGTTCACGAGTCTCCAGGTGCGCTGGTGCCGTACTGCGACATGCCCTGGCGCATCGCGCTCGATAATATCAAGGATCGCCCGGAAACCTACCTAGATATCCCCAGCTTCTCGCCTGGAGTCTCCGACGGAAGCTATCAGGCAAAGTTCCCCACAGCCCACGAGGGCGCGCGGATGGTGGAAAGCCCGGAGCAAATGCGAACGGAACTCAATCAGCTGAACATCGATATCGGTTTGCTTTTTCCGGACCACCTCTTGAAGTTGCCGGTACTGACCCAGACCGATTACGCTGCTGCGCTAGCACGCGCATACAACCGGTGGTTGGTAGATAAGTGGACCAGTCCAGAAAACGGGCTCTTTGGTCTAATTATTGCCTGTACTCAGGATCCTGAGGATGCTGCGCACGAAATAGCCCGGTATGCCTGCGACCCATCCATCGCCGGAGTTTACCTTCCATGCGCGGGACTTGATCCGCTATGGGGGCACCGCATGTATAACCCAATTTATGCCGCAGCGCAGGATGCGAACCTCCCCGTCTTCTTACATAGTGTTACGGTGACACATCCGGTGTTTCCGTTCAACAACCACGGTTTTGATACGGAGCTAGCAAGGCACGCGTCCAGCCACACCTTCTCCATCATATCGAATCTTATCCATATGGTCACCACAGGCGTGTTCGTGCGTTATCCAAGCTTGCGTGTTGCCGTAACGGAGGCGGGGGTGGCATGGATGCCGTGGCTGATGATGCGACTCGACAAAGAGTACCTGGAACGACGACGGGACGTTCCATTTCTTACCGAGCGCCCAAGCCATTACCTCAAAAAGGTCTACGTTAACACGCAGCCGATGGAAGAGCCTGATGACCTACAAGACCTGGTAACATTGATGAACCTTTTCGACGGTGAAGATCGAATGATGTATGCATCGGACTGGCCGCATCACGACTTCGACCATCCAATGAAATTGGATCAGGTTCCCTTTTCGGATGTTGCACGCCGGAAGGTATTCGGGGAGAATGCGCTGCGGTTGCTAAATATGGACCGCAGTGGACGACGGCTTTGAGCGGTAACTAATTGGGAACACGTAGCCGGGGCGAAAGGTGTAGTACATGTCAGAGTCAGTTGAGCAAGAGAGCGATGCCGAAGAAGACACGCTGGTCAGGAGGTCTGCACGTAATTTCGAGGTTGCCACCGAACTCGAACCGCAGGACGGTCGGCCTCGATACCGCGCAGGCAATGTTGCAGACTTCCCGGCAGGTACTCATCGGGTCGTTATCGCCAATGGGCGCCAGATCGGCGTTTTTAACATCAAGGGTAAGTTCTACGCCTTGCCGAACATTTGCCCACACCAAACCGGACCAGTTTGCGAAGCGAAGATCCTCACCGGGTCCCTTGTGGCCAAGGCAGAGAATGACTGGAAGCCCGAATGGGTGTATGACGGGGAGGTTGTAATCTGCCCTTGGCATGGGCTGGAGTATCACGTCCCGACCGGGCAATGTCTCGCGTACGAGCATATCAAGATTCGACGTTATACCATCGACATCATGGGCAATGACGTGGTTATTCGGTTCTGATGAACCGTTACGAAACCCTTATTGGGCGTGGTAGGACCGGATCGTCAAGGTGCAGCGTCGAAACATGGTGGTAAGAACTTCGAAAGGTAGTTATGGGCACCGAAAAATCGCGGCAGGTTGACCACCCGTTAGCCGTTCGAGAGGACGAGGCAGCGTATTTCGTAGTTATAGGCGATGACGACGATGATTGGCTGGTCCGATTCGAGAAGGCACCGGAGTTCTTGGCTCAGGAGTGGGCGCTAAATATGGCAAATACCTATAACGAACGGCTGGGCCGTGGCGGTGCGGAGGATGCTCGGTGGACGGCGCGAGCACCCGACCTCCCGGCGCCTGATGGATAGGACAATCGGGCCGCATGATCCCCCGGACCGCACTGGCCGAGGTGCTCACCGCCATGCGCGAGCTCGCCGACGACGCCGGCGTGCGGGTGGCAAACGTCCTCCACGCCGGGGACGGCAACCTGCACCCGCTGGTGCTCTTCGACGACGGCCCCCCCGGTGAGGCCAAGCGCGCCGAGGAGGTCAGCGGGGGCATCCTCGACCTGTGCCTGAGCCACGGTGGCTCGATCACCGGTGAGCACGGCGTGGGGGGCGGACAAGGCCAAGCGCACGCCCCGTCTCTGTGCCGACAGTGACGCCTACGTGGACCAGAGCGTCGAACCGCGCGCGGGAGTGATGTCTCTCGCGGGTTGTTGGCCCCCTCGGTGATCATCGACCGCCTCCACCTGGCCGCCGGCTTGCTGCCGGCAGAAGGGGCCATCAGCAGCCTCACTCTCGCCGAGCTGGCCACTGGTCCGCACGCGAACGACGACCCGCGTGAGCGAGCGCTGCGGCAGCTACGCCTCAACAGGTCGAAGCCACCTTCGACGTCCTGTCGTTCGACAGTGCGGCAGCTCACGCCTACGGCCGGATCAATGCCGCTATCCGCGGGGCTGGGCGACGGCCTCGCGGCCGCATCGTCGATCTGCAGACTGCCGCTGTCGCCCTGGCTCATGCCATACCGCTTTTCACCCGTGATCCTGACGACTTCCGTGGGCTCGAGGGGATCGTGGATGTGGTGCCCGTCTGACACGAGCCCGAGGAGTACGACGGCATGGTCCGAGCCGGGAGTCGGGACCCATGCCGGCGGGGCCTCCAGCCACTGCTGCACCTGCTCGGCCGCCGCCTTGGCTCGCAACGGCGTCGGGAAACACGCGCGGATGTGTCGTGATGCACAGGAACGTGGTCAGCGTTGAGGATCACCTGGAGGCGGGACCGTCGAGCACGGTCAACAGCCCGGTGACATCGTCGAGGGGCAGCGCCGGCAGACCCAACTGCGAGGCTGTCTGCCGGAAGCGCTTGGGATCATGATGTTCCTGATTGGATTACCTGTGCGTGGGGGCTTGACCAGCACCGACGTCAACCGATGCAGACTGCCGGCGTGACCGTGTTCCTCGCTGTGCTCGTCGCCCTGGTCGGGTTGCTCATCGGCTCGTTCCTCAACGTCGTCATCTGGCGGGTGCCGAGGGGCGAGTCGGTCGTCAGCCCCCCGAGCGCCTGCCCCGCCTGTGGAACGCCGATCCGGCCGAGGGACAACGTCCCAGTGGCCGGCTGGCTGCTGCTCAAAGGCAGGTGCCGAGACTGCGCCGAACCCATCAGCAAGCGCTACCCGCTGGTCGAGCTCGGGACAGCAATCCTCTTCGCCGTACTGGCCCTGCGCTTCGGGGTGGACGCGGTGCTCCCGGCCTACCTCTACCTCGGCGCTGTCGGACTGGCCCTGGCGCTCATCGACATCGACCTCAAGCGGCTGCCGGACGCGCTGACGCTCCCGTCGTACCCGGTGGGGGTGGTGCTGCTCGGCATCGCGGCGCTGGTGAACCACGACGGGCACAGCCTCGTCCGGGCCCTGATCTGCGCCGGGATCGCTGGCGGGCTCTACTTCGCGCTGTGGATCGTCTATCCCAGTGGTATGGGCTTCGGCGACGTCAAGCTCAGCGGCGTTCTCGGCCTCTACCTGGGCTGGCTGGGGTACGGCGAGCTGGCGGTCGGGCTGTTCCTGGGCTTCCTGTACGGCGGCCTGTTCGGTATCGGGCTGATCCTGTTCAAGGACGGCGGGCGCAAGACCAAGGTGCCGTTCGGGCCGTTCATGCTGCTGGGCGCGTTGACGGCGGTGCTCGTCGGGTCCCAGCTGGTGGACGGCTACCTCAGCCTGACCGTGCGCTGAGCCAAAAGGCGTAGCGGAGTACCGCTCAAGGGATCGTGTGAGCGTCCCGATGCCCTCTCTGACACCGGCGAGAACGCCGGACCTCGCGGCGTCCGTGCCGCAGCAGGAGGGGACGAGCAGTGGCAGGCAAAGTCGTAGGTCTCGACATCGGGACGTCGGGGGTGCGCGCCGCCGAGCTCTCGCTCGGCAAGGGCGCGGCGACCCTCGAGCGCTTTGGCCAGGTGGCCCTGCCGCCGGGTGCGGTGCGCGACGGCGAGGTCATCGACACCGACGCGGTCGCCGCAGCCATCAAGCAGCTGTGGGCCCAGGCGAAGTTCAGCACCAAGAAGGTCGTCGTCGGTGTGGCCAACCAGAAGGTGGTCGTCCGCCAGGTCGACCTGCCGTGGATGCCGTCCGGCGAGCTGAAGAAGGCCCTGGCGTTCCAGGTGCAGGACTTCATCCCGATGCCGGTGGAGCAGGCGATCCTGGACTTCCACCCGCTGGAGGAGTTCACCAACGAGTCCGGCGGCCGCATGCTGAAGGTGCTGCTCGTCGCCGCCGCCCGGGACATGGTCGGCAGCGCGCTGGCCGCCGTGGAGCAGGCGGGCCTGCGGCCCACCGGGGTCGACCTCACGTCCTTTGCCGTCCTTCGGGCCCTGGTCTCGATGGACCACACCGGCCTGGAGTCGGCGTACGCCGAGGCGCTCGTCGACGTCGGCGCCAGCATCACCAACATCGTCGTCCACCAGGGCGGCGTACCTCGCTTCGTGCGGATCCTGCTGATGGGCGGCGCGGACATCACCGACGCGGTCGCCGAGCGTCTCGGCGTACCGCTGGATCAGGCCGAGTCCGTCAAGCAGACCAACGGCCTGTCGGTCGTGCCCGGGGGCGCCGACCCGCACCCCGCCAACCGCGCCATCGAATCGACGGGCAGCGCCTTCGTCGAGGAGGTACGCGGGTCGCTGGACTACTACATGGCCCAGCCGGGAGCCGCGCGCATCGGACGAGTCGTCCTGTCCGGTGGCGGATCTCGCCTCACCGGCCTGGCGGAGCGGCTTTCGGCCTCTACCCGCCTGCCAGTCGAGTCGGCCCGGCCCATGTCGGTGCTCAAGCTCGGCAAGACCGGCCTGAGCGCCGAGCAGCTCGCCTACGTCGAGCCGATGGTCACGGTCCCGGTCGGCCTCGCCATGGGGGTGGCCTCATGAGCGCGGCACCGGAGCAGCTGCGCCTGCTCGGTGGCAACACCTTTCAGCTGCCGCAGGTCAACCTCCTGCCGCCCGAGATCGCCGAGAAAGCGGTCTTTCGTCGGGTGCAGCTGGGGCTCGGGGCAGCCGTCGTGGCCGCCCTCGGCGTGGTCGGCCTGCTGTACCTGTCGGCAGCCAGCAGCGCCACCAGCGCGCAGGGCGACCTCGACACCGCGACCGCCTCCGGCCAGAGCCTGCAGGCGCAGTCGGCGAAGTACTCCGAGGTGACCGGCGTCTACGCCCGAGCCGCCTCCGCGCAGACGCAGCTGGGCACGGCCATGGGCGACGAGGTCCGCTACTCGCAGCTACTCAATGACCTCAGTCTCTCGATCCCCACCAACGTCTGGATCAAGAACCTGAGCTACACCTCCAGTGCCGTGCCGGCAGCCGGAGCGGCCGCCACGGCCGTACCCGGTGCGACGCCGGGCATCGGTACCCTGAACGTGACGGGGGTGGCCTTCTCGCACGACGACGTCGCGGTGTGGCTGGAGTCGATCGGGTCGCAGAAGACGTACGTCAACCCCTACTTCGCCAGCTCGACCGAAGCCCTGATCGGGACGCGCAAGGTCGTCAACTTCACCTCGACCGCGACGGTGACGGCCGTGGCCCGGTCCGGTCGCTACAGCACCCCGACGGGACCCTGACGTGGACAAGCTCAAGCAGTGGGTGGCCCTGACGTCCGTCGGGTGCCTCGCGGTCCTGGCAGCCGGCTGGTTTCTGGTCGTGTCACCCAAGCGCGCCGAGGCTGACGACCTGGCGACGCAGGCCTCCGCGCAGCAGTCGAAGAACGCCGGCCTGCGGCAGCAGCTGGCGGTGCTCAAGAGCCAGGCCAAGTCGCTGCCGCAGCAGCAGGCCAGGCTGGCCGCTGTGGCGGCGAAGATCCCGGACAACCCGGCCTTGCCGGCTCTTATCCGCGCGCTCGACACCGCCGCCGACGCCGCCGGGGTGGAGTTGGTCTCCATCACCCCGAGCGCACCCACGGCCCTGACCGCCGGCACCGGCACCACCCCGGTCGCGCCGACCGGGGTCATCGCCCCCGCCCGGGTCGGCGCGACCTCGGCGACCACCGGCCTGCTTTCCTCCATCGGGGTCACGGTGAACGTGGTCGGCGGCTACTTCGAGATGGAGCAGTTCCTCGACGCCCTCGAGAGCCTGCCGAGGGCCTTCAAGGTCACGGCGTTCACCGCGGCTCCCGGCACGAACCCGGTGAAGCCACCGCCGGCGGCCCCGACCGGTACCGCCGGCGCCCCCGCGGCAGCACCTCCGGCGGCCCCCACCGACGACGGCCGGATCCTCACGGCCACCGTCACCGGCCAGGTGTTCCTGGCCGCCGGCCGCGCCGTGGCCACCCCCGTCACCGTCCCGGTCACCCCGGGCGTCCCCGCCCCCAAGACGGCTGCCGCGCCGGCCCCGGTCAAGTAGGAGACACCATGACCGACAGCTTCGGCTTCAGCGCGGACCCGGACCCGGGCGCTCCCGAGGGGACCTCGGGCAACCGCCGCACCATCCTGGTGGCCGCTGGCCTCGCCGGAGTCATGGCCCTCGGTGCCGGCGCCTACTTCCTGCTCAGCGGCAGTCCGGCCGACCCGGTCACCAGCGTCGCCCTGTACCGACCGCCGGTCCATCGAGTGATCCCGCCGCGGCACACGGCGCCGGCACCCGCGCCCACCAAAGCCGCACCCGCCGCTCAGCTGCCGACCGCCTCCCTCGAGCACCTCGGACGCAACCCGTTCCGGGCGCTGTACGTCCAGCCGGTCGCTGTCACGAGCACCGCCCCCACGAGCGGCACGGGAACCTCCACCGGCACCGGGTCAACGGGCGCCGGGTCCACCGGCAGCGGCTCGACCGGCAGCGGCTCGACCGGTGCGGGCTCCGGCGGCACGGGGTCGACCGGCACGGGCACGGGCTCGAGCACTGGGGGCCCGACCGGCACGGGTACGGGCTCGAGCACTGGGGGCTCGACCGGCACCGGATCCACGGGTTCGACGAGCACCGGCTCGACCGGCACCGGATCCACGGGTTCGACGAGCACCGGCTCGACCGGAAAGGATTCAACCGGCTCGACCGGGAAGGACGCCAACGTGCCCTCCGGTACCGGCACCGGCGGCAGCAGCACGGGTACGCCGCCGCCCGCCACGACGGCCGGCACCGCGTCGTACCCGCTGATGCTGGTGTCGATCAGCCGCCCGAGTCCCGAGGCGCGGTACTTCACCTTCACGCTGTCCGGCGTCCGCAAGGTCGTCCTGCCCGGACAGCGCTTCGGCAAGTACGGCGAGCTCGTGGTGCTGGCCTACACCCGCACCTCGGACGGGACGGCGACCGGCGCGCTCGTGCAGGTCGGCGACGACAGTCCGATCGACGTGCGCATCGGCGAGAAGGTCACTGTGCTCTAGCAGGTCACTGTGCTCTGACAGGCCACGTGCCCTGAGAGGTCACTGTCCTCTGACAGGTCACCTGCTCTGACAGACTGGGGCCATGCTGCGTTGGCTGACTGCCGGGGAGTCCCACGGCCCCGCCCTCGTGGCGGTGCTCGAGGGGCTCCCGGTCGGCGTACGCGTGTCGACCGACGACGTGGCGCAGGAGCTGGCCCGCAGGCGACTGGGGCACGGTCGCGGCGCGCGCATGGCGTTCGAGAAGGACGCCGTGAGCTTCCTCGGCGGCGTGCGGCACGGCGTCTCGCAGGGCGGCCCGCTCGCGGTCACGATCGGCAACACCGAGTGGCCCAAGTGGGAGACGGTCATGGCGCCGGACCCGGTCACCGCCGAGCAGCTGGAGGGCCTCGGACGCAATGCGCCGCTCACTCGCCCGCGACCCGGGCACGCCGACCTGGTCGGCATGCAGAAGCACGGCTTCGACGACGCCCGTCCGGTGCTCGAGCGTGCCAGTGCCCGCGAGACCGCCGCCCGGGTCGCACTTGGCGCCGTGGCCAAGGCCTTCCTGCACCAGGCGTACGGCGTGCAGGTGCTCTCGCACGTCGTGAGCATCGGTGCGGAGCAGGTCCCGGACGGCACAATGTTGCCGACGCCCGAGGACCTCGCGACCGTCGACGCCAGCCCGGTCCGGGTGTTCGACGCCGACAGCGGCGTGCGCATGGTCGAGGAGGTCGACCTGGCCAAGCGCGAGGGCGACACCCTTGGTGGCGTTGTCGAGGTGCTCGCGTACGGCCTTCCGCCCGGGCTCGGCAGCTACGTGCACTGGGACCGCCGGCTTGACGCCCGGCTCGCCTTCGCCCTGATGGGGATCCAGGCGATGAAGGGCGTGGAGGTCGGCGATGGCTTCCAGACGGCTCGCCGGCGGGGCAGTGTCGCGCACGACGAGATCGTCCGGGGCGGGGACGGCGCCCTGAGCCGTACGACGGGGCGGGCCGGCGGCACCGAGGGGGGCATGAGCACCGGCGACGTGCTGCGCGTGCGCGCCGCGATGAAGCCGATCAGCACTGTGCCGCGCGCGCTGCAGACCATCGACACCGCGACCGGTGAGGCGGCGGTGGCGATCAACCAGCGCAGCGACGTGTGTGCGGTCCCCGCCGCTGGGGTCGTCGCCGAGGCGATGGTCTCGCTGGTGCTGGCCGAGGCGTGCGTCGAGAAGTTCGGCGGGGACTCGGTCGAGGAGACCCGGCGCAACTGCGAGGGCTACCTCAAGGCCCTCGCAATCCGGTGAGCACCCCTCGGATCGTCCTGGTCGGGCCGCCCGGCGCGGGCAAGACCACCGTGGGCCGGCTGGTCGCTGCCGAGCTCGACCTGCCGTTCCGCGACACCGACACCGACGTCGAGACCGCCGCCGGCAAGAGCGTCGCCGAGGTGTTCTACGACGACGGCGAGCAGGCGTTCCGGACGCTCGAGCGGGACGCGGTCGCGACGGCCTTGGCCGAGCACACCGGGGTCCTCAGCCTGGGCGGGGGAGCGGTGCTGGACCCCGCCACCCGTACGGCACTCGGGCAGCACGACGTCGTCCTGCTCAGCGTGGGCCTGGCCGACGCCGCGCGCCGGGTCGGCCTGAGCCGCGACCGCCCCGTGCTCGCGCTTAATCCCCGCGCCGCCCTGCACCAGCTCCTGGCGGAGCGCATGCCGCTGTACCTCGAGGTCGCTGGGCGCACCGTCGAGACCGACGGCAAGACGCCCCGGCAGGTCGCCGCCGAGGTGCTCGCGTGACGACCCGCATCACGGTCAGGGGGACCACGCCGTACGACGTCGTGGTCGGGCACGGCCTGCTCGACGAGCTCGCGGGTCTGCTCGGCGGGGCGCAGCGGGTGGCGGTGGTGCACCCGGCAGCGCTGACAGCCACCGCCGAGGCGGTCCGAGACGACCTGCGCCAGCAGGGCTTCGACGCGCACAGCATCGAGGTGCCCGATGGCGAGGCGAGCAAGGACCTCAAGGTCGCGGCCTACCTGTGGGACGTGCTCGGCCAGGTCGGCTTCACCCGTACCGACGCGGTCGTCGCGGTGGGTGGCGGGGCGACCACCGACCTGGCCGGCTTCGTGGCGGCGACCTGGCTGCGCGGCGTACGCGTGGTGCATGTCCCGACCACCCTGCTCGGCATGGTCGACGCGGCGGTCGGCGGCAAGACCGCCATCAACACCGCCGCCGGCAAGAACCTCGTCGGAGCGTTCCACCCGCCGGCCGGAGTGCTCTGCGACCTCACGGCCCTCGAGACCGTGCCTCGGCACGACTACGTCTCGGGGCTGGCAGAGGTCGTCAAGGTCGGCTTCACGCACGACCCGCGCATCCTGGAGCTCATCGAGGCCGACCCGCGCGGCGCCATGACGCCGCAGGGGCCGCACACGCGTGAGCTGGTCGAGCGGGCCATCGCCGTGAAGGCCGCGGTCGTCGCCGACGACCTGACCGAGCAGGGCGGCCGGGAGACCCTCAACTACGGCCACACGCTGGGCCACGCAATCGAGAAGGTCGAGGACTACCGGTGGCGGCACGGCGCCGCGGTGAGCGTCGGCCTCGTGTTCGTCGCCGAGCTCGGTCGGCTTGCCGGGCGCCTGGACGACGCCACCGCACTCCGGCACCGGGCCGTCCTGGAGTCGCTCGGGCTGCCCACCTCGTACGCCGGGGAGTGGGCCCGGCTGCTCGCTGCGATGCGCATCGACAAGAAGTCGCGGGCGGACCGGCTGCGGTTCGTCGTGCTCGACGCGCTGGCCCGGCCGCGCATCCTGGACGACCCCGACCCGGGGCTGCTCGTGGCGGCGTACGAGGAGGTCCGCAAGGACCGTGGCGCGGAGGTGTTCCTGGCATGATCCTGGTCCTGAACGGCCCCAACCTCGGCCGGCTCGGCACCCGCGAACCCGACGTCTACGGCACCACGACGTACGCCTCGCTGGTGGAGCTGTGCGAGGCGGCGGCGCCGGACGTCGACGTGCGGCAGACCGACGACGAGGCCGTGATGATCGGCTGGCTGCACGAGGCCGCGGACACCGGCGCGAAGGTGGTGCTCAACCCGGGCGCGTGGGGCCACTACTCGTACGCGCTGCGCGACGCGGTCAGCCTGGTGGCTGAGGTGATCGAGGTGCACCTGTCGCAGACCGCCGCGCGCGAGGAGTTCCGGCACCACAGCGTGATCAGCGCGGTGGTGCGCGGAACCGTCACCGGGCTCGGCGTCGAGGGCTACCTGGCCGCCATCCGCGTGCTGGCTGACCGGCAGTAGCCGCGCCGCGCCCCTGGCGCCGGGCGCTGGCGCCGCGCCCCTGGCGCCGGGCGCTGGCGCCGGGCCGCTGTCGCCGCCGGGACGGGCGCAGGGCGGCTCGGGGTGCGCCGCCGGGTGCCGGGCCGCTGGCGCGCCGCAACGACTGGTGCTGGGCCGCTGGCGCGCCGACGGTTGCCGCGCGGCTCGGGGTGCGCCGCCGGGTGCCTGTCTGCTCTGCTGACCGGCCTGTCTTCTCCGGTGCTGCCAGCCGCCTGCGGTTGAGCGTGCGGCCACGGTCGGCCGCAGCACGGGAGAAGACACGTTCCCGCGCGGGCAGACACGTCCACACCTCAGCGGCTCAGGCCCGTCGGGGGGTTGCGGCACAATGAAGGCATGGCCTCCACCAACGAGCTGAAGAACGGCATGGTGCTCA
>JAABUT010002512.1_pt1 | contig 17456 bp, 9 predicted proteins | sample 5559281 | NCBI WGS metagenome assembly JAABUT01 (sample SAMN10711880, study PRJNA513359) | rock metagenome | isolation source: Antarctica rocks | place: Antarctica: Victoria Land, Ricker Hills nord | collected 2016-01-04 | reverse complement strand
GTGGAAGATGTTGCCGCCCGGCATGCCGAGCGCGCTCTGCACATCCAACGGCGACGCAACGTCGATGCACGGCTCTCCGCCGGAATCGGTTGCCAGGCAGTCCTCGAGCGGCTCGGCGAGGTACTCCTGCAGCGATCCCAGCGCCGATGTTGCCGCTTGAAGGCGGGCGGACTGGGGATCCGAACGGAACAGGTCCACGGGCGTGTGCAGACCGAACAGGGTCAGGGTGGCCAGGCTGCCGTCCGCCGACGAGCCGAGGATCGACGGGTCGGTGATCGAGTGGCAGTACACCTCGCTCGGAACCGGGTCCGGCAGATCGCCGGACGCCGAGACCCGATAGGCGGACTCCAGTTCGTCGAAGCCTTCCCGCAGGTGGGCGGTCCCAGCGAAGGCGGTAACCGGATCTACCCCGGATGCCAGCCGGGGCAGCCTGCGCAACAACATGTTGATCTTGATCTGCGCGCCGACCACCGGCTCGCAGTCGCGTCCCAGCCAGCCGTCGACGACCCCGGGTGCCACCGCCGCCAGCAGGTGCGAGCCGGTCGCCTCCACTGCCCGCCCGTCCTCGCCGCGACCGATCACCGTGACCGAATCCGGTCCTTCGTCCACCTCGAGGATCTCCACGCCGCACCGGATCTCGACGCCGGCGTCGCGGGCGCGGGTCCCGAGCGCATCGGCCAGTGCACCCATCCCGCCGATCGGGACCAGCCACTCGCCGGTGCCCCTGCCGATCAGGTGGTACACGAAACATCTGTTGGCCAGCAGGTTCTCCCCGAACAGCGACGCATGGGTGCCGATCAGTGCATCGGTGGCCACCACCCCCCGAACGGCGTCGTCGGCCAGCCTGCGAGTGATCATCTCCCCGATCGGATTCTCGAAGACGTCCTGCCAGATGGTGGCGCCGGCCGCGTCGATCACCGCCGCCCGCACCTGCGAACGGCGCAGCAGCGGTCCGCTCAGCATCGGGGCCACCACCCTGGCCATGGCAGCCAGTTCGCCGTACAGCTGTTGCCAAGCGGAGAACTCGGCATCGGAACCGGTCAGCGATCGGAACGAGTCGGCGGTGGCCGATCCGGGATCGGCTTCCACCAGCAGGCCGGTCTGCCTGCCGCGGCGGAGCAACGGCGTGTAGGACGACACCGGCCGGCGCGCCAGCGGGAGCCGGATGCCGAGCCGCTGGAACAACGCATCCGGGAACAGCGAGACGAGATACGAATACTTCGACAGCCGGACGTCGTGGCCGCCGAACACCGCCGCTCCGATGGACGCGCCGCCCAGCCGCCGGCTGCGTTCGAACAGGGTCACCGGGTGCCCCGCGTCCGCAGCCAGGATCGCCGCCACCAGCCCGTTGTGACCGCCGCCGGCCACCAGTACCCGATCCTGCGTCATACCTGCCACCCAACGCTCCGATTCCCTCCGGGCTGGGCACGCGCTGTGGGCGAGGCCGACCAGCGCCGGTCAGACCATCCTCCGTCCCTGGCGCGCCGCAGGTGCCGGGCACGCCGAAAAACGGCCATCACCGTCCGGTGCCACCTCGCCGGACCGTCCGGTGCCACGTCGCCGGCCGGTGTGCCAGCTGGCCCGCGGTCCGATCCGGTGCCCGCTCGGCCACCCCACAGTCCGGTTCGGAAGGACTAACCTGGAGGCCGTCATGTGACAGGTCCCATTACTGGCCTTGACGGGCCTCTCGATTTCAGGAAGCAGGCGAAGAGCGACCGTGTCGTCGTCCACCGTGCCGGAATTCGGACCCAACGACTGGTTCGTCGAGGAGAAGTATCAGCAGTACCTCGCCGATCCGAACAGTGTCGACGACATCTGGCGGGACTACTTCGCTGACCACAAGGTCAACGGAGGTGACACCTCGGCGGCTTCCCCTCCCAGCAGGAAGGCGGCCGAGAACGCGCCGGACGCACCCCCGGCGTCGGCCCCGGCAGCAACTCCGCCATCGAGGTCGTCGAACGGCGCGCCGGCACAACCTTCCTCGCCTCTGCCGCCACCGCCTCCGGCCCGCAAAGCCGAATCCGCAGCGCCGGCCAAGCCCGAGCCGCCCGCCCCGGCCGCAGCGACACCGGCGCCGGCCAGGCCGGCGGCTCGACCCACCGCCACCCCGGACGACGCCAAGGCAGCTGCCGACGACAAGGCCGCCAAGGTCGCCTCCCAGGCTGCCAAGGACGCTCCCACCGAATCCAGCTCGCCGATCCGCGGCGCCGCTGCCGCCGTCGCCCGCAACATGACAGGCTCGCTGGAGATCCCGACGGCGACCAGCGTGCGGGCTGTTCCGGCGAAACTGATCGGCGACAACCGCATCGTCATCAACAACTTCCTCAAGCGCACCAGGGCCGGGAAGATCTCCTTCACCCACCTCATCGGGTATGCCATCGTCAAGGCGGTGGCCGACTATCCGAACATGAACCGGCACTACGCCGAGGCTGACGGCAAGCCGCAGGTCGTCACGCCGGCGCACGTCAACCTCGGGCTGGCCATCGACCTGCCGGGACGCAACGGGGCGCGGACGCTCGTCGTCATCCCGATCAAGAACGCCGAGGGCATGGCATTCACCCAGTTCTGGGCGGCCTATGAGTCGGTGGTCCGCAAGGCCCGCAACGGTGATCTGACCGCCGAGGACTACGCCGGTACCACGTTGTCGTTGACCAACCCGGGCGGCATCGGCACCGTTCATTCGGTGCCAAGGCTGATGCAGGGTCAGGGCACCATCATCGGCGTCGGCGCCATGGAGTACCCGGCGGAGTTCGCCGGCGCCAGCGAGCGCACCCTGGCCGAACTGGGCATCTCGAAGATCATGACCCTCACCTCCACCTACGATCACCGGATCATCCAGGGCGCCGAGTCCGGCGAGTTCCTCAAGCGCATCCACGGTCTGCTGCTGGGCGATGACAACTTCTATGACGACGTGTTCGCCTCGCTCCGGGTACCGTACGAACCGGTTCGCTGGGTGCAGGACATCAGGGGCGGCGCCGGCGGCCAGGTGGACAAGACCGCGCGGGTGCTCGAGGTGATCGACGCCTACCGGACCCGCGGGCATCTGATGGCGGACACCGACCCCCTCAACTACCGGCAGCGCAAGCACCCGGACCTCGACGTGCTGAGTCACGGCCTGACACTGTGGGACCTGGAACGCGAGTTCCCGGTCGGCGGTTTCAACGGCCAGCAGTTCATGAAGCTGCGCGACGTCCTCGGGGTGCTCCGCGACGCCTACTGCCGGACGGCCGGCATCGAGTACATGCACATCCAGGATCCGGTGCAGCGCAAGTGGATCCAGCAGCGTGTCGAATCGCCGCGCCTGCACCCGAGCGTCGACGAGCAGAAGTACATCCTGGGCAGGCTGAACTCCGCGGAAGCCTTCGAGACCTTCCTGCAGACCAAATACATCGGGCAGAAGCGGTTCTCCCTCGAGGGCGGGGAGACGGTGATCGCGCTGCTGGACGCGGTGCTGAACAAGGGAGCCGAGTACGGCCTGGACGAGATCGTCATCGGCATGGCCCACCGCGGCCGGCTGAACGTGCTGGCCAACATCGTCGGCAAGCCCTATTCCCAGGTGTTCCGCGAGTTCGAGGGCAATCTGGACCCCGGACAGGCCCACGGCTCAGGCGACGTGAAGTACCACCTGGGCGCGGAAGGCAAGTACACCAGGCCGTTCGGCGACGGGGGGGTCGCCGTCACACTGGCCGCCAATCCCTCACACCTGGAGGTCGTGGATCCGGTGCTGGAAGGCGTGGTGCGGGCCAAGCAGGACCAACTCAACCGCGGTGAGGACGGCTTCACCGTGATGCCGGTCGCCATCCACGGGGACGCGGCATTCGCCGGCCAGGGCGTGGTGGCCGAGACGCTGAATCTCTCCCTGCTGCGCGGTTACCGCACCGGCGGCACCGTGCACGTCATCATCAACAACCAGGTCGGCTTCACCACCGCGCCGGAGTACTCCAGGTCCAGTGAATATTGCACGGACGTGGCCAAGACGATCCAGGCGCCGATCTTCCACATCAACGGTGACGATCCGGAGGCGGCGGTGTGGGCGGCTCAGCTCGCGGTCGAGTACCGCGAGACCTTCCGCCAGGACGTGGTGATCGACCTGATCTGCTACCGCAGGCGTGGGCACAACGAGGGCGACGACCCGTCGATGACGAATCCGTTGATGTACCAGATCATCGACGGCAAACGGTCGGTCAGGAAGATCTACACCGACGCGCTGATCGCCCGTGGGGATCTGTCGAACGAGGACGCCGAGGAAGCGCTGAAGGACTACCACCAGCAGCTGGAACGGGTCTTCAACGAGGTCAGGGAACTGGAGATGAGCACGGCCGTCGCCTCTCCGACCATCGAGCAGGAACAGCCGATCCCGCAGAAGGTGGAGACCTCGATCCCGGCGTCCGTCGTCGAACACATCGCCGACGCGCATCGTGACTTCCCGGAGGGATTCACCCCACATCCACGGGTGAAGACGGTGCTGGACCGCAGGGTCGAGATGTCACGGAACGGGGACATCGACTGGGCTTTCGGCGAGCTGCTGGCTTTCGGCTCGATCGCCATGGATGGCCGCTGGGTGCGGCTGTCCGGGCAGGACACCCGACGCGGCACCTTCGTGCAGCGCCATGCCTGCCTGATCGACAAGAACACCGGTAAGGAATACGTTCCCCTGCAACACCTCTCGGCCGAGCAGGGCAAGTTCCTCGCCTACGACTCGGCGCTCACCGAGTACGCCGCGCTCGGCTTCGAGTACGGCTACTCGGTGGCGAACCGGAACGCGCTGGTGGTGTGGGAGGCGCAGTTCGGCGACTTCGTCAACGGGGCGCAGTCGGTGATCGACGAGTACATCTCCTCCGGCGAGGCGAAATGGGGCCAGCAGTCCGGGGTGGTGCTGTTGCTGCCGCACGGTCACGAAGGGCAGGGCCCTGACCACACGTCGGGGCGCATCGAGCGCTTCCTGCTGCTGTGCGCCGAGGGATCGATGACGGTGGCCACTCCGTCGACCCCGGCCAACTACTTCCACCTGCTCCGCCGGCACGTGCTGGATGGCGTGCACCGTCCGATGGTGGTCTTCACCCCGAAATCGATGCTGCGCAACAAGGCTGCCGTCTCCGCGGTCGAGGACTTCACCAGCGGGAAGTTCGAATCCGTGCTGCCGGACCGTTCCGGTGAAGCCGCAGACCCGTCCGGCGTCCGCCGGGTGCTACTCACCTCCGGCAAGCTTTACTACGAACTCGACGCCTACCGCAGGAAGCAGGCCATCACCGACACCGCCATCGTCCGGCTCGAGCAGCTGTACCCGGTGCCCCGGCGCAAACTGGCACACGTGCTGGACCCCTACGCCGATGTCCAGGACATCCGCTGGGTGCAGGAGGAACCGGCCAACCAGGGAGCATGGTCGTTCCTGGCGATGGCGCTCCCGGAGATGATGCCGGAGCTGGCCGGCCTGCGCCGGGTGTCGCGCAGGGCGATGGCCGCCCCGTCGGCCGGATCGCACCGGGTGCACGAGGTGGAACAGGCGGCGGTGATCACCGCGGCGTTCGCGGACTGAACCCGCCGTCAAGTCCGCAGCGGCGTCATCCCTAATCGGCAAGTCCGAGGAAGACCAGGATTGCACGGTCAAGCCGGACGAGATCTTCATCCGCGAGACGGCCGAGATGATCGCGTACGTTCGCCCGCGGCATGGTCGTGATCTTGTCGACCATGATCTGGCTTGGCAGCTCGATTCCGGTGGCCGCCGTCGGCTCGACGGCGATCCGGGTCAGCGGCGCCTGCACGGGATTGGTTGTCAGCGGGCAGATCGTGACCGAGACGGTTGCATCGAACCGGTCGTCCTGAACGATGACGACGGGTCTCGGCTTGCCGGTATAAGTCCCTCGTGCGGCAGCGATGTGGATGTCGCCTCGCCTCACTTGGCGGGCTGCCCCTCGTCGGTCCAGTCGACGGAGATCGCGTCGACGAACGCTTGGTCGTCGGCCTCGTGCTCGCTGGCGGCGATGGCAGCCGACTGGCGGTGAGCTTCCGCAGCGAATTCCGGCGCCCGTACGTCGGGCACCCAGACCTGAATGGGCCTGAGGCCCTGAGCGCGCAACCGCTCGCGATATTCGCGTACTCGTGCGCGTGTACTGGCCATGTCCCTACGTTACATGTAACGCGGGCAGGTCACCAACCACGTCTCGGAGACGGATCCTCGCGCGGGGCGCAGCCCGCTGATCCGGGCCGGCCTGCCCGCTCCTCGGGGGCGACGTCTGACCCCAGAGTTCCGGGCCGTCCGATAACGAGGGCCGGCCCGGCGATCCGCCGGGCCGGCCGTCGTCACTCGGAGCCCCGAGCCCCGATGTTCAGTGCCCCGGCCCCTGCCGGCCGGCCGGGGCGCCGGCGGATGCCGACACCTGGCCGGCGACCGCGGCATCGGACAGCACGGTGTACGGCAGCGTCGCCGTCGCCGCCGATGAGCCACCGGTGAAGGTGATGGTGTGCTTGCCTACCTTGGCATCGCCCGGCACCGTCAGCCGAAGGTCGGTGACGACACCGTCGGCGTTGGCCTGCACGGCACCGGTCCGGACGCCGTCGAAGGTGACGGTCACCCACTCGCCGGCCGCGAACGAGTTGGCATCCGCCCTGACCAGCTGACCACGCGGCCCCGCGTCGGAGCTCAGCAGCGCCTGCGGGTGGTAGCCCCGCGCCGACTGCTGAGCGGCCACCGCAATCGTGTCGGCGGCCACCGCCTTCGAGCTGGCCCCGCGCATCGTCACGCCGTACAAGCCGTCACCCGCGCTCTTGGGCACCACGACGGACGCGGTCACCGCGCCACCGGCATCGGCCGTGGCGACGGTCCCGGCCGTCTGCTGCGCCTTGCCGGCGGTGATGGTCGCCCGGCTGACCGGCCCGCTGCCCAGGGCGACGGACACCTTCTCGCCCGGGGTGAACCCGTTGCCGCGCACCACGATGGTGCTGCCGGGGGCGGTGTGGTCGGCCGCCAGCGTGGTGGCAGCTGTTGCCGACGGCGGCCGGATCGCACCCTTACCGACTGTCACCTGGACCTCGCCGAGAGCGTCGGACACCGAGTCGGCGGCCAGGACCCTGGCGGTGAAGGTTCCGGACACCCGGTAGGTGTGGCTGCCGGTGATGGTGGCCACCCCGGACGAATTGGCCGCCGAGACGGTCGCCGTCTCGGTGTCGGAGGCATCGCCCCACTGCACCCTGGCCTGGTAGCCGCCGGAACCGGGGACGCCGCCGCTGACGGTGCCCAGGACGAACCCGGCGTTCGTCAACGGATTCACCCTGCGGGCCGGACCGGGAGTCAGGTGAAGACCCGATCCGTTGTCCGCGACCGCGAACACGTGGATGCGGCCCGCGGAGATCGGATCGCCGGTCTGCGCCGGCAGGGTGATCGAGACGACCTTCTTGCCCGCCGGGATGGTCAGCGGTGTGGTCGCGAACAGCTTGACCTGGCAGCTGTCGGTTCCGGTGCCGTTCAACCGGTAGGCCATCTGCAACACCACGATGTTGCCGAACATCGGATTGCCGCACCAGTCGCCGTACTGGATCGGGTACGGCGTGGTGCTGCCGTCATCGAAGGTGACGGTACCGACGGTGTCCTGGTTCTTTTGGGTGGCGGTGCCGATCAGCGACAGCTTGGTGGCGCCGGGCGCCAGCGTCACCGGCAGTATCTGGCCGGCGCCGGTGGCGTTGTCCGGCTTGCCGGCGGCCACCGACGGCAGGGTGAAGTGCAGGTCGGTGCCGGGCACTGGCAACGGCCGCCCGGCGACTCCGCCGGCCGCCACCAGGGCCTCCTGGGAGATACCGGCATTGCGGCCGTCGCAGGGCAGCTGGGTGCCCACCGGGCCGATGCAGTCGCTGTTGAAGCCGGAGGCGTAGGACGGCGTCAACGCGTAGTGCACGGTGATACCGGCAACGGCACGGGCGATCCCGCTGGAGTCGCTGACGGTGATCCGCGGCTGGTAGTAGCCGGGAGCGGCGTAACTGTGGCTGCCCCTGACGATGAAGGTGCCCAGCCGGCCGGCGACCACCTCACCCGCAGACGACGTTCCGTCGCCCCAGGCAATGGTGACCACGAAGTCGGCCGGCTGCTTGCCGGCCCCTCCGGAGAAGGTGGCGATGTTGCCGGAGTACGTCTGGCCCTGGCCACTGTCCATGTCGGCCTTGGCCGTCACCGCCAGCGGTCCGGCGCCGGCATTGCTGCCGTCGGTGAGGAACTCGACCTCTGCCAGGTTCGGGGTGGCGGCGCCGGCGGTCGCACTGACCGTCAACCGGTAGTAGCGATAGGTACCCGGTTTGGCGATCTGGAACGGCCTGGTCTGGGTGCGCCAGTTGAAGACCTGGGCGGACCTGCTGTCCAGCGTCTGCCAACTCTTGCCGTCCGAGGATCCCTGCACCAGCCACGCCGCCGGATCACCGGGGTTGGGACCGGAGGTGAGGGTGTACCAGGTGGCCTGCTGTGTGAGGCCGGTCAGCTGATAGGTGATCTGCGGCTGCGCCCCGGCGAAACTGACCGCCGTGGTGCTGTTGTTGTCGAACAGCTTGGCCACGTCGGTATTCGGGGTGCCACCGGGAGTGCTGTCGATGCTGCTCGGCACGCCCATGAGCTCCCCGGTTGCGTCCTGCAGCGGCAACGGCGCTCGGGTGCCCTTGGTCAGCGACGGCGGGGCATCCTGCGGACGGGAGCCGAAGGCGGACGGCTTGTCGCCCATCGCGAAGTCGATGGTGCTGGCTCCGGCGATCTCGGACTGGTCGATCGACACACCGGGGTGTTGCTTGCCGTTCACCGACAGCGACTGCACGTAGATGTTGCTGTGGGAGTTCTGCGGCGCGTTGAACACCAGGTCGCCCTGGGTGCGGTGCACCGTGGTCTTGGTGAACTGCGGCGAACCGACCACCCAGGCCGACGATCCGACCTGCAGCGGGTAGATGCCCAGCGAACTCAACAGATACCACGCCGACATCTCGCCGTTGTCCTCGTCGCCCGGGTATCCCTGGCCTATCTCGCTGCCCACGTACAGCCGCTGGAGGATCTCGCGCACCTTCGCGGCCGTCTTGTACTGCTGGCCGGTGTAGTCGTACATGTACGGGATGTGATGGGACACCTGGTTGCTCATCCCGAGCATGCCCATCCGGACGTCGCGGGCCTCCAGCATCTCGTGGATGACGCCGCCGTAGCCGCCGGGGTGGGTGGCCGTCTCCGGAGTGCTGAAGAACACATCCAGCTTGTGCGCCAGGCCGTCCCGGCCGCCGTACAGATTGGCCAGACCGTTTCCGTCCTGCGGCGCGTGGAAGGCGAAGTTCCAGGCGTTGGTCTCGGTGAAGTCGCCGCCCCAGTCGGCCGGGTCGAAGGCGGCCGGAAAGGTGCCGTCGGCGTTGCGGCCCCGGAAGAAGTTCGTCTTGGGGTCGAAGAGGTTGACGTAGTGGGTGGACCGCTCCAGGAAATACTTCGATTCCTCGGCCAGCTCCGCCCGACGCGCCGCCGGCACCGAGGTGTCCTTGGAGAGCTTGGCGGCCATGTTGCCGATCCCGTAGTCGTTGATCAGGCCCTCCAGCCCCCAGGACACGCTCTCGCCGGTCGTGGTGCTGGTGTAACCGAGGAAAGTGGAGGTCGACAATCCCTTGCGCCCCACCTCACTTCGCCCGGACAGGGTGGTGGCGTTCTTCAGCGCCGCGTTGTAGGTGTTCAACGGATCCGGCAGCGCCACGCCCTTCAGGTAGGCGTCGGCCAGCGCGACGTCGGAACTGGTGCCGGTCATCAGGTCGGCGTAGCCGGGCGAGGACCAGCGGGCGATCCAGCCGCCGTCACGGTACTGCTGCACGAAGCCGTCGGCGATCTCTGCAGCAACCTCCGGGTACAGCAGGGTGTACGCCGGCCACACGGTGCGGTAGGTATCCCAGAAGCCGTTGTTGACGTAGATCTTCCCGTCCACCAGCTTCGCGTTGGTGGTGGTCTCGGTCGGCGGGGTCGGCGCCTTCGGCGACACCGGGCTGGCGTACTGGTAGTGCGGCTGGGCCGCGGTGCCGGTGTTCTCGAACTGCGAGTTCGGATACAAGTTGAGCCGGTACAGGTTCGAATAGGTCGCCAGCAGATCGGACTGGTTGGCGCCCGCGACCTCCAGCACGCCGAGGCGGGTGTTCCACTTCGCCTTGGCGGCGGCCCTGAGCTGGTCGAAGGTGTTGGCGGCCAGCTCCATGGCGTGGTTCTTCTTCGCCTGCTCGAGGGAGATGAAGGAGGTGGCGAGCTTGAGCACCACCTGCTTGTCGGCGCCGGTGGCGAAGGTGACGTACCGGGTTCCGGTGTGGCTGTTGGGCGCGGTGCCGGTCCCGGTGACGGCCTTGTCGAAGGTGCCGTACACAAACATCCGGCTGCGACCGGTGGACAGGCCACTGCCGTTGTCCACCCAGCCGGTGAAGGACTTCGCGGCGGCATCCACGGTGAAGGCACCGTTGTCGTCCACCGTGTCCACCACCAGGTGACCGGCGGTTGCCGAATCCGGGAAGGTGAACCGCATCTCGCCGCCGTGATCGGCGGGCGTCGTCTCGGCGATCAGCCCGCCGGCCAACTGGGTCTTGTAGTAGTCGGGGTGGGCCACCTCGTTCGCATGGTCGAAGGCCAACCCGCGATCCCGGGCGTTGCCGGTTGGCACACCTGTTGCGGCGGAGGGCATCACCGACATCTGATTCCGGTCGCCCATCCACGGGCTGGGCTCGTGGGAGACCGCGAGGCCCTGCAGTACCGGGAGGTTCTGGGCGTTGTTCTGCGCCTGGTAGTAGTACTCCCAGGACTGGGAATTGGCGTCGGTGACCGGCGTCAGGAAGGTGAAGCCGTTGGGCAGCGCGCTGATCGGCAGGGTGTTGCCGCGGGAGAAGGAACCGGATGCGTTGGTGCCGCGGCGGGTGTCGACGTAGTTGGTCCGGTCGCTGCCCTCGATCACCGCGGGCTGCGCCTTGATGGTGATGTCGTCGATCCAGCCGCCGAATTTGGTGTCGGCGGTGGCGCCGGCCGTGTTGTCATAGCCGACCAGGATGCGGTCGATGGTCCTGCCGGACGCCACCGCGCCGACGTCGACGGTGACGGCGTTCCACTGCGAGGCGTACAGGATCTTGCCGACCCCCTGCCCGTTGGGCGAGGCCGCAACACCGTGCGAGTCAACGGCTTTGGAGTCGGAGAGGTAGCTGCCGTCGGTGAAATGCAGATCGATCGCGGTGTAGGTGGACGGATAGCTAAGGTCGCCCTTGATCATGTCCGGCAGGATCTTGTACTGCAGCTGCGTTTTCGGGCCCACCAGGATGTTCTGCTTGTCGAACAGCTGGTTCCAGGCGAAGCCGCGACCTGCTGCCGTGTGGCCGCCCGAATAGCGGATCGCCTTCAGCCCGGTCCAGCCGACCAGTGGTTTGATGTTGAATCCGGAGATCGGACCGTTGCCGACGGTGGTCACCATCGGGGCCGGCTGGCCGCCCCCGGTGTCGGCGCTGGCGATGTCCCAGTCGGCGAGCTGCACCAGGCCGCCGGACTGCACGGCGGTGATGTTCAGCCGATAGAACCGGTAGCTCCCGGGTGTGCCGACCTGGTAGGTGTTGGTGGTCAGCCGATCGGCGAACTGCATGTTGTTGCGGGCATCCAGGTCGGTCCAGCTGGCGCCGTCCGTTGAGCCCTGCAAAGCGAAGTTCTTCGGGTCCCGCTCGGGGGCGTCGCCGGCGGAGGTGAGCGCGTACCGGACCACGGTGGCCGGCTTCGACAGCTCGTACTGCACCCAGCCGGATGGCTGGAAGGCGAGCCACTTGGTGTCCGGATTGGCATCGGCGAGGTTGGCGGCCACCTCACCCGGCGGGTTCTCGGCGCTGGCCGTCACCTTCACCACCGAACCCAGCAGGCTGCCATTGCTCGATGCGCTGCCGCTGACGTTCTGCTGCCGGGGCTTGCCGTCGGCACCGGTCTCGACGGTCGACACCAATGGTTGCGGCTGGCCGGATTCGAAGGAAGTACTGAAATCTCCCGGCACCGCGGCTGCCGGGGCGGCCGGCTGAGGGGCCGCCGCCGGCTGAGGGGCTGCCGCCTGGGCGGAGATCGGCAGGCACATCGAGACCACCAGCGCCAAGGCGCCGGCTGCCGAGCGCCGGCGCCGGCCTCCCGGCCGCGATCCGGAGAGCCACGGACGTCCATCGGTGGTGTTCGTCGGTCTCATCTTTGAGCCTTTCGCGGCCGCATCGGCGACGGACCTGGCGAGCCGGGCAGCCCGAGGTCGTCCTCCGAGGTGTACCGATCATCACACAACCTCGGATGGCAGATGTCAACGTTGTCAGCCCGGGAATGTGACGGATGTCCGCGGGACGCGCCCATCAACTGCGTGAACCGCGTAGATCGTCCGGATTCTGCCTGCCGATGGGATGATCCCGCACATGACGGAGCGCAACGGGGACCCACCGGCGGACCCACCGGCAGCCGGCCGGCCGACGCTGCGACAGGTGGCTGCGCACGCCGGAGTGAGCATCAAGACCGCTTCCAGGGCGCTGCGGGGCGAGGGTTACGTTGCTCCGGCAACTGCCGCCAGGGTGCAGGACGCCGCACGGGCCGTCGGCTTTCGGCTCAATGCGATGGCCTCCGAACTGCGCAGGGGTGGTACGTCGACCTTGGTCGGCCTGGTGACCGGCGATTTGGCCAATCCGTTCTACTCGCGGGTCGCCGGCGGCATGGAACGGGAGTTGCGGACCAGTGGACTGCAACTTGTCACGGCAAGCACCGACGAGGATCCGGCAGTCGAGAGGGCGCTGATCGACGCGCTGCTGCAGCGCAGGGTGCAGGCCCTGCTGATCGTCTCCGCCTCGGCGGATCACGCGCACCTGGCGGACGAGGCCGGGCGCGGCGTTCCGCTGGTCTTCGTCGATCGGCCGCCGCGGGGGGTGCAGGCCGACACCGTGCTGATCGACAATGTCGCCGGCGCCAGTAGCGCGATCGCGCATCTGGTGGCGCACGGGCATCGCCGCATCGGCGTGGTGGCTGATCTGTCCCGGCTGGCCACCCAGCAGGCCAGACTGGACGGTGTCACGGCGGCGATGACGGCAGCCGGCATCACCGACTGGCATCGGTGGTTCCGCCAGGATGCCCACGACGTGGCCGCCGCCGAGGCTGCCGTCACCGACCTGCTCTCCGGGCCCCAACCTCCGACCGCGCTGTTCACCCTGAACAACCGGATCACCGCCGGTGCGCTCCGATCACTGCAGCAGGAGCCGCCCGGCACCGTCCACCGGTCGGCGGCCGTATCTGCCGACCACCGGCCCCCTGCCCTGATCGGCTTCGACGACTTCGAGTTCTCGGACGTGCTCGGCGTCAGCGTCGTCGGATACGACGCCGAGAAGATGGGCCGGGCGGCCGCCCGACTCGCCCTGGACCGGATGGGCGGCGCGACCCCACCGGCCAGGACGGTGGTGATCGAGACCCGGCTGGTGGCAAGGGGTTCGGGCGAGCGCCGGCTCTAGCGGCGGGCGGTCTGATTCGACGGGGCGGCGGTCTGCGGCTCGAACGCGCCACGGGGGGAACCCCCACCGGACCGGTCAGGCTCAGACCACCCTGACGCCCTGCCGCCACACGGCCGCGGTGATCGGCACCCCGACCCGGTAGGCCAGGTACTCCGGACCCGGGGCGTCGATGACGTGCAGGTCGGCACGCCGGCCGACGGCGATCATGCCGACGTCGTCGCGGCCGAGGGCGGCGGCCCCACCGAGGGTGGCCGCCCGAACGGCCTGCTCCACCGTCATCCCGCAGATGAGGACCCCGAGGGCGACCACCAGGTTCATCGAGGACGTGTACCCGGAGCCGGGATTGCAGTTGGAGGCCAGCGCGACCGTGGCGCCGGCGTCCAGCAGCCGCCGACCGGGCGCCGGGCGGCTCCGGGTGCTCAGGTCGGTGGCCGGCAGCAGGGTGGCCACCGTGGTGGAGGCGGCCAGCGCCTCCACGTCGGCATCGACCAGATGGCTGCAGTGGTCCACCGACACCGCACCGACGCTGACCGCAAGTTGCACGCCGGGACCCGGCTGCAGCTGGTTGCCGTGCACCTTGAGGCCGAGGCCCGCCCGGGTGCCGGCGGCCATCACTCGTCTGGCCTGGGCGTCGTCGAACGCGCCGTCGTCACAGAACACGTCGACGAACTGGGCGATGCCGGCCACCGCCTGCATCATCGGTCCGCACACCAGATCGACGTAACTCTCCGGGTTGTCCCGGTACTCCGCGGGCAAGGCATGGGCGCCGAGGAAGGTGATGGCGTCGACGCCGGCCCGCTGAGCCACCTCGACCGAGCGCAGTTCGTCGGCCAACGACAACCCGTAGCCGGACTTGGTCTCCACGCAGGTGGTGCCGCCGCGGAGCATCTCGGCCAGGTGCCGCCGGACACCGTCGAGCAACTGCTGATTACTGGCGGCTCTGGTCGCTGCCACCGTCGAGGCGATGCCGTCGGGGGTGTACGGCTGGCCGGACATCCGGGCGGTGAACTCGGCACTGCGGTCGCCGGCGAACACCAGATGCGAATGTGAATCCACCCATCCCGGCAACACCGAACGCCCGCCTGCATCGACGGCGTCGTCGGCGGGTGGAGCATCCGCCGCCCGCCCCACCCAGACGCAGATGCCCCCCTCGATCACCACGGCGCCGTCTCCGATGACGCCCAGCGACCCGGCACCGACCTGTTCGTCGACCGTCACTAGGCTCGAGATCCCGTGCAGCAGCAGCGATCCGCTCGGCGTCCATTCGGGTCCGGCCGCCGGCCGCCCGGAGCCGTCGGTGGATCGGGACTCCACCACGCTGCCCCCTGGGTTCACCTGTTGTCGACGACCGGTCACACGCTACCGCCAGGCACCGACCACCGCTGAGGACAGCAGAGCCCCTGGATCTCCCAGCCGCTGGTGCACCCCGTCCCTGGCCACCACTTTCCCGCCGATCACCACCACCGCGACGTCGGCCGCGGATGCCGACATCACCAGCTGAGCGGGGTCGCTGCCCGCCGTCCTGGCGGAATCGGTGCGCACGGCCACCAGGTCGGCCGGCGCTCCGACCGCGATCCGGCCGGCGGGCGAGTCGATCGACCGGTGCGAGTCGGCGGTCGCCACCCGCACCAGGTCGGCGGGCGGCAGCGTCCCGCGCCGGCCGGTGGCCAGCCGCTCGCCGTACTCCAATCCCCGCGCCTGCGCGAACGGGTCGACGCAGACCTGCTGATCGCCGCCGCAGGCCAGCGCAACCCCGGCGGACACCAGCGCGCCGATGGCCGGCAGCCCGTCGGCGAGGTCCGCCTCGGTTGTCGGGCAGATCACCGCGGTCACCCCGGCACCGGCCAACCGGGAGATGTCGTCGGCCGACAGGTGGGTGGCGTGGACGGCCGAGGTCCGAGGGCCGAGTACGCCGGCCCGGTCCAGCAGGGCGGTCGGGGTCAGCCCGGTGGCGGCCAGGCAGGCCGCGTTCTCCGCGGCCTGTTCGGACAGGTGCACGTGCAGCACCCGATCGGCCGCCGCGGCAGCCACTGCAGCAAGGTCCCCGGCCGGCACGGCACGCACAGAGTGGACGGCGACGCCGGTCCGCACCGCCCCCGGCAGGGCCGCCACCCGCTCGGCCCAGGCGCCGATGGTGCCGTCCGAGAACCGTTGCTGCACCTCGGACAGCGGTCGGTCGAAACCACCGGCCAGGTAGGCGGCATCCAGCAACGTCACCGCAATCCCCGCCTCTGCCCCGGCGGCGGCGATGGCCAGCCCCATGGCGTTCGGGTCGTCGTACAGCCGACCGCCGGGCCCGTGGTGCAGGTAGTGGAACTCGCCCACCGCCGTGTAGCCGGCACACACCAGCTCGGTGTACACCGCGACGGCGAGCCGATGCAGGCGGTCCGGATCCATCCTGGCCGCCAGCGCATACATGGTTTCCCGCCAGGTCCAGAAGCTGCCGGCGGCCGACGCCGGGCAATGTGTGCGGCCCCGCAGCGCGCGGTGGAACAGATGCGAATGAGCGTCGGCGAAGCCGGGGAACACCAGGCCCGGCAGAGTTTCCGCCCCGCCGTCCGCGAGCGCGGTACCGGAACCGACGGCGCCGGCGTCGGCCGGCTGGAGCGCCACGATGAATCCGTCGGCGACCGAGATGTCGACCGGTCCGGACACCTCATCGTCGATCCAGGCCGCCGCGCACCGGAAGCGGTGGAAGCGCTGGTCGGTCACCCGGGTACACCGTCGACGAGCCCCTCGACCGCGTCCGCCAGTGCCTGCACCCCGGCCAGGCAATCTGCCGTCTCGGCATGCTCGCCCGGCGCGTGCGACACCCCAGTGGGGTTGCGGACGAACAACATCGCGGCCGGCACCCCGGCTGCCGCCAGTACTCCGGCGTCGTGACCGGCACCGGTACCGATGACCGGCGCGCCCAACAGCTCTGCCAGCTCCACTTCCAGCGCCGGGTCCAGTGCCACCTGATCGGACATCGACTCACGGTGCACCACCACCCCGCAGCCCTCCACCCTGGCCTGGATTCTGACGTCGGCGACGATCTCGTCGACCAGTGCCGCGGTATCGCCCGCCGAGCCGCATCTGACGTCAAGCCAGACATCGACGGACGAGGCGATCACGTTGGTGCCGCCGGGATTCGGCTGCAGTCGGCCGACGGTGGCCACCGCCCCGGGGTGGCCGCCAATGATCCGGCGGGCCGCCAGCACTGCCGAGGCCGCCGGGATCATCGGGTCGTGCCGGTCGGGGACCGCGGTGGTGCCTGCGTGGTTCCCCTCACCGGTCACGGTGATCCGCCATCGGCCGTGCGCGACGATCTTCGACCCCACCCCGATGGCTGCCGCCGGATCCCCCGCATGCATGCAGCAGGCGCCCCTGTTCCACGTGAAGTTCCAGGAAGGCGCCGATGAGAGCCAGCCGGTCCCGGTCCGCTCCGAGGTACTCCGGCTGCACTCCGGCCCGCCGCGCGGCGTCGGCCATCGAGACGGCGTCGGCGTCGTGCAAGCGGCGAACGACGTGCGGGTCGGCCGCACCGGTGAGCAGTCGGGAACCCAAGCAGGGCAGCCCGAACCGGCCGCCCTCCTCCTCGACGAAGCAGACCACCGCCACCGGGACCGCGGGTCGGATGCCGCGCACCTTCAGTTCGTCGATGGCCAACAGCGCGGACACCACGCCGAGCGGCCCGTCGAAGGCGCCGCCGCCCGGCACCGAGTCCAGGTGCGAGCCGGTCACCACAGCCCCCGGCCCCGGCGCGCCCCACCAGGCCCAGATGTTCCCGTTGCGGTCGACCTCGACGTCGAGGCCGCGGCGCTGCGCCTGCTCGGTGAACCACTCCCGAAGTTGCAGATCGGCATCGTCGAAACCGTGCCGCGAGTAGCCACCACGGCGGCCGTCACGGCCGATCCCGGCCAGGTCCGACCACAGCCCCCCGAAGCGGGAGCCGGCCGGGTTCGTCCTGATCATCGTGGGCTCCCGGACCGGCCGGCTCCGCCGTCCAC
>JAABUT010002510.1_pt1 | contig 17483 bp, 18 predicted proteins | sample 5559281 | NCBI WGS metagenome assembly JAABUT01 (sample SAMN10711880, study PRJNA513359) | rock metagenome | isolation source: Antarctica rocks | place: Antarctica: Victoria Land, Ricker Hills nord | collected 2016-01-04 | reverse complement strand
GCTGTACGCGCGTGTCAACGTCAATTGGCAGGAAGTATTGTATGCATCCGCTTCGCGCGGTGTATTGGGGTTCACCATATATCTCGCGCGTTCTCCGCTTGAACGATCGTTTGGCCCGTCGATGCGAGGTTGTGTCCGGAAACTTCTGTAATTTGAAGATGGCTCATCAAAGAGGCCATCGTCCTCCACGATCGGTATTGGAACAAACCGGATCGAAGGAGGAACAGAATGGCACACCGACCACGTACTGGCATCACGGCAGCAACCCAATCCGTCTTGACCGACGATCCTGACTTTCTCCGTATCCTCGTCGAGCGCGTCGTCCAAGCCGTGCTCGAAACCGAGATGACCGCGCACTTGCACGCCGACCCCTACGAACGCAATGCCGACCGGCGCGGCTACCGCAACGGATACAAATCGCGACAACTCAACACCCGCGTCGGCACGCTGACCTTGCAAGTGCCCCAGGATCGGGAGGGGACATTCTCTACCCAACTCTTCGCCCGCTATCAACGCAACGAGAAGGCGCTCGTGTTGGCGCTCATGGAGATGTACATCGAAGGCGTTTCGACGCGCAAAGTGCGCGAGATCACCGAAGCGTTGTGCGGGACGAGTTTCTCGAAGAGTCTGGTCTCGGAGTTGGCGGGACAGTTGGACGCGGACCTGGACGCATGGCGGAACCGCCCGCTGACTGAGATGAACTATCCCTACCTCAGCGTCGATGCGCGCTACGAACATGTCCGGCAAGGCGGACGGATCGTGAGCCAGGGGGTGCTCATCGTCGCGGGTGTCCGAGCGGACGGGCATCGGGAAATCCTCGCGGTGGCGGTTGCCGATACCGCGAGCGAAGCGACGTACCACCAGTTGTTTCGCGATCTCAAAGCCCGCGGCCAGAGCGGGGTGCGATTGGTGACGAGCGATAGTCACAAAGGATTGAAGGCAGCGATTGACCGGCATTTCCAGGGCGCAAGCTGGCAGCGGTGCCAAGTCCACTTTGCTCGGGATCTGGTGAAGATGGTCGGGGCAGGACGACGCGGCGAACTGGCGGCGGATGTTCGAGAAATCTTCGCGGCAACGACACGCGAGCAGGCGATGATGACTGCAGAAGCCGTGGCGGCACGCTGGGAATCGAGCCATCCAGCGGTCGCGCGCTTGTTGGAGGACGGCATCGAGGATTGCCTCGCCTGTCTGGAGTTCCCGTTGGCGCATCGAGCGCGCATCCGCACCACGAACGGCTTGGAGCGGCTGAACGAGGAGATCAAGCGACGCACGCGGGTGGTGCGCATCTTCCCGAACACCGAGGCTTGTCTGCGGCTAGTGACGGCCTTGTGCGTGGAGCAATCGGAGGAGTGGGTCAGCGGCCGGTGCTACCTCGACATGAGCAACCTGCTCCCTATCGTGTCAGGAGGAAAGGGTTCGTAGACTGAACGAAACGACGACGCCGCGATTTATTTGCATTCGGCGCGGTCGCCATATAGAATGGTGCCCACGGTATCCCCTCCCATCGACGTTCGGTATGGCTCCGTCGTCCACCTCGCGGCGCGGGCCGTAAGGAAGGACAATCGCGTGCGCCTGCTCTTCACGACGCTCTCCGCCAGCGGCCATTTCCACCCGCTCGTGCCCATCGCCCGCGCCGCGACGGACGTGGGCCACACGGTCGCCTTCGCCTGCGATCCCTCCTTCATCCCGACGGTTGAGGGGGCGGGCTTCGCCGCCTTCCCAGCGGGTTTCGACCAGCGCGGGCGGCGCGTGGACCAGATCTTCCCCGGCATGCGGATGGTGCCCGAGTACACCAACGTCTATTGGGTCGTGCCCAACATCTTCGCGGGCGCCCTCGCCACCACCATGGTCCCGGACCTGGTCGACCTGTGCCGCTCCTGGTCGCCCGATCTCATTGTGCGCGCTGCCGCCGAGTACGCGGGCTGCGTCGCCGCAGAGGTCGTCGGCATCCCGCACGCGAGCGTCCGCACCGGCAGCGAGCCCTCCTCGTACGAGCTGCGGCAGTTCGTGGCGGTGCCGCTGGCGAAGCTGCGCGAACTGAACGGGCTGCCGCCCGACCCGGAGATGGCGATGCCCTTCCGCTACCTGCACCTCGCCTGCGAGCCGCCGGGGTTCGTCCGGCCCGGCGACGCCGTCGCCCCGACCGCGCACCTGCTCCGGCCGGTGGACCTCGAGGCGGGGGCCGGGGAGTTGCCAGCGTCGGCCGCCGACCTGCTCGACGGCCGCCCCACCGTCTACGCCACGCTCGGCACGATCTTCGGCCGGCTGCCGAGCGGGCGGGCGACCTTCGGGGCGATCCTGGAGGCGCTGCGGGACGAGGCGGTGAACCTGATCGTCACCGTGGGGCGCGGCAACGACCCGGCGCAGTTCGGCCCGCAGCCGGGGCATGTGCACATCGCGGAGTACATCCCGCAGGGCGCGCTCCTGGCGCGCTGCGCCGCGGTGATCAACCAGGGCGGGTTCGGCACGATCACCGGGACGCTGAACGCGGGGCTGCCGATGGTGGTCATCCCGATCGGGGCCGACCAGCCGTACAACGCGGCGTGTTGCGCCGCGCTCGGGGTGGGGCGGGTGATCGGGCCGGAGGAGCGGACGCCGGGGGCGATCCGGGCGGCGGTGCGCGCGGTGCTATCCGAGCCGTCCTATCGGGCGAACGCGGAGCGCATCCGCGATGAGATGGCGGCATTGCCAGGGCCAGAGTATGCCGTGGCACTGCTCGAACGGCTGGCGGCGGAGAAACAACCGCTGCTCATGGCGTCGTAGCGGAGGTCTCGGATGCGCATCCTCTTCGCGATGTTCCAGGGAGGCGGCAACATCCCCCTCATCCTGCCGATTGCCGCCCGCCTTGTTGCGCGTGGCCATGACGTGCGCGTCCTCACCGGCCCCGGTGTCCGCGGCGGGCGGATGCCGGTCAGCGATCGCTTCGTGGCGCGCATCGCCGCGACCGGTGCGCGGTACATCCCCTTCGCGATGCCCGCAGTCCACCCGTTCGACGAAGCCCGCCCGCAGCGCGGCCTCGTGCGCGGCTGGATCCCCGAGCGACTGGCCGATGCGACGAGCAATGCCCCGACGCTCCTCTGGTCCCCCACTTGGGCGACGAACGCGGCCGCCGAGTTGCGCCGCGCCTCCGCCGACGTGGCGGTCGCCGACTACATCCTGCTCGGCGCACTCGCCGCCGCCGAGGCCGCCGGGGTGCCCGCTGCGGCGCTGGTGCATGGCACGTACAAGCATCGCCCCGCGCCCGGCCTGCCCGCCCGCGGTCCCGGATTCCCGCCCGCCCGCAGCCCGCTCGGCCACCTGCGCGACGCGCTGTACAACGCCGCGGCCGTGCGCGTCTTCCGGCGCGACGGCCTGCCGCCCCACAATCGCGCACGCCGCGACCTCGGCCTGTCGCCGCTGCGCTCTCCCTTCGAGCAGTACGACCGGGCGGCACGGGTTCTGATCCTCGCTAGCGCCGCGTTCGACTTCCCCATCCGTCGCCTGCCGCCCAACGTCCGCTATGTCGGCGCGCCGAGCGACGACGTGGGCGCGGCGTGGGACGATCCCTGGCCGACCGGGGATGGCCGCCCGCTGGTGCTCGTCAGCCTGAGCACTCTGCCGCAGGGGCAGGTGGAGGTCATGCCGCGCATCCTCGCGGCACTGGATGGGCTGCCGGTGCGGGCGCTCGTCACCTTGGGGCCCGCCCTCGCCGATGCCGCGTTCGACGCACCGGCGAACGTCCGACTGGAGCCGTTCGTGCCGCATGGGGCGGTGCTGCCGGAGGCGGCGGCGCTGGTGACGCAGTGCGGGATGAGCACGGTGGCGAAGGCGCTGACGCACGGGGTGCCGATGGTCTGCATCCCGCTGCTCGGGGACCAGCCGGACAACGCGGCGCGGGTAGTGGCGCGCGGGGCGGGGGTGCGACTCAGCCGCGATGCGTCGCCGGAGCAGATCCGTGGCGCGATTCAGCGGGTGCTGGACGAGCCGCGGTTCCGCGAGGGGGCACGACGCCTTGCCGCAGCGCTGGCGACGGAAGACGGAGCCGAGACGGCCGCTGCGGAAATCGAGGGATTGGTTGGTTAGAAGAGGTTCGGCGTGATAGGCTGATCGTCGTGGAGGAAACTACAGAACTTTACGGACACAACCCGATGCGATCGCTGTTACAACGGTATCCTGACATCGAGCATACCAACCTCTACCACGATCCGGGCGGTTCCGATCAGACAAGTTTTGCTGTACCGGCATCGACTATGCAAGCGTTCATTCGCGACCCTCAGATATTGCCCGCGATTCGGTTGCTTAATATGCGACTGATGAAGAAAGGGCCGTGCACCTACGGGCGGTATCACTGCCTTGATCTGGCTGATCGGTTGATTGAGCAAAGAGAACAGCGTGAACGTGAAATTGTACCTCGTGAAGCCGCTCGTCGTGAAAGAATATCTGCGCGGACGTATCACATGCCCATGTGGAATAGCGGGAGCCTGCACATGCATCGGATTCCTGCTGAAGCGTATGAATACGGACTGACGGCGATTCGCGACCGAATGCACGCGAAACACTACGCGATGTTGCGCACCCAGTATGAAGCGCCGGAGCGAACGATGACGGCGCCGCAACTGGCGATGGCGGTCGGCTATACAGACTTCAGGGTCGTTAATGCCCAATATGGGCGGATGGGACATCTGCTCGCGGAGGCGATGCGGCAGTGGCCCGACAAAGATCGCTCCGATAGATACATGTGGTGGAGCGTTCTCTCATCCGGTGCGAGCAGCGATGAAGGCTTTCGCTGGACGATGCGGCGCGCATTGGCATACGCGCTTGAGACGCTTGGAATCGTTGATAGCCCTGAATAGGTTGCGAGAAGGAATGATCGAACGGGATCACGCACACCGTTGTCCGGGCACAACCGCTTACCGCCAGAGGAGGTTCACGTCTTCGTCGTCGGAGAAGGCGCGCAGGACTTCCTCAGCGCGCGGTTTGTCGCGCTCGAGGACGAGGATGTCGTGGTCCTGGAGCGCGGGGCCGAGGTAGGCGATTCCCATGCCGCGCGCCCGCGCCATGCAGCGAATATCGTGCATCCGCAGGATGCCGACGACCATGTCCGCGACCATCTGATTCTCGACGGAGACGACCGCGATGATGGCGTCCTCAGGGTGCGCGTCGTCCGGCTTCGCTTTGTTGCGGAATGGCATCGTTAGCCCTCGGCCAGTCGTGCGATGGTCACCCCTTCGCCGCCCTGCTGATCGGGCACGCTTTCTGTCCCCGCGACGACGGGGTTGGTGCGGAGATACTCGCGCACCACCTGCCGGAGCGCGCCGGTCCCCTTGCCGTGGATGATGCGAAGGTACGGCATCTCGGCGAGCACCGCGTCATTCAGGGCACGGTCGAGGATGCGATCCACTTCCACGGCCCGCATCCCGCGCAAATCCACTTCCAGCGGGACATTCGCGGGTGCGGCGGGTACCTGCACCGGCACGGCGCGCGTCGGGCGTGGGCGCTCGCCCCGCAGTGTCGCGCGCCGCGCCGCCTCGCGGTTGGAGAGGCGCGTGAGCGCGGCGAGTGGCTGGCGTAGCGCGAACGAACCAACTTGCACATCCGCCTCCCCGCTGCCGGGATAGAGGACGGTGATCGTCCCCTCGGAGTCGCCGAAGGCGGGGACGAGCACGCGGTCCCCGGCCTGCAACGGTCGTTCGGGGCCGTCGCTCGGTAATTGCTCCGCCGGTGGCGGCGTCGGTCGCGGCGCTGCCGCCTCCTTCACGGCAGACTCTTTCAGCCGCTGCTGCGTCTCCAGCGCGCGCTGCTCCGCCTGCTTGATCCAGTCGCGCGTGACGCTGACGGTGTCCCGCTCGCGCGAGAGTCGCCGCAGGTCGGCGCGGAGGTCGGCGAGTTCCTGCTCGATCTGCCGCAAGCCCTCCGTCCGCGCGTTCGCCTTCGCCTTTTCCGCCTCGTAGAGTGTGCGCGCGGCCTCATGCTTCATCTGCTCCGCTTGCGCGCGGTCGCGGCTGGCGCGGGAGCGGGCGCGCTCGGCGGCCTCACGCTCGCCCTTGATCCCTTCGAGCAGCGTATCGACCTGCACGACCTCCGGCGCGACGTACTCCCGCGCCCGCTCGATCACGCCTATATCGAGGCCGAGTCGCTGCGCGATGGCGAGCGCGTTGGAACGCCCCGGCACGCCGACGGTCAGGTGATACGTTGGCGACAGGGTCTCGACATCGAACTCCACGCTGCCATTCTCGACGCCAGGTGTCGCGTAGGCGTACGATTTCAACTCGCTGTAGTGCGTCGTCGCGATCACGAGCGGGCCACGGTCGAGCAGGGTGGCGATCAGCGCGCGGGCGAGCGCGGAGCCTTCCTCCGGGTCCGTCCCCGCGCCGAGTTCGTCCAGCAGCACGAGCGAGTCCGGCGTCACATCGCGGAGCATGGCAATGACGCGCGTCATGTGGCTGCTGAAGGTGGAGAGTGACTGCTCAATGCTCTGCTCATCGCCGATGTCCGCGAAGATACTCTCGAACACCGGCATGATGCTCCGCTCCTCGGCGGGGATGTGCAGGCCGGACTGCGCCATCAGCGCGAGCAGCGCGACGGTTTTGAGGGCGACGGTCTTGCCGCCGGTGTTCGGGCCGGTGATGACGAGGATGCGGAACCGATCTCCGAGCGCGATGTCGGTCGGCTCGACATCGCCCGTGAGCAACGGGTGTCGCGCGGCGATCAGATCGAGCCGGAGCGACGGGTGCGCGCCTTCCGGCATTTGCTTCGGCGTGTCGTCTGCCGCCCAGAGGTGCGGCGCGTTCGCCCGCATCTCCGCCGCGAGGCGCGCCTTGGCGAGCGCGAAGTCGATCGCCGCGAGGCCATCCATCGCGCGTTCGAGGCCATCCGCCTCCTTGCCGACGTACGCGGTGAGCGCCTGCAAAATGCGCTCGATCTCGCGCTCCTCCTCCAATTGCAGCGCGCGCCAGCGGTTGTTCAGTTCGACGGCCTCCAGCGGCTCAACGAAGAGTGTCTGCCCGCTCGCGGAGGTGTCGTGCACGATGCCGGGCACCTGCACCCGCGCGTCCGATCGCACCGGCACGACGTACCGCCCGCCCCGCTCGGTGATGATCGGCTCCTGCAACGCCGCCGCGCGCGACCCGCGAATGAAACTGTTCATGTAGTCCATCAGGCGGCCCTGCGCGGTGCGGACGGCGTTGCGGATGCGCCGCAGTTCGTCGGACGCGCTGTCCAGCACCTCGCCGCGCGGCGAGATGGCGGCGGTGATCGTCGCGTCGAGGTTCGTGAAGTCGCCGAGGGCTGCGACGTGATCGAGGATGCGCGGGAACCGCTCACCCGCCTCCGGGAGCCGCGTGATCGTGCGGCGGAGCGCGCGCGAGGCGACGGCGGTGTCCCGAATGTCGAGGAACTGCGCCGGGTTCAGCGTCACGCCGAGCGTCGCCAGCCGCACCGGCGCGCGCACATCGCGCGCCCCGCCGATGCCGATGTCCGGGATGGACGCGAGCAGCGCGCGCGCCTCGGTCGTCTCGGTCAGCGCGCGGCGCACGGGGGGCACCGCCGTCTCCGGCAGCAGCGCCTCGGCGCGCTCGCGGGCGAGCGAGTAGTCGCAGACACGCGCGAGGCGGGCGAGCACCTTCGGGTATTCGAGCGTCTCCAGGATGTGCGGCGCGATCGGCACGCGCGGTTCCTCCCCCGGTTCAGGCGGGGGGCAGCACCCCCGCGACATTGCGATAGACATCCGGCAGCCCGTTCGGGAAGGCGATTCCGACGAGCCGCAGGTAGTAGACCATCGGTTGCGCGAGCCGTGGCAGCAGGTGCGAGTGCGCCATCTGCTCCCGCGCGAAGGTCACGATACCCACCGACGACGGCATCCGCGCGATCGCCGCAAGCGCGACCGTCGCGAGCAGCACGACCGCCAGTGCGAGGAGCAGCGATAACCCCGCCGACAACAGATTGCCGAGGAGCGGGCCTGCCCCCCACCGCGCGACGGACATCATCCCCGCGATGCGCCGGAACAACCCCCGCAGCAGCAGCGCCCCGCCGCCCAGCAGCACGACGAACGCCGCCAGTTGCACCGTCAGCGATGCGCTGTCCGGCAAGAAGCGCACCACGGCGAGGTGCGACGCCGGACGGTATAGGATACCAGCCAGCACCGACGCCGCATAGATGGCGACAATATCCGCAATCACCGTGATCGGCGGCTGCGTGAACGTCAGCGCCGCCACGCCGAGCGCGCCGACGATGAGGGCAATGTCCAGTGTGTTCACGCATCACCTCCATGAGTGTACGTACACCAAGGATCATCGTAACACGTGCCAAGATGGAAGGATAGAGAGAAGATTCCTAGTCTTGGATGGCGCATCAATTAGCGTTCCCGTAGCGTTCCCGCTATCCACGTTCATATTGGGCGATTGCACTACCTGTGTGGGTGTACAATCGATGGTGTGGAGTGCGAAATGTTCGCAAGGCAGCAACGGCGCTGTCGAGACACGAAAGGGTGGTGCGATGATGCACGTTCCGGCTCAAATCCCCCAGTCCCGCGCGCAGTTACCAATCCTCGACCACACGACGACGCGCCGGAAGTTCACCCGCTACGTGCTCTTCTCGCTGCTCGGCGCGTTCGTGGCGACGAGCGCGGTAGCGACGGTGCGGTCGCTCTATCCCACGAAAGTCAAGGGCTTCGGCGCGCGCGTCATCGCTGGATCGGTGGCGGAGATCGCGACGACGCTCAGGACGCAGCGGTACGTGCGCAATGATGAGGGACATTTCTATTTGCTGCCTGCGGCGCAAGGCGCGGCCATCGCGGTCTACTGGAAGTGCAAGCACCTCGGCTGCACAGTGCCTCCGCCGGGAGCGAATGGCAGGATCGAATGTGGCTGCCACGACTCGTGGTACGACGGCGCGACGGGCGCGCTACTCAAAGGCCCGGCGACGCATCCGCTCGACTTCATGCCCATCACCATCGAGAACGGTAATCTCGTCGTGGATACGAGCAAGGTAACGACGCGCGAGGCGTACGAGCCAACGCAGGCAACACCGCTCGGCTGATGATCGTCGCACCGGTTTCCGTGTCGTCACCGTGTTGCAGGGGCAGGGGAATATCATGGTTTTGTTCGTTTCGCGTCGTGCCGCGCTCGGCATTGCAGTGGGAGCGTTCGTCGGTGTCGCGCTTGCGGCGTGTGGCGGCAATAAAGAGACGGCGAGCGGCGGGAAGGTGAACGCGGGCACGGTACGTACCGTGCGGGCATCGCTCGCGAGCGAGAAGTATGTGCGGAATGTCGAGGGGAAATTCTTCCTGCTTCCCGCGTCCGACACGGCCGTGATCGCGGTCTCGTGGAAGTGCACGCACATGGGCTGCGCCCTGCCACCACCAGGTCCGGCGACGGGAGGGAACCTCGTGTGCCCGTGCCATGGAGCCTCGTTTGATGGGAAAACAGGCCTCCGTCTGGGTGGCCCCGCGAACCGCCCGCTCGACTACATGCACGCCGTAGTGGAGAACGGGAATGTGATCGTCGATACCGGTCAGGCGTTCACGCGCGCGGTGTTCGAATTGGGGCAGACGGCTCCGCTCGCGTAAGATTCGCGAATCGCCGAAATGCCCCGCGCTGATTGGCTCCTTGTTGCCTACGGGCGGCGGAAGATGGCGTGGCCACCAATGCGCCGCCACCTAAGGACAACTTCGCCGTCGATGTTGATCAAGGCAAATGTGGCGCGACCATCGGGGCCGGAGAATGACCATGTCATTTCCCAGATGCCTGGTGCATCGCTCATGCGCCTGACCCGGAGCAATGCGGGCCACTGCGGGATCGGTCGGTCGCCACGGCGGGCATCCGCCTCATTGATCTGTCGAATGGCCTGACGAAATAACGCCTACTCCTCGTTCGTGAGTCGGCGATAATCGGCGATAAAATCATCCTCGACATCGAACTTCACGATTCGAGATTGGCGTCGAGATGCGCAATAAGGCTCTCAGCGTCGTCGAATCGCTTCCACCGCCCGGCGGCGTATGACTCATCCGCTTCACGCTCCATCCGCTGCCATCGTTCCGCCCAAAACCATGCCTGGGACGCATCAATCGTTTCCTGCGGGCGCAATTCAATCACGCCATCCGGGCGTCGCACCGCTTCAAACAGACTATGGTCGGACAATCCTTCGCGAAGTTCTTTGGGTAACGTAATCGTGCCGCGTTGTCCGAGTTTGATGAGAGTCTGTGCCATTGCGCTCACCTCCTATGCGCACAGTATCGCAGATTTTCAGCCCGTCAGGAATACCGTTAGCGTTGAACGTGCGGTGGTTGATGGTTGATTCAGAGTCAATTGCAAAATCGTCCGCTCCCCTCTCTATCGCCGCACAAAACTGACAAATTTGTAATCTCAGAGCGATGGCTCCGTACGAGAGGGGCCGGGGGTGAGGAATGCAAACCGGCTCTTGAGCATTTGACCCCTTTTTGCTTCCTATGGTATTCTCCTGCTCACAAGTGAATACGCCCGTGATGAAAGGGAGAAGTACCCACCACGCGGCCGACAGCGAACCGGGGAAATGTGGGAGCCTGGTACGGCAGAGCGAGCGGCGAACGCGCCCCGGAGCGGCACACCGAAGAAAGCGTCATGCAAGTAGGTGATGGTGGGTCGTGCCCACGCAACGAATAGCGCGAACACGAGTGGTCGGGGTCTGTGCTCCGGCAACGAGGGTGGTACCACGGGATGCGTTACACTGCGCACTCGTCCCTCCGGACCGATGCGGAGGATGGCGGGGCGTTTTTTGTGTTTCAGAAATCTCGGGCATCCATGGTGCGATGCGCGAGGGGGGAAGCGATGACCGGGGTCGTACTGGATACCGCACGTTATCTGCAATCCGCGCTCGACAAAGTCGCGGCGGACCCGACCGCGCCAATCGCGCGGGCCGCGCTCTGCTGGACGGGCGGCTTGGATTCCGCGATCTGCGCCGCCTTGTTGCGCGAGCATTACCGCGCGGAAGAAATTGTCGCGATCACCGTCGATGTTGGGCAGGGCGAGGACGAGTTGCTCCGGGCGCGCGAGCGGGCCGAGTTGCTCGATCTGGATTTGCGCTTCCTCGATGCGCGCGCCGAGTTCGAGCAGTGGCTAGCGCGGGCGATTCGCGCGAATGTCGATTACAACGGCTATCCCTGCGCCACGAGCATGACGCGGCAACTGATCGGCGCGACCGCCGCGAAGTACGCCGTGCAACTCGGCTGCGACGCGATTGTGGATGGGTCGAGCGGCAAGGGGAACGACCAGTATCGCGCCCAGAACACGTTTAAACTCTTCGGCCCTGATCTCCGCATCCTCGTCCCCGTGCGCGATCTCGATCTGACGCGGCTGGAGGAGATGGCCCTCTGCGAGCACTACGGCATCCCCATCCGCGAGGTGATCCTCGGCGGTGAGGACAAGACGATGTGGTGCCGCTCCATCGCCTCCGGCGGCATCACGCTGGAGACCGAACTGCCAGACGACATCTGGCTCTGGTTCATGCCACCGCAACTCGCGCCGGATGTCGCGACGACGCTGACGCTGACATTTGAAGAGGGGCTGCCGACCGCGATCAACGGCCAGCGGATGTCGCTCTACGAACTCGTGTCGGTCCTCAATGAGATCGGCGGCGCGAACGGCATTGGCCGGATCGACCTGATCGAGGACGGCATCATGGACCTGAAGAGCCGCGAGATTTACGAGGCGCCCGCCGCCGCGATCATCCTCGCGCTGCACCGCGACCTGGAGCAGTTGACGCTGACGCGGGACGAGGTGCAGTTCAAGAAGGTCATCGACGCCCGGTGGTCGCAACTCGTCTTCGGCGCGGAGTGGTTCACGCCACTCAAGGCGGACCTGGATGCCTTCGTCGCGCAATCACAGGGGCCGGTGAACGGGACGTACGAGATCGAACTGTACAAGGGGACGCTGACGATCCTGCGGCGGGAGTCGCCCTCGTCGCTCTACTTCCCGGAGGTGCGGTCGATCCAGTCGTCGTCGTTCGACCAGCGGTGGTGCGGCCCGGCGGCGCAACTGCGCGCGCTGCCATTCGAACTGCTCGCGAAGCGCGACGCCCGCTGGAAAGCGGCGCGCGGCGGCGCACCAACAGAGGGGGAGACCTAAGTGACACATGCGGGTCCGAAGCTCTGGCAGAAGGGTGTCCAACTCGACGCGCTCGCGGAGCGGTACGAGATTGGCGACGACGCGGTGCTCGACAACCGGCTGGTGCCCGCTGATGTCTGGGGGTCGATGGCGCACGCGCGGATGCTCAATTACATCGGCATCCTCTCCGACGCCGAAGTGGGCGCGCTGCTGAAGGAACTGGCGCGCATCCTCGACCTCCACGACGCGGGCCAATTCGCGCTCGCGGCGGGCGACGAGGATGTGCACAGCAAGATCGAGAACCATCTGACGGAGACGGTTGGCGACGCGGGCAAGAAGATTCACACCGCCCGCTCGCGCAACGATCAGGTGCTCGTGGACACGCGACTGTACACGAAGGGCGAACTGCTCAAGACGATGGCGAATGTCGTCGACACAGCGGCGGCGTTCGCGGCGTTCGCGGAGCGCGAGCAGTGGACGCCGATGCCGGGGTACACGCACATGCAGCGCGCCATGCTCTCGTCGGTCGGCCTCTGGGCGGCGGCGTTCGCGGAATCGCTGCTGGACGACCTCGAACCGCTTAAAACGGCGTACCGCATGACGGATCAGAACCCGCTCGGCTCGGCGGCGTCGTACGGCGTCAACCTGCCGATCGACCGGCAGATGACGACCGATCTGCTCGGCTTCGCGAAGGTGCAGAACAACGTTCTCTACACGCAGAACGCGCGCGGCAAGTTCGAGGCGCTCGCGGTGCAGGCGCTCGCACAGGTGATGCTCGACCTCTCGAAGTTCGCGCAGGACATGCTCCTCTTCGTCACGAGCGAGTACAACTTCATGCGCATCGCCGAATCGCTCAACACCGGCAGCAGCATCATGCCGCAGAAGCGCAACCCCGACCTGATGGAACTCGTGCGCGGGCGGACACACACCGTACTCGCGTTGCAGCAGCAGATCTGCGGCATCATTGCGGGGCTGCCCTCCGGCTACAACATCGACTTTCAGGAGACGAAGGGGCCAATGATCCGCGCCTTCGATATGGTGAACGACGCGCTCGCGGTCTGCGCGCTCACGATCAGCAAGACGACGGTCAATCAGGAGGGCATCCGCGCGGCGTGCACGCCGGAACTCTTCGCGACGGACGCGGCGTACCACCTCGTGATGGAGAAGGGGATGCCCTTCCGCGACGCCTACCACACGATCGCGAAGATCGCGCACGACTTGCCGCCGATGGACCTGGATGTCGCGCTCCGCGAGCGCACACATCTCGGCGCGAGCGGCAATCTCGGCCTTGATGGCGTGCGCGCATGGATCGAGCGCGAGCGCGATGCGGTCACGCAGCAGCATGGCATCTTCGATGGTGCGATCGACGCATTGGTCGCGCAGGCAAAACAGGGAGTCTGATTTCCCGGAAAGGATAGCAGCGATGGTAGCAACGGCAACGGCGACGACAACAGCGGAATGCCCCGAATGCGGGGCCGAGTGGCAGGTGAGCGGGCTAACAAAGGGCGAGATCATCCAGTGCCCCGAATGCGGCGTCGAGCTGGAAGTCGTCGAGATTGCCCCCCTCGAACTCCAACTCGCGCCCGAAGAGGAAGAGGATTGGGGAGAATAGGGAGTACTGAGTACTGAGTACTGAGTTTGGTTCGTCCCACTCAGTACTCAGTACTCAGTACTCGTTACTGAGCGAACGGAGAGAGCGTTGACCCAGCGTGTGGCGATGTTGATGACGCGGATGCGGACGGACGAGAAGCGGTTGCAGGCCGCCCTCGAAGCGCGCGGTGCGGCGGTGGAATTGCTGCCGGATCACACGCTCGTCTTCGATCCGCATCACGACGCGCGCGACCGCTACGACGCGATCCTCGACCGCTCGCTGCACCTCTCGCGCTCGCGCTACGCGACGACGCTCTTCCAGGCGGCGGGCATCCCGACAGTGAACACGCCCGCCGTGATTAACCTGTGCAGCAACAAACTGCGGCAGAGCACGGTACTGAACGAGGCCGAGGTGCCGGTGCCCGCTGTGCGCATCGCCTTCTCGCCGAAGGCGGCGGTCGAGGCGATGGAGCAGATCGGCTACCCCGTCGTGCTCAAGCCGATCATCGGCACGGGCGGGCAACTCGTCTCGCTGATCGAGGATCGCGATGCGGCGGAGGCGGTGCTGGAACACAAGGCGACGCTCGGTTCCGCGCACCACGAGGTCTTCTACATCGAGGAGTATGTGCCGAAGCCGGGGCGCGATCTGCGCGCGACGGTCGTCGGCGGGCAGGTGCTCTCCGTCGAGGCGCGCAGCGGCGGCGGGTGGCGCATCGGCTCGAACCGGCACCTGAAGGTCGAACCCGTCGAGGCGTCGAACGCGATCTACGATGTCGCGATGCGCGCCTCGCGCGCCATCGCCGGGTACATCGGCGGCGTGCTCGCGGTGGACATCATGGAGCACCCGGAGCGCGGCCCGCTCGTGGCCGAGGTGAATTACTCCGTCGATTTCCGGGAGACCGAGGTCGCGACGGGGGCGGACATCGCCGGGGCGATTGCCGAGTACGTCCTCTCCGCCGCGCGCCGTGGGGCGCACCTCGCGGGGACGAGCAGCCGTGAGTGACGCAACACCCGCCACCGAGAATGTCGCCTTACTGCGCGATCTCATCGCGATACCGAGCGTTAACCCCGATGAACGCGCGGCGGTGACGTACCTCTGCACGGAGATGGCGCAGCGCGGCCTGTTGACGCACATCGACAGCATCGGCAATGCCGTTGGCTCCGTTGGTGATGGGCCGGTGCACATCGTCCTGCTTGGGCACATCGACACTGTCCCCGGCGTCGTGCCGGTGCGCATCGAGGGGGACCTGCTCTATGGCCGTGGCAGCGTGGACGCGAAGGGGCCGCTCGCGACCTTCGTGGCGGCGACATCCCGCGCATACGACGCGGGAGTCCTGGACGGCCTACGTGTCACAGTGATCGGTGGCGTCGGAGAGGAGGCGCACTCGCCGGGAGCGAATTTTCTCGCTGCGGCGATGCCCGCGCCGGACGCCTGCATCATCGGCGAGCCGGGCGCGTGGGAGAGCGTCGTGCTTGGGTACAAGGGCAGTATGCAGATACGGTACGATCTGGAGCAACCGCAGGCGCACGGCGCGGGGCAGCAACTCCCCGCGCCGCAGATCGCGGTTGGCGTCTGGAATGCCATCGCCGCGACCTGCGCGGGGCTGAATGCCGGAACCGCGACCACGTTCGAGCGGGTCGAGCCGACGCTCCGCGCATTCGCGTCCGACACGGACGGGCTGATGCAGCGGGCGCGGTTGGAGATGAACATCCGCGTGCCGACGACCATAACGCCGGAAGCGCTCTGGGAACATCTCGGCGGCACGGTCACGGTCGGCGCGCTCTCGTTCCTGGAGTCACCGGTGCCCGCGTATCGCTGCGAGAAGAACACGCCGCTCGTGCGGGCGTTGCTCGCGGGGGTGCGGGCGGCGGGTGGCGCGCCGAAGTTCAAGGTGAAGACCGGCACGGCGGACATGAATGTCGTTGGCCCCGCGTGGGGGTGCCAGATGGCCGCGTACGGCCCCGGCGACTCGTCGCTCGATCACACGCCGCACGAGCACATCAGCCTGACGGAGTACGGCCGCGCCATCGACGCGCTGGCCAGCGCGCTCGGTGCGTTCGCGGCGCAGGCGCGCGGGAGAAACGGATGAAACGATGAAACTCGGCATTCTGCTGTCACAGGTGCGGATCGAAGAGAAGAACATCCTCGCGCGGGCGGCGGATCGTGGCATCGAGGTCGTGCCGGTGTACGACCGCGAGGTCCACTTTGATCTCAGTCGGCGCGCGTTCCCGGATGTCGATGTCGTGCTCGACCGCTCGCTCGTCCACTCGCGCGCCGAGTACACGCTGCGCCTGCTCGCGTCGTGGGGCATCCCGACCGTGAATAGTTTCGCCGCCAGCCAGGTTTGCGACAATAAGTTCCAGACGACGCTCGCATTCGTCGAGGCGGGCGTGCCGACGCTGCGGACGATGGTCGCCTACACCCCGCAGTCCGCGCTCGAAGCGATCGAGGAGATGGGCTACCCGGCGGTGCTCAAGCCGAACACCGGGTCGTGGGGCCGCCTGCTCGCGAAGGTCAACACGCGCGCGGCGGCGGAGGCGGTGCTGGAGCACAAGGCGGTGCTCGGCTCGTTCCACCACTCGATCTTCTACATTCAGGAGTACATCGAGAAGCCGGGGCGGGACATCCGCGTCTTCGTCGTCGGCGATCGCGCAATTGCTGCCTCGTACCGCAACGCGAAGCATTGGGTGACGAACACGGCGCGCGGCGCGACCTCATCCCACGCCGCCATCTCGCCGGAGATCGAGGAAATTTCGCTCCACGCCGCCCGCTCTGTCGGCGGTGAGATCATGGGCGTCGATCTCGTCGAGACGAACGAGGGGTTGAAGGTGATCGAGATCAACGTCGGCGCGGAGTTCCACGGGCTGATGGCGACGACGGATGTTGATATCGCGGGGGAAATCCTCGACTATGTGGCAGCGAAGGCGCGGGCAGCGACCGGTGCGCGCGCGGGCGTCGTCGCGGAGAAGTAGCGGGCGCTACTGCGAGCCGGGCCTGGCGAAGGGGAGGCGGAGACCGATGCGCGAAGAAACGACGGAATGGCTCCAATCGGCCACGGAGGACCTCGACGCCGCGCAGGTGTTGTTCGAGGCGGGGCAGTACCACGCCATGGCGCAGCACGCGCAGCAGACGGTCGAGAAAGCGCTCAAGAGCCTGCTCATCGAGCAAACGGGCGAACTCCCTGCGCGCACGCACGATCTTCGTCGCATCGGCACTGAAGTAGGCGTCCCGCCCGACATGCTCGCGCGGCTCGTCGAGTTGTACGCCTACTACCTCGCGGGTCGCTACCCCGGCACGGCGCACGGCGAGGCGCAGGATCGCGCGCGTGACGAGGCGGGTGCGGGGCTGACCACCGCGCGCGACACGCTGACGTGGGCGCGGGGGCGGCTCGATGCGGGGCAGCCACGGGCGAGTGCGTGAGCGCCGCCGGTGATCCGGCCGACCGGCGGATCGTGGAGGCGTTCGCGGACGCGCTGCGCGCGGCGGGGTATTCGGTCACGGCGCTGGTCTGGTACGGCTCGCGCGTCCACGACGCGCGGGATGCGGCGAGCGACTGGGACCTGATCGTCGTCGCGCCGGAGTTCGCGGGGGTGCGGTGGGTCGAGCGGTTGGTCGGCGTCTACAGGCACTGGCCGGTGGCGCACGCGGCGGACATCCTCTGCTACACGCCGGCAGAGTTCGCACGGCTCGCGCGGCGCGCGACGATTGTCCGCGAGGCCGTGCGAACGGGATGTTTTTTAGGGACTTAAGGGATAGATGATAGGAGTGACGCAGTTCGCGAGAGAAACCCGGTGGTGGCGGGCTTTAGCCTGCCAGAGAGAGGCAGGCTAAAGCCC